>Ga0163199_1001122_pt1 | contig 16656 bp, 14 predicted proteins | sample PL_2010_150m_FD_113537 | JGI IMG/M metagenome (GOLD analysis project Ga0163199, IMG submission 113537) | Freshwater microbial communities from Powell Lake, British Columbia, Canada to study Microbial Dark Matter (Phase II) - PL_2010_150m | ecosystem: Environmental > Aquatic > Freshwater > Lake ... | reverse complement strand
GGCGCGTGCGACGGCGATCTGATTTTCTTCGGCGCCGACAAAGCGAAGATCGTCAACGAGACGCTCGGCGCGCTGCGCGTCAAGATCGGCCACGAGCGCGGGCTTGCCGAAGCCGGCTGGCGGCCGTTATGGGTGCTCGATTTTCCGATGTTCGAGTGGGACGAGGAAGCCAAGCGCTGGAACGCGATGCACCACCCGTTCACTGCGCCCGCCGACGGTCACGAGGACCTGCTCGACAAAGATCCCGGCAGGGCGCGCGCCAAGGCGCACGACATGGTGCTCAACGGCTCGGAGATCGGCGGCGGCTCGGTGCGGATTCACCGCCAGGAAGTGCAATCCAAGGTGTTCCGCGCGCTCAACATCGGGCCGGAGGAGGCCGAAGCGAAGTTTGGTTTCCTGTTGAAGGCGCTGCAGTACGGCGCGCCGCCGCACGGCGGCATCGCGTTCGGGCTCGACCGCATCGTGACGATGATGGTCGGCGCCGAATCGATCCGCGACGTGATCGCGTTTCCCAAGACGCAGCGCGCGCAGTGCCTGCTCACACATGCGCCGAACACCGTCGACGAGCAGCAGTTGCGCGAGCTGCATATCCGGTTGCGCCAGCCCGAGACCAAGAAACCCTGAAGACTTTGCCGCAGAGGACGCCAACGCTCTATCGTTAATCGCCAATGACGGGCACGGCTTACAAGATCCCGGTTTCGGTGCTGGTGGTGATCCACACGCCGGAGCTGCAGGTGTTGCTCCTCGAGCGCGCTGACCGGCCTGGGTTCTGGCAATCGGTCACCGGCAGCCAGGACGCGGGCGAAACGCTGCTGGAAACGGCGCAGCGCGAAGTTTCCGAGGAAACCGGACTCGATGCCGGCCGTTACGGGCTTGCCGACTGGCGCAGACAGAACCAGTACGAAATCTACCGGCGCTGGCGCAGCCGCTACGCGCCGGGCGTCACGCACAACACCGAGCACGTGTTCAGCCTGCAGCTGCCGCAGGCGCTGCCGGTGACGCTCGCCGCCAAGGAGCACCTGCAATACGTGTGGTTGCCATGGCGCGACGCGGCTGACAAGGTGTTTTCGTGGAGCAATGCCGATGCCATACGCGAGTTGCCGGAGCGGGTTTCGGCGAAGCAATACCCCGGGATGTAGCGTGGACATTGGGGCAAATGGAATCTCAAGCTGGATTTCTTGTCATAATATGCTAATGTTCAAATCCTTTACCCGGGACTCGACGCGATGCAGGTAGCCGCCATTGCTTTTGACCGCTTCAAGCTGCTGCAGGACGATGCCTGCGAGGAGCGGATCGTCGCCGCGAAAGCTGCGCTGGGCAAGCGCGCGGTGATCCTCGGCCACCACTACCAGCGCGCCGACGTTTACAAGCACGCCGACCTGACCGGCGACTCGCTCAAGCTGTCCAAGCTCGCCGCGCAAGCCGACGCCGATTCCATCGTATTTTGCGGCGTGCACTTCATGGCGGAGGTCGCCGATATCCTGTCCAAGCCCGAGCAAGCCGTGATCCTGCCCGATATGAGTGCAGGCTGTTCGATGGCGGACATGGCCAACCTCGCCAAAGTCGAGCGCGCGTGGCGCGAACTCTCGGCAGTGCTGGATCCCGATCAGGCGATCACCCCCGTCACTTACATCAACTCGGCAGCCGATCTCAAGGCATTTTGCGGCGAGCACGGCGGCATCGTCTGCACCTCGAGCAATGCCAAACAGATCCTCGAGTGGTCGTTCGCGCGGCGCGAGAAGGTGTTGTTCTTCCCCGATCAGCACCTCGGCCGCTGGAGCGGCTACATGATCGGCATCCCGCCCGACGAGATGGTGGTGTGGGATTTTGACGAGCCGCTCGGCGGGCTCACGCCGGAGCAGATCAGGAAAGCCAGGATCCTGCTGTGGAAAGGGCATTGCTCAGTGCATCAGATGTTCCAGGCGCAGCACGTCCTGAACTTCCGCAGCCAGTATCCGGAGGGCCTGGTGATTTCGCACCCCGAATGCAATTTCGAGGTTTGCAAACTCTCGGATTACGTCGGCTCGACCGATTTCATCATCAAGACCATCGCCGAATCGAAGCCGAATACGCGGTGGCTGGTCGGCACCGAGTTGAACCTCGTCAACCGTATCGCCGAGGAGTTCAAACCGCAGGGCAAGATCGTCCAGTTCATGGCGCCGACGGTATGCATGTGCTCGACCATGGCGCGCATCGACCCGCAACACCTGGCGTGGACGCTGGAAAACCTGGTCGAGGGCAAGATCGTCAACCAGATCAGGGTGCCTGCGCGTGAAGCGCAGCTCGCGCGCACCGCGCTCAGGCGGATGCTCGAGGTAGCCTAGAGATTTCTCCGTCCTGACGCGATGAATGTGCGCAGCCACTTGTCGCGTCCGCTGTTGTGCTTTCTGCTGGTATGTTCATGGCAGGCGCGTGCCGATCCCGAAGTCCAGATCGAGCGTCGGAACGGAGTATTCCACGTGCGCGCCGAGATGCCGGTTGGGGCCGATGCGGCCACCGCATGGCAGGTGCTGACCGACTACAACCGGCTCGCGGAATTCGTGCCCGATATGCGGTCGAGCCGGGTGGTGAGCGCCCCGGGCGAGCCACTGCTGCTGGAGCAGAAAGGCGAGACCTCGCTGCTGATATTCAGCTTCAATATCGAAGTCGTGCTGCGGGTCGAGGAAACTCCGCCGCACGGCATCAGTTTCAGGGCGGTTGGCGGCAACATGAAGCAGATGCGCGGCGCATGGCGCATCGACGCTGCCGGGCTTCCGGTTAAAATCGGTTACCAGGTGGAAATCGAGCCCGGATTCTGGGTGCCGCCGCTGATCGGTAGCGCGCTGATGCGCCGGGATGTCCGCAGGAAAATCGATGCAGTGGTGCAGGAAATGCAGAAGCGGTACGCCGCGGCGCACCCCGACGCAGCGCCACAGTGACGATACTCAACAGGCAACAATGACCGATACGCTGCACGTAGCAACCTACAACATCCACAAGGGGCTGTCGCTGTTCAACCGGCGGCTCATTATTCACGACCTGCGCGACCGGCTGCGCGGACTCGGCGCCGACCTCGTGTTCCTGCAGGAAGTGCAGGTGCTGCACGAGCATCGCCTGCAGCGCTTCGACAACTGGCCAGCCGAGCCACAATACGAGTTCCTCGCCGATTCGGTATGGCACAATTTCGCCTATGGCAGGAATGCGGTCTACGACCGCGGCCACCACGGCAATGCGATCCTGAGCCGGTTTCCGATCGTGCGCTGGGACAACGAAGACGTTTCGGCGCATCGCTTCGAGAGCCGGGGGCTCCTGCATTGTGAGATACAGGTGCCGGGATGGCGCGAGGTGCTGCACTGCGTGTGCGTGCATCTCGCGTTCACCGCCGGCAGCCGCCGCCGCCAGTTGTGGGCCCTGCGCGAGCGCATTGACCGGCTGGTGCCGGAGCACGCGCCGCTGGTGGTCGCGGGTGACTTCAACGACTGGCGGGACGACGCGGCGGCGAACCTCGCGCGACCGCTCGGCCTGCACGAAGTGTTCGAGCAGACGGACGGCGACCCGGCGCGCACCTACCCGTCGGTGCTGCCGCTGCTGCGGCTCGACCGCATCTACGTGCGCGGTTTCAGCGTGCGCGCTGCCCGCGTGCATCACGGGCGCCGCATGTCCGATCACGCGGCGTTGACTTCGACCATCGTCAGGGCATGAGCAGATTCGTCTCCAACAATCGCATCACGCTGCTGCGTACCGGCACGGAATATTTCCCGGCGCTGGAAGCGGCGTGCGATGCGGCCGCGCGCGAAATCTATCTCGAGACCTATATTTTCGAGGACGACGTCACCGGCCGCCGCATTGCGCAGGCGCTGCTGCGCGCAGCGCGGCGCGGCGTCACCGCCCATGTGATGATCGACGGGTTCGGCTCCAAGGACATCAGCGATGAACTGCTGCAGGAAATGCAGGACGGCGGCGTGCGCGTGCTCAAGTATCGTCCCGACATTTCACCATGGACGCTGCGCCGCGAGCGGCTGCGGCGGATGCATCGCAAGATCGCGGTGATCGATGCCAGGGTCGCATTTGTCGGCGGCATCAACATCATCGACGACATGCATACGCCGAGGCAGAAACCACCGCGCTTCGATTATGCGGTATGCGTCGAAGGCCCGCTGCTGGCCGAAATCTATCCGGTGGTGACGCGGTTGTGGATACTGGTGATGTGGACGCAGTTGCGCGAGCGCTGGCCCCAGCGTCCGGCCACATCGGTCCACGCTGCGCGCTGCGGCGTGCAGCGCGCGGCATTCGTGATCCGCGACAACCTGGGCCATCGCAAGGACATCGAGAATGCCTATCTCGACGCGATCGCGCGCGCAAAAACCGAGATCCTGATCGCCAGCGCCTATTTTTTTCCGGGGCTGAGCTTTCGCCGCGCGCTGGTCGAGGCCGCGGCACGCGGGGTGCGGGTGGTGTTGTTGCTGCAGGGACGGGTCGAGTACCGGCTGCTGCATTACGCCGCGCGCGCGCTCTACGGCCGTTTTCTCGCCGCCGGCATCGAGATCCATGAGTATCGCCGCAGTTTCATGCACGCCAAAGTCGCAGTGATCGACGAACGCTGGTCGACCGTCGGCTCCTCGAACATCGATCCGATGAGCCTGCTGCTCGCGCGCGAAGCCAATGTCGTGATCGTCGACGCCGGCTTTGCGCGCGAACTCAAGATGAGCCTGACCGATGCGATGGCAACAGGCTCACACCAGGTGTATCGCGCCAGCTGGAGAAAACAGCCGCTGCAGGCGCGCGTGCTGAACTGGATCTGCTACGAGCTGGTGCGGTTTCTGACCGGCTGGTCGTCGTACGGCCGCGCGCGCGAGTTCAAATAGCCGGTACGGCGGGCGGCGTAAGTTCACCCCTCGCTTTAGTAGCGGTAAGAATAGCTGGCGCTGTTTGCCGCCGCTCCGCTTTCGGCGCCGCTCATGGGCAGGGTGCTGCGGTTCGCGTCGCGGCCTGAGTCGGATACGCTGCTGTCGATCACGCCGACGCCGACCTTGACCGTCTTGCCTGGGTTGTACGGCAGCGTGGTCGTCACATCGCGGCCGTTGTAGCGGTAGACCACGTCGTAGCCTTTGATCACCTCGCGCGATGACTCGATCGTGCGGCAGCGCTGCACCGGCTGTTGTGCCGCGGCCCCCGTTTGCTGGGTAGCGACGCGGTCGCCGATCATCGCGCCGGCGATCGTGCCGGCGGCTGTGGTCGCGCCTTTGCCGGCTCCGTTGCCGACCTGGTTGCCAAGCAGCCCACCCGCTACGGCGCCGACCGCAGCACCGGTATACGAGCGGTTGGCATCCGGATTGGCGGCATAATCGCCCGCGATAGTGCCGACCCCGGCGCCGACGGCAGTGGCGACGTCGCGTCCATTGCCGTGGCCAACCTGGCGGCCGAGCAGCGCGCCGGCGAGCCCGCCCAGGATCGGCGCCGCAATGCTGCGTTGCTGCGGCTTTTGCGGCGCGGCCGCGGTTTCGGTATAGCATTCCTGGCGCGGTTCCGACACGCGTTCGACAATCGGGGTCGCCGCAACGACCTGCGCGGTATCGACGAAGTCCGCGGCGTAGGCACCGCCGCTGCCGATCGCGATGATGAGGGTGGCTATAGTGTTTCGTTTCATGACGGTCTCCTGGGTGAGCGTTGCACCTATTAAACGCCGCTCGCGGGGCGCGGAGTACTGAATTTACAAATTTTTACATTCCAGCGCCGTGCTAGGATAGCGGCAGCATTTCACCCATCCGCAGGCTGTTCAAGACACTCCAATTCGTCCTTGAATTGCAGGCAATAACCCAGCAAATGGCTTAAATGAGCATGCACCATCAATCCGCGCCGGCCGGCGCGCCGGGGGCCGACACCGCGCGGCGGAATGAATGGCACACGGTCGCACGGGTATTGCCGTACCTGTGGGAGTATCGCGGCCGGGTGCTGCTTGCGCTCGCGTTCCTGGTCATCGCCAAGCTCGCCAACGTCGGCGTGCCGCTGGTGCTGAAGGAAGTCGTCGATGCGCTCGATCCCAGGCAGGCGGCGCTGATGCTGCCGCTGGCGCTGCTGGTCGCCTACGGTGCGCTGCGGCTGTCGAACACGCTGTTCGCCGAGCTGCGCGACGTGGTGTTCGTGCGCGTCACGCAGCGCGCGATCCGCCGCATCGCGCTCACCGTGTTCCGCCACCTGCACGGCCTCTCGCTGCGCTTCCATCTCGACCGCCAGACCGGCGGGATGACGCGCGACATCGAGCGCGGCACGCGCGGCATCGGCACGCTGCTGAGCTTCATGCTGTTCTCGATCATTCCGGTGATCCTCGAATTCAGTCTGGTGGCGGCCGTGCTGCTGACCAAATTCGACTGGCGCTTTGCCGCGATCACCTTCGTCGCGGTCGGGTTCTACATCGGCTTCACCTTCTGGGTCACCGAATGGCGCATCGAGATCCGGCGCCGCGCCAATGACCTCGACTCCAAGGCCAGCACCCGCGCGATCGACAGCCTGCTCAATTACGAGACGGTCAAGTACTTCAACAACGAGGAGTTTGAGGCGCGGCGCTACGACGAGAACCTGCGGAACTACGAGTCGGCGGCGGTCAAGAACGAGGCCTCCCTCGGCATCCTCAATATCGGCCAGAGCTGCATCATCGCGATCGCGGTGACGCTGCTGATGATCCTCGCGGCACAGGGCGTGGTCGATGCGACGCTGACGCTCGGCGATCTGGTGCTGATCAACGGGCTGCTGATCCAGCTCTACATTCCGCTCAACTTCCTCGGTATGGTCTATCGCGAGATCAAGCAGTCGCTGATCGACATGGACCGCATGTTCCGGCTGCTGACGCAGCACCGCGAGATCGAGGACAAGCCGGCCGCGGTGCCGCTGGCCTCGCCGCGCGCGACGGTCCGCTTCGAGCACGTCGATTTCAGCTACGATCCGAACCGCCAGATCCTGTTCGACGTGAGCTTCGAAATCCCCGCCGGCAACAAGATCGCAGTGGTCGGCCACAGCGGATCTGGCAAGTCGACGCTGGCGCGGCTCTTGTACCGTTTCTATGACGTCGGCGGCGGCCGCATCACGATCAATGGCATCGACATCCGCGACCTGCAGCAGATGAGCCTGCGCGGCGCGATCGGCATCGTGCCGCAGGACACCGTGCTGTTCAACGACACGATTTACTACAACATCCAATACGGCCGTCCCGATGCCGCGCACGAGGAAGTGATCGCCGCCGCGCAGGCCGCGCACATCCACGAGTTTGTCTCCAGCCTGCCCGACGGCTACGAGGCGCGCGTGGGCGAGCGCGGCCTCAAGCTTTCCGGTGGCGAAAAACAGCGCGTCGCGATCGCGCGCGCCATTCTCAAGAACCCGCGCATCATGATTTTCGACGAGGCGACCTCGGCGCTCGACTCGGCGACCGAGCAGGCGATCCAGGCCGAACTCGTGCGTATTGCCGAAGGCCGCACCACGCTGGTGATCGCGCACCGCCTGTCGACGGTGATGGACGCGGACCAGATCCTGGTGATGGACGGCGGGCGCATCGTCGAGCGCGGCACGCACCGCGAGCTGCTCGAACGCGGCGGCGCGTACGCCGAGATGTGGGCGTTGCAGCAGCAGGAGGAGGAAGCCGGGCGCGGCGGTACTGAAATCAAGCGCTCGCTCGCAGCTACCGCGGGATAACGCTCCCGCGGCGCGCAGCGTCATTGGTCCCCGGCGGGTTTGACGAAAGGCAGCATGCGCCTGAGCACATCGTCGCGGTCGACGACGTGGTGTTTCAACGCCGCTGCGGCATGGATGACGACCAGCGTCAGCAGCGTATAGTTCAATGTGATGTGCACCAGCTTCAACTGCGCGGCGAGCGCTTTGTCCTTAGCGAGCAGATCGGGCAATTGCACCAGCCCCAGATACACCGTCGGCACGCCGGCCGCGGAACTGTAAAGCCAGCCGGTCAGCGGTATCGCCAGGATCAGCACGTAGAGCGCGGCGTGGACCGATGTCGCGGCGCGTTGCTGCCAGACCGGCAGCATTGCCGGCAACGCCGGCGCCGGATGTATGAGGCGCCACGTAAGGCGCGCGACGGCGAGCATGAATACCGTCACCCCGATCCATTTGTGCCACGAGAAGTATTCGAGTTGTTGCGGCGACGGTGGCAAGTCGACCATGTAGACGGCGAGCGTGAAGCCACACGCAATCAGCGCAAACGTCAGCCAGTGCAGCGAAATCGCGGTGCGGGTGTAGGAAATGGGTTTCACGCCGCTTTGGGGAACGCGACCGTGACCAGCGTGCCCCTGCCGCTGGCGCCCGGTCCGAGGCGGGTTTCCGCAGCATGGCTTTGCGCGATTTCACGCACGATCGCGAGCCCGAGCCCGCAGCCCTCGGCGCCGCTGCCGAGCACGCGGTGGAAGCGCTCGAACACGCGCTCGCGCTCCGCCGGGGGAATGCCGGGGCCGTTGTCCTCGACGCTCAACTCCACTTTATCGCGCTTGACGGCGACACGTACCGTGACCTGGCCGCCGGACTCGGTGTAGCGGATCGCATTGTCGAGCAGATTGCCGAGCATCTCCCTGATCAACAGCGGATCGCCCTCGATACCGGTAGCGTCCGGCGTGCCGTCAAAGCCGAGGTCGATATTGCGCTCAATGGCGCGTGGGACCCATTCGGTCGTGGAATCGCGCGCGAGGTCACCGAGGTTCAGCGCTTGCAGCTCTTGGGTGCGGCCGGCGCCAGGTTCGGCGCGCGCGAGCGAGAGCAACTGATTGACCAGATGCGTGGTCCGCCCGGTCGCGGTATTGAGGTGCTGCAACGTGTGTCGTACCTCGCTCAGCTCCTGCTGCCGCAACGCGAGCTCGGTCTGGGTCTTGAGCCCCGCCAGCGGAGTGCGCAACTGGTGCGCGGCATCGGCGATAAAGCGCTGTTGCGCCGACATTGCCTCATTCAAGCGCGCCAGCAGGTCGTTCATCGCGTGAATCAGCGCGTGCACCTCGCCCGGCACATTGTGCTCGGCCAGCGGGCTCAGGTCGCGGTGCGAGCGATTGCTGATTTCGCGTTGCAGCGCGGCGAGCGGCCTCAAGCCCCGCTCAACGCCATACCAGATCAACACGCCGACCAGCACGATCAGCAGCAGCTCCGGCCACAGCATGCCGAGCAGGATCTCGTCGGCGAGAATATGGCGTTTGTTGAGTGTTTCGGCGACCTGGATCAGGACCGGTTCCGGGTCCGATGCCCCCGGCACCATCGAGTACAGCGCCGCAATCCGCACCGGACTGCCGCGGTAGCTGCCGTCGTAATAAACCGGTTTGCCGGCGGGCGCGCGTTCATTCGGCAGCGGCAGCCCGCGGTGTCCGGCGACGAATACGCCCTTGGCATCGTTGACCATGTAGTAAATGCGGTCATGCTCGTCGGATTCCAGCATGTCGAGCGCGGCGCGTGGCAGATCGACGCGCACCCGGCCTTCGACGATGTGGATCTGCCGGCTGATGTCAAGCGCCGAGTCGAACAACGAGTAATCGTAGGCTAGCGTTGCGAAATTGAACGCATAGTAATAGGAAATTACCGAACTGATCAGCGTGACGAGCACGATCGGCGCCAGCAGCGAGATCAGCAACTGTCGCCGCAGCGTCGCTTTTTCGGGCTTTTGCGCGACCGCGCGTTCGCCGATGATAGTGCTCACGAGTCTTTCTCGAGCACGTAGCCGAGACCGCGGATAGTGCGGATTGCGACACCGGCGGGTTCAAGCTTCTTGCGCAGCCGGTGGACGTAAACCTCGATCGCGTTGCTGCCGACCTCGTCTTCCCAGCCGTAGAGTTGTTCCGCGAGCTGTTCCTTGTTGACGACGCGCCCGCTGCGCAGCATCAGCACTTCCAGCACACCATACTCGCGCGCCGAGAGCTCGAGCGGAACGTTGTCGAGCGTGGCGCGCCGGCCGCTGGTATCAAGGGCGAGCGGACCGTGCGTGAGCAGCGAACTGCCGCCCGATTGACCGCGGCGTATCAATGCGCGCACGCGTGCCTCCAACTCGGGAAGTTCGAATGGCTTGGTCAGATAATCGTCGGCGCCGAGGTCGAGCCCTTTCACCCGGTCGGCAAGCGCGTCGCGCGCAGTCAGCACCAGTACCGGCACGGTTGCGCCGCGCCGCCGCAAGCGTCTGATGACCTCGAAACCGTCGAGCTTCGGGAGCCCCAGGTCGAGGATCACCAGATCGTAGTTCTGTGCCGCCAGCACGTGATCGGCCTGTTCGCCGTCGTGGACGCAATCGACCGCGTAGTCGGCGTGGTGCAACGAGCGCGTGAGCCCGTCCGCCAGCGTGGGGTCGTCTTCGACGATCAGAATACGCATCTAAGTCAGTGACTTGTAAACGTTTACTAGGCTATAGTGTAACGCAGTGGCAATTTGCGCGAGGCATGGTAAATTTTCCATGCCCGAAATGATTTACCGGCGTGTAAGCATGGTGTAAGGGAGGATTGGTAATGTTCCACAGTCAGGTTGCGGCAACACGGGATGTCGCAGCACTTATTCCGGGGTGTCACGACGTGATGTTGTCAGGTTTGCGCACGTTTGCTCTTTGTTTCCTCCTCGGGGGCCTGAACGCCGCGGCTGCTGAAGTTGCACCAGCGGCGGGCTTGGCCTCTTTTAACTCCGACCTGGCGCAGTTAACCCTGCGCCAGGCGGAGATTTTTTTTGCCAGCCGCAATCGTGAGTTGCAGCTGACGCAGCGCGCGTTAACCAAACACTAACGCTTCGATAACCCCTGAACGTCCATTATGTATCGACATAAAGTATTCATTGCGTTGATTGTGCTCTCGATGTTTGTGACCGGATGCGGGAAAGGCAGCCCGCCGGACGCGACATCGAAATCCGTCTCCGCGCCGGATGTTTCCGCCAAGCCGGTTCAGGTACCGGCCGCACAGAAGCAGTTCCTCACGATCGAGGCGGTCAGCGCTTCCCAGACCGCGGATGTGCTCGCGCTGCCGGGCCGCGTGACGTTCCGTCAGCAGGCGCAGTCCGCAGTCGGCGCCACGGCGGCAGGGCGCGTAGTTGCTGTGCTGGTTCAGGCCGGGCAGGTAGTCAAGGCCGGTGCGCCGCTGTTGACCATCGAAAGCGCCGATGCGGCGGCTGCGCGCGCGACGCTCGATCAGGCAACGACCAGGCTGGCCGCCACCGAGAGCGTCTTCAGGCGCCAGGTCGAGATGGTCGAAAAAGGTGTCGGCCTGGAGTTTGAACGACAGGAAGCCGAAGCGCGTCTGAAAGAAGCGCGCACCGAGCATGAACGGGCCCGGCAGGCCGTGACGTTGATCGGAGCTGGTCAGGGCATTCGCGTTACGGTGAGAGCGCCATCGAATGGCGTCGTCATGTCGATACGCGTGGCGGCCGGCGCCACGGTTGCGCCGGGCGGCGAAGCACTGCTGGAACTGGGCGATCCATCGCACCTGCAGGTGGTCGCGCAGGTACCGGAAAGCGATTTGGGCCGCATTGCCGTCGGCCAGGATGCGGAGGTGGAACTGCCGGCGCTTGCTGCGCGCATCGCGGCACGGGTCGAGAATTTCAACCCACGCGTTGACCCGGAGTCGCGCCGCACCCAAGTGTATCTTGCGCTAGCCAAGCGCATCGATGGCTTGCGGGCCGGCATGCTGGCCCAGGTCGCCTTGCGGGTGGGCGCTGAGAAAGGCATTTCGGTCCCGGTTTCGGCGGTGCTGATCAAGGACGGCAAACGCCGGGTGGTCTACGTGGAGCGGTCTGACGGCGCTTTCGAAGCCCGGGACGTGCAGACGGGCCACAACCGCGACGGTCGGGTGGTGATTTTGCAGGGGCTCACGGCTGGCGACAAGGTGGTGGTACGCGGTGCCTTGCTGCTCGATACCCAGGCAGAACAGTTGCTCTGATCATGCTGCGCCTGTTAATCGAAACCTGCGTTCACCGCCGCGTGGCGGCGCTGTTTGCCGCCCTGGTCGTGGCGGCCTTCGGGCTGCATGCCTACCTCGACACGCCCATCGAGGCCTACCCGGACGTCACCAACACCCAAGTCACGGTCATCACCCAGTTCCCGGGCAATGCGCCGGAGGAGATTGAGCGCCGCATCACGGTGCCGCTGGAGCGGGAGTTGAACGGTACCCCCGGGGTGACCTTGATGCGCAGCGAGAGCCTGTTCGGCCTGTCGTTGATTACCCTGACCTTTTCGGACGACACGGCCAGCTTTCCTGCTCGAACCGTGGCCTTGCAGCGGGTCGCCGCGGCCGAGCTGCCTCCGGGAGTGACGCCCGAGCTTGCGCCCGAGGCCACTCCATTGGGCGAGGTGTACCAGTTCCGGCTCGCGAGCGACCGTCACGATCTCTACCAGCTGCGCTCCGAGATGCAATGGAACGTCGTGCGCGTGCTACGCCAAGTGCCGGGCGTAGCCGATATCGTGCCTTTCGGGGGCTACCTCAAGGAACTGCATGTCAGGGTCGACGCCGCGCGCCTGTTCGCCCTCGGTTTGAAGCTGGCCGATGTCGAGCAGGCGCTCGCGAAATCCAATCTGAACATCGGCGGCGGTTTCCTGCCGAACGGCGATCAGGAATTCACGGTGCGCGGCATCGGCTACCTCGAATCGCCCGAGGACATCAAGCGCATCATGCTCAAGAGCAAAGATGGAACCGCGGTGACGGTGGGGGATGTTTCCAGCGTGGTGCAGTCCTACACGCCGCGGCGCGGCACGGTGGGCGTCGGTCTCGAAAAGGAAGGCATCGAGAGCTTCGTGTGGATGCGGCGCGGCCAGAACCCCTCAGTGGTGCTGGATGGCATCCATAACAAGATGCGCGAGTTGAACGAGACCATCCTGCCCAAAGGCATGAGCGTGGAAATCTTCTATGATCGCAGCGACCTCGTCGGCCTGACCCTGTCAACGGTCCATAAGAATCTTCTAAGTGGTTTTGTCCTGGTGGTTGGCGTGGTATGGCTGTTCCTGCGCAGCGTTGCGGGCTCGGTAGCGGTAGCCGTGGTCATACCGCTGTCGCTGCTAGTGGCTTTCCTCGGCCTTTACGCACTGGGACTCCCGGCCAACCTGATCTCGATGGGCGCGATCGATTTCGGCATCCTGGTCGATGGCGCCGTGGTGTTGGTGGAAAATGTCATCCATGCTTTGCGCCACGATCCGCCCGCCGACCGGCGCGGCGTGCTGCGGCTGGTGGTGCTTTCGGCGGTGGACGTGGGGCGTCCCACGCTTTACGCCATGCTGATCATAATCGCCGCGCTGGTGCCGGTATTTACGCTGCAATCGGTCGAGGGACGCATTTTCCGGCCTTTGGCGCTCACCTACTCCTTTGCCTTGATCGGTGCGCTGGTGTTCGCGCTCACGGTGGTACCGGCGGTGTGCGCGGCGTTGTTTCGGCCGCGGGACGCCCGGCTTCAGGATCCGGCCTGGATCGAGCGGTTGCGCGCGGGCTATCGGCGGTCTTTGTCATGGGTGCTCGACCGCCGGGCGACCGTCTTCGCCGCGGCATTTGCCCTGCTCGTACTCGGAGCTCTGACCCTTACCCGTCTCGGCACCGAGTTCCTGCCGGAACTGGACGAAGGCGACATTCAGCTGTTTGTCGAGATGCCGCCGAGCATCTCACTGGAAAAGGGGCAGGACATCCTGCTCGAAGTCCGCCGCCGGATACTGGCGTTTCCCGAGGTCAGGAAAACCTTGAGCGAGCAGGGCCGCCCCGAGGACGGCACCGACAACGAGGGTGTCAACATGAGCGAGACCTTCATCCGCCTGAAGCCGGTGCGCGAATGGCGCCCAGGCTGGGACAAAAAACGCCTGATCCATGAGATGCGCGTGTCACTGTCCGAAATCCCGGGCGTGCGCTATAACTTCTCGCAACCGATGAGGGACAACATCGAGGAGGCGGTCAGCGGCGTACGCGGCAAGGTGGTGCTGAAGGTGTTCGGCCCAGATCTCGCACGCATGCGGACCACGCTGGAGCAGGCCAAGGAGGCGCTGAAGAGCGTGCCGGGCATCGTGGATCTCGACCTCTACCGGGACGCCTCGACGCCGCAGTTGCAGGTGCGTTTCAACCGCCAGGCGCTTGCGCGCGCCGGCATCGCGATGGAAGACGCGCAGCGCACCCTCGAAACCGCTTTGGCGGGACGTGTAGTGACTACCATGTGGGAGGGAGAGCGCCCGGTACCGCTACGGTTGATATTGCCGCTGGAGATTCGCGACGACCCCGAAAAGATCGGCGCCATTACGGTCGCCGCCGAGTCCGGCGCCCGCATCCCGCTGCACGATCTCGCCACCTTGCAGGTCACCAGCGGCTTGGCGTCGATCAACCGGGAAGGCAACAGTCGTTACCTCGCTTTGAAATTCAATATCGACGGCCGGGACATGGGGTCGGTGGTCAACGATGCCATCGCTACCGTAAGCCGCAGCGTGCAACCGCCCGAAGGCCATTACTTCGTCTGGGGCGGCGAGTTCGAGAACCAGCGACGGGCGGTCGCCCGGCTCAAGCTCGTGGTTCCCTTGGCCGTGCTGATGGTGCTCGGCCTGTTGTATGCGGCGATGAATTCGGGACGCAGCTCTCTCTCGATCCTGCTGACCGTCCCGTTCGCTCTTACCGGCGGCGTCTTTGCCCTGCTGGCGGCCGGTGTGCCGCTGTCGGTAAGCGCAGCGGTGGGATTCATCGCGCTGTTGGGCCAGGTTTCGCTGATGGGTGTGCTGGTGCTGAGCGCAGCGGAAGTACGGCGGCGCAACGGTGAGGCGCTGAGGCCCGCACTGATTCAAGGCGCGAGCGAGCGGCTGCGTCCGGTGCTCATGGCCTCGCTGCTCGCCCTCGTCGGGCTGTTGCCGATGGCGCTGTCCACCGGCGTCGGCAGCGAAACGCAGCGTCCCTTCGCTCTCGTGGTCGTGGGCGGCATGCTCACCACGCTCATCGTGGCCCTCTTCGTTCTGCCCGTGCTCTACAGCCTGATCACGCCGCAGCAGCTGATCACCCCGGAAGAGGCAGACGCATGACAACTATGGATCGCCGGTTTTCAGCAACCGTGCTTGCGATTTTATTCCTGGGGCTTGCGCCGGCCCGTGCCCAGGAGAACGTCTCCGTGCCGGACGTCGTGGATCTGCCGGCAGTGTTGCGGCTTGTCCGCGATGTGAGTCCGCGGCTGTCCGTCGAACGCCAGGCCGTCGCCGGAGCCGAGGCGAATCGCATCACGGCAGGCGCCTATCCGAATCCGACCTTGAGCTACGGGCGCTACCGGCCGAGCGGGGGGCAGGCAACGCTATTCGATGGCAGCCGCCAGGAGCAAACCACCGTCGAGGTGCCGCTGCTCATAGCCGGCCAGCGGTCGGCGCGCATGGAGAAGGCGGAGCGCGAGATCGATGCAGCGCAGGCGCGCGTCGCCTCCGGCGCCAGCTCTCTCGCAGCCGAAGCGGGTAGCGCGTTCGTGGCCCTGCTGGCGGCGCAGGAGAAGGCCGCGTTGTTTTCCACCGCGAACGAAGAACTGGCCCGGCTACGCGATATCGTTGCCGGCCGGGAAGCCAGTGGCATGGCGAGCCGCTATGATCTGACCCGTCTCGAGATCGAGCTCGGTGGCTTGCGTACGAAGCTCGATGAAGCGAAAGCCGATATTTCAGATCGGGCCGGTAATCTGGCGGCGTTGCTGGGTTTGCAAAACTGGCGACCGCGGGCATCCGGCGATCTTCGTCCCCTGGTGCTCGGCGCAGACACGCTCAATAACCCTCGCGATCGCGCTGGCGCGAGCCCCGCGACCATCGCGGCACTGCGCGAAGAAACGGCGGCTCAAAGCAGTGTCGAAGTGGCGCGCCGGGAGCGCTGGCCGGTCCCCTCCGTGAGCGCCGGCCGCGCCTGGACCAGTGAGCCTTTCGGCGCGGCGAATTTCCTCGGCTTGAGCGTCGAGATTCCGATTCTCGACACCCGACGCGGTCCGCTGGCGAAGGCCGAGGCTGACGCCATGTCTGCGGCGCTCCGCCGGGAGCTTGCCGTAGCGGAGGTTGCCACGAATCTCGAACGCTACGCCAACATGATCGCCGCCCGCGAAGCCGCACTGCAACGCTTCCAAAAAGAGGCTTCGGCGCGTCTGCCACTGCTCAAACAAATGGCGGAGGATGCTTATCGGCTGGGGCGCAGTTCTATTTTTGAATTGCTGGATTCAACGCGCTCCCGCTATGACTTGCACCAGACGCGCATCGATCTCGTGGCGGCTCTATTCGAGGCGCAGTTGCGTTTTCTGGCGACCAGCGGCGAGCTGGAACGCAGCGTCGGGCTCACCGCCGAACCCGGGCCCTCCCGGCGCTAAGCGCCGCGGCGCCGGTTCGAGTGGCGCGCGTCCGGCGGCCGGAATTTTTTCAAGCGTCGACTCGGCTTGTTGCCGGCGTCGCGCTCGCGCGACATAGCGCGCGTCAAGCTCGAAGAACGCGTGCTGTGGACGGTGAAGGCGGTATCCGACGCGCTGTGAGTCCGTGGCATACAATGCGTCATGTTAACGATTGAGCATCACGCGTCGCCGCCCCGTGATTTTCTCGCGAATGAAGCCGAGGGCTATGCTTTCTACAAGGCATTCCAGGACTCGGCCATAGCGAATTTCGAGCTGGGTTATCTGGTGGTAAAACGCGGCCAGACAAGGGTGGCTGTCGTTCCCTATTTTGTCACCAACTATTACCTCAACACCACGCTGGAAAACGGCTGGCTCAAGCGCCTC
>Ga0163199_1001120_pt1 | contig 16660 bp, 9 predicted proteins | sample PL_2010_150m_FD_113537 | JGI IMG/M metagenome (GOLD analysis project Ga0163199, IMG submission 113537) | Freshwater microbial communities from Powell Lake, British Columbia, Canada to study Microbial Dark Matter (Phase II) - PL_2010_150m | ecosystem: Environmental > Aquatic > Freshwater > Lake ... | reverse complement strand
CAATTACTGTGCTGGTTTTGCTGGCATCACTGCAAGCAATGGCTCAAAAAACTTTAGGCGAAGCTACCAAAGGCAAATTTCTGTTTGGAGTTGCCGTCAACAGCCGGCAATTCAATGGCGTTATCCCCGTCGAAACAGAAATAATTGCAAAAGAGTTCAGTGCGATCGTTGGCGAAAACTGCATGAAACCCCAGCCCATCCATCCGGAGGAGAACCGTTACAACTGGGAGGATGCCGACAAATTGGTTGCTTTCGGAGAAAAAAACAAACAAATAGTAACCGGACACTGCCTGATCTGGCATTCGCAGATTGGAAGGTGGATGTTTGTGGATGCCGATGGTAAAGATGTATCAGCCGAAGTATTGAAAGAGCGCATGCACCAGCACATCTCAGCGGTCGTTGGCCGCTACAAAGGACGGGTAAAAGGCTGGGACGTTGTGAACGAAGCCTTTGAAGACAACGGTCAATACCGGAAAACCAAATTCTACCAGATCCTGGGCAAGGATTTCATCAAATATGCTTTCCAGTTTGCCCACGAAGCCGATCCGGATGCGGAATTGTACTACAACGATTACAATGTGGAAAATCCTGCCAAATGCGATGCGATCGTGGGACTGGTCAAACAACTAAGGACGGAAGGCTGCAGGATTGATGCAGTCGGCTCGCAGGCACACATGCACATGAACTCACCCACACTCGGCGCAACAGAAGCCAGTCTGAAAAAACTAAAGGCTGCCGGGGTAAAAGTCCTGATAACAGAGTGGGATATTTCTATTCTCCCAAGTCCGTTTGAGGGGGCTGAAATTTCTAGAAATTTCAGTTATTCAAAGGAGATGGACCCTTATCGTGAGGCAGTTCCCGATTCTGTTCAGCAGAAGTGGAACAAACGCATGCTGGACATGTTCGGACTCTTTCTCAAATACAACGATGTTATCGATCGCGTAACTATTTGGGGATTGACAGATAACACAACATGGCTGAATAATTTCCCAATCCGTGGCAGAAAAGATTATCCCGTTCTTTTCGACCGCAATAACCAGCGCAAGGGCGTCGTGGATGAAATGATTAAAATGGCTCAATAACACCGATCCCAGAATGAAAAAAGCGAAGTATTTGGTGGAGAATGATTTTATGGCCGACCCTGCCGTTCATGTCTTCGAAGGTAAACTATATATCTATCCTTCTCACGACCGGGAATCGGGTATTCCTGAGAATGACAACGGCGATCATTTTGATATGAATGATTACCATGTTTTTTCTACTTCCGATATTGAAAACGAACACTTGACCGACCATGGCATTGTATTGAAAGTGAGCGATATTCCCTGGGCCGGACGGCAGTTGTGGGATTGTGATGTAGCATTGAAGAACGGCAAATACTACCTCTATTTTCCCCTGAAGGACAAAAACGATATTTTCCGTCTGGGAGTAGCTATTTCCAACAGTCCGGCAGGACCGTTCGTACCACAATCAGACCCGATCAAAGGAAGTTACAGTATCGACCCTGCTGTTTTTGAAGATACTGATGGAACCCACTACATGTATTTCGGTGGTTTGTGGGGAGGACAGTTGCAGCGTTACAAAGACAACAAAGCTATTGAATGTGCCTATCTGCCTTCAGGAGAAGAACTTGCTATACCATCAAGAGTAGTCCGCTTATCGACCGACATGCCGGGGTTTGCAGAAGAACCCAAACCCGTTATCATCCTGAATCAGGATGGAACACAAATGAAAGCCGGACAGACCAACCGTTTCTTCGAAGCCTCCTGGATGCACCGTTACAGGGGCAAGTACTATTTCTCCTATTCAACAGGCGACACACATTTATTGTGCTATGCTACCGGGGATAATCCTTACGGGCCATTTATCTACCAGGGTGTGATTCTCACTCCGGTGGTGGGCTGGACCACCCATCATTCGATTGTTGAATTCAAAGGGAAGTGGTACCTTTTTCACCACGACAGTGAGCCTTCAGGCGGAAGAACCTGGTTACGCAGCCTGAAAGTGGTAGAGTTGGAATACGACAAAGAGGGAATGATAATGACAATTGACGGAGGTGGCGTATGAAGAAACGATTGAAGCAGGCCAACCTGAAAAGCATATTCAGCCTTTTGCATTTAAGTGGTCAATACCGGATCATTACACCCCAAAACAATTAACCTCTTTCATCCCATATTTTCAGTTTATAATCCAATCAAAACTTAAAATGAGACACTTCCTCGCATTGTTTACGGTTATCGTTTTGTCCGGCATGTGGGCTAGCGCACAAAATAGCGTTGCTCCAGCACCCTATGGATTCGACATTGTTCGATCCGACGTTGTACAAGGGACAATTGACACAATTACTTACCAATCTAAAACAGTAGGTACCACAAGAAAGGCTCTTATATATACACCTCCGGGCTATTCTAAAGAGAGAAAATACCCTGTCCTGTACCTGTTGCATGGAATTGGCGGCGACGAGACTGAATGGTTGAAAGGTGGACAGCCCCAAGTGATTCTAAATAACCTGTATGCGGCGAATAAATTGGAACCCATGATCGTTGTGATGCCAAACGGCCGGGCCATGAAGGACGACAGGGCTACCGGCAACATCATGGCCCCCGACAAGGTACAGGCGTTTGCCACCTTCGAACAGGATTTGATCAATGACTTGATCCCGTTCATCGAAGACAAATATCCGGTTATCAGAGACCGTGAACACCGTGCCATTGCCGGATTGTCGATGGGTGGCGGACAATCTTTGAATTTTGGATTGGGTAATCTCGACAAGTTTGCCTGGGTTGGCGGATTTTCCTCTGCCCCAAATACAAAACAACCGGAAGAGTTGGTTCCCGACCCTGCAAAAGCAAGAGAACAGCTGAAATTGCTTTGGATTTCATGTGGCGACAAAGACCGACTCATTTCCTTTAGCAAGCGCACCCACGATTATCTGAAAACAAACAATGTTCCGCACATTTACTTCATTGAGCCTGGTATTCACGACTTTAAGGTATGGAAGAACGGCCTCTATATGTTTTCACAACTACTTTTTAAACCCATTGATCAGTCTGTTTTCGAGAAAATAAGCAACGCTGGTATTCAGACTGAATCAATTAATCCTTAATCATCTATGCAGTCGCGCTGGCAGACCCAGCCAGTGAAACTTTAAACTTGAATCTTGAAAAAAATCGAATGATGAGAAAAGCAATTTTTTTTCTGGCTGCCGTCCTGGCTTATGGATTGGCCTCTGCTCAATTTGCCGGTGTTATGCGCGGAAAACCGGAAGCAGCGCTTCCCGAAGGGTTCAAACCTGCTTCCACCAACATTTTCCTGGTCCAGTATCCTGCCGTCAATTCCCAGACACGTCAGGCCATGTTTCGGGTGGCGGCTCCTTCTGCCCAGCGTGTTCAACTCGATCTGGCAGGCAAAAAATACGATATGACGAAAGACACTGCCGGAGTCTGGACTTGTACATCCGATCCGCAGGTGGTTGGGTTTCATTACTATGCCATCTTGATCGATGGTGTTGCCGTTATGGACAGAAATACGGATGCTTTCTTTGGCAGCAACTGGAAATCTTCAGGCATTGAAATTCCGGAAGGTCCCGAAGGGGATTATTACCGGTTTAACAAAAATATCGCTCACGGACAGGTTCGTTCCATTTACTATTGGTCAGAGATGAATGGCTTGGAACGTCATGTAAATGTGTATATTCCTGCTGAATATGAACAAAATCCGACTAAAAAATATCCTGTTCTGTATCTGCTCCATGGTTGGGGAGAAGATGAAAACGGTTGGTCAAACCAGGGCCATATGGGCAACATCATGGACGGCTTGATTGCTTCCGGCAAGGCTGTTCCCATGATCGTGGTGATGGAAAGCGGGGATATCAAGACCAATTCCGACGTCCGCAAGGCTTCAACAACGGACGTGACTCAAATCTATGTTAATGATTTGATGCCATTCATCGAAAAGACCTTCCGCACCAAGGCGGACAGACAGAATCGCGCCATGGCCGGATTGTCCCGAGGTGGCATGCAGACAACCATGACCGTTTTTCCTAACCTGGATAAATTCGCCTGGAGTGGTACCTTCAGCGGATTCTTCATGGGAATGAGAATGGGAGGAAACAATGGTAACACTCAGCCAGATTATAAGAGTTTGGTTGAAACATCGTTTAATGGCGTTTTTAAAGATGCAACGGCATTCAACAAGCAAATGAATTTACTTTTTATCAGTACCGGAACCGAAGAACGAAGTCCGAAAGCAGCTGTTGATGCCCTGAAAGCTCATGGCATAAATGTTGTTTTCCACGAATCACAGGGAACAGCCCATGAATGGCTAACCTGGCGCAGGGCACTCAATGATTTTGCACCTCGATTATTCAGGTAATAGCTGAAAAATCAGATGAGTAATGGGTTAATCTTACCGAACCCACATAACCAATATCCTCTTTCAGAAAAGGTTGCGAATATTAAAGATTAAAAAAATGAGAATTTGTTTTTATGTTTCCATAGCGTTGATAGGTTTAACTGTGTTGAAAACTTCTATGGTTGCAGCTCAGGATCAATCTGATAAATCTTTTTACAGGGAAGTTAAAACTTATACCAATCCGGTTTTGCCGGGCGATCATCCCGATCCCACTTTGCTGAAGATAGGCGATGATTTCTACCACTGTGGTTCATCCTTCCATTTTATGCCCTACATGCCGATTTACCATTCCAAAGATCTGTTTCATTGGGAAGTAATCGGAAGAGTGTTGCCTCCCTCAAAAGCCGGATGGGTCAATGATCGTCCTTCTGCAGGAGTCTGGCAGGGAGCCCTCACCTATTTTTATGGTTCTTACTGGATCTATTTTTCCTCCAATGGACAATGGTTTTGCAAGGCAGATTCCCCTAAAGGGCCCTGGACTGATCCTGTTGAGGTAAAGACCAATCCTGTTACCGGTCCGCTGGGGTACGACAACTCAATTTTCATTGACGACGATGGCAAACCATACATGGTTATCAAGAATGGCCAGAAAGTTAACCGTATTCAGGAACTCGGGAGAGATGGCCAACTAACGGGAACTGTCATGAATCTCGACTGGATCAATGCAAAATTACAGTACAGTTGGGCCGAAGGGCCTGTCATGTGCAAGCGCAACGGGATTTACTACTATTTCCCTGCCGGTGATGTATCAGGTGGTCAGTATGTTCTGAAAGGAAAAGAGCTAACAGGCGATTCAACCAAATGGGAACGTCTGGGTGAATTCTTCCAACCGATAACTGCCACAAATGTTGGATTTCGCCGTCCCAACCACATGTCGGCGCCGCTTCAACTGGCTGATGGAACCTGGTGGACCATTGCCCAGAGCTATGAAAAATACGATGGGGATGATTGGTCGGGGAAAGGTCGTCAGACCTCTCTTTACCAGGTAATTTGGGAAGGCGATCGCCCATGGGGGATAGCTCCAACTTCGCAACCCTTGCTAATACCCAATCTGCCACACTCGGGCATTTCATGGAGAAGCGTTCAAAGCGATGATTTTGATGGGGAGAATCTGAGTCCGAACTGGCATTTCCTGACAAAGAAAGCAGCCTTTGCATATTCCCTTTCAACAAGAAAAGGCTGGATAAGGCTCATGCCGGATACAACCCGAACCCACTTGGTGCAAAAAGAAACCGACCATTACTATTCTGCAGTGACTAAAGTTGATCTGGATGCTACGGACGCTTTAGCAAAAGCCGGTATTTACCTCACCAATGGCAATCAAAAGGTATTTGTAAGGCTATATGCAGGTTTCGATAACGGAAAGAAAATCATTTTAGATTTTGGCAAGGATAACCGCAGTGTTGTCAACGAAATTGGAAATACCGTTTGGTTGAAAATTGAACGGACCTGGCACGATTTGACAGGCTATTATAGCGGAGATGGTATAGCCTGGAAATCGCTCGGTGAACCTATCAGCGCAGTTAACCTGGATAAGGTTCAACCTAATTATAACTCGTGGGTAGGAACAAGCATCGGTTTGTTTGCAGAAGGCAAACCTGCCGATTTCGATTTTTTTGTTTGCAAAGATGGTTTCTCACCGATGTTTGCTGCAGGTTACAGCAACTATTTCGGGATTAAAACAATCAAAAAGGAATCGGAGAAGGTTGTAACAAATACTTCAGCCAATGGCGGATGGCTGATGATTTCAGGAGTAGAACTGGGAAAATCCTCCCCATCAGCCATTGAAGTAGTGGCTTCAAGCGTAAAAAAGGGGAAAATTGAAATCTGGCTGGATGATTTAAAAACCGGAAAACTGATCGCAACCCTTGCAGTTGTTTCGACCGGCCGCGAAGATAACTGGAAAGTATTCACCAGGGCCGTCAAAGGAGTTACTGGCCACCACGATGTTTTTGTAAAATTCCCTGAAGGGAAGGAAGGTACGATTTGTATCAAATCAGTAGTATTCAAACGGTAAATAAGATTCAATGAAATACCCATGAGAATATTATCAGGCAAAACCGAAAATGATTACAGGGTATTCCATGCGACCTTTGAAAACCAAAATATTAACGCATGAAGAAGATAACTCCTTGTTCTGTTGCGCTTATTGCTTTGTTTTTCGCCAATACCCTCGTTGGACAGGTCAACACGGCCTACAACCCGATCATTTTTGCAGATGTCCCGGATATGTCGATGATCCGCGTTGGCGGCACCTATTACATGTCCAGTACCACCATGCACATGAGTCCCGGCGTGCCGATCATGAAATCGAAGGATCTGGTTAACTGGCAGATCATTAACTATGCCTATGATACCCTTGCCAACATTGACGCCATGAATCTTGACAACGGGAAAAGTACTTATGGCCGAGGATCGTGGGCCAGTTGCATCCGTTATCACAAGGGCACCTTCTATGTTTCAACATTTGCCCAGACCACGGGGAAAACCTATATCTATTCCACAAGGGATATTGAAAAAGGTCCATGGGTTGAGCGTTCTTTTAAACCGGCTTATCATGATCATACCATCTTTTTCGATGAGGACGGACGAGTATATATGATTTACGGTGCCGGTAAACTCAGGATTCTTAAGTTGAAAGAGGATCTCTCGGGCGTAAAAGAGGGATCGGAACAGGTACTCATTGAAAATGCCAGTGCACCTGCGGGTGATAAAATCATGCTAGGTGCAGAAGGATCTCAACTTTTTAAAGTCAACGGTAAATATTATCTTTTCAACATCACCTGGCCTCGTGGCGGAATGCGCACGGTGGTAGTGCACCGTGCCGATAAGATAACAGGCCCGTATGAAGGCAAGCTTGCTTTCCAGGATTTGGGGGTAGCCCAGGGAGGCCTAATCGATACGCCTGATGGAAAGTGGTTTGCCTATTTGTTCCGCGATTTTGGTTCTGTGGGCCGAATTCCTTACCTGGTTCCGATAAAATGGGAAGATGGCTGGCCAATAATCGGGGTGAACAGTAAAGTCCCTGAAATACTTGACCTTCCGGCAAATAAGGGACTTATTCCCGGAATAGTCGCTTCAGATGAATTTACCCGTCACAAAAAAGACCCGGCATTGCCATTGGTTTGGCAGTGGAACCACAATCCGGACAACAGCCTTTGGTCGGTTTCCCAGCGGAAAGGGTTTCTGCGCCTTGCCACCGGAAGAACTGATTCACTGTTTGTTATGGCAAGGAACACCTTAACCCAGCGGACCTTTGGACCTGTCTCTTCATGTTCAATTTGTTTGGATGTATCCAAAATGAAAGAGGGTGATTTTGCAGGTCTGGCTTTGCTGCAGCGGAAATTCGGACTAGTTGGGGTAAAATTCAGCGACGGAACAAAAACGATCGTGATGATGAATGCCGAAACCAGCAAACCTGTTGAGATTGAGCGTGTCCCGCTGTCACAAAAAACCGTTTACCTGAAAGCAGCATGTGATTTCAGGGAAAAAACGGATACTGCCCGCTTTTTCTATAGCCTGGAAGGAAAAACATGGACAACAATCGGTTCGAAATTAAAGATGGAATACTCAATGCCTCATTTTATGGGATATCGTTTTGGCTTGTTCAACTATGCCACGAAAATTCCCGGCGGATATGTTGATTTCGACTATTTTCATGTTAGTGATCAAATTTCGGGAAAGAATTAACCATTAAATTCAACATAAGATAAAGAAGGTGCTTACCGTTATTGGTTGCCTCTGCCTCTTAGCAGTCTTAACTGCACCAGGACAAGTTCAGGATACCAGGAATGCGTAACTACTTCAAATGATTGGCTTCATTCCTCCGGCAGTTGAAGATTGCGGATCAGCTGGCAAAAGCATAATTCACAAAGTTTTGATACTTTTGGACTATGTCAGAGAAATCTTTGCCAACTAATTTACTTCAGGGTCTGATCATCGGCGATGAGGAAACCTATATTCTCTTATTCAGAGAATACTATACAATCCTTTGTTCCTACTCACGGAGGTATATCGGACGCAAAGACATTGCAGAAGAAATTGTATCTGAAACATTTCTTAAGATCTGGGAAAACCGTTCCGTAATTAAAATTAATTCCTCGGTAAAAGCCTACCTCTTTCAGGCAGTTTGTAACAATTCATTGAATTACTTACGAAAGCTTAAGAACGACAACACAATCTGCACATATTTCCAGGACATATCGTTCGAAAATATCGGTTTCGAAGAGACTCTGGAGGAAATTGAGGAGAAAAGTACGCTCATGGAAAACATCACCATGAAAATCGAGGAGGCGGTTAACTTACTGCCTGAACAGCAAAGAAGGGCATTCCGGCTTAAGCGGTTTGAAGGGAAGAAAATTAGGGAAATCGCCGAGATAATGGGATTATCCTTTAAGACTGTCGAAATGCATCTATCTAAAGCTACGCTCAGTTTACGGCATAAATTAAAAGATTATCTGCCTTCTTTCCTGCTTTTCATGCTGCTTAAATAACTCTTTAACTTATCCCCAATTTATTCTAAGCTTTTTCATTGTCTCATTTGAAAAATAATTAAGCGTATTCTGAATATTTTTTTATTCCGGATACAGGGTTTTTTGCTTTCATGCATCTATCATTTGAAAACACATAAAATGGAGTTTCAAAATTCAATCGACATTCTGATCATCCGCCTTTTCTCCGGAGAGGCAAATCCTGATGAAAAGAAAATAATTTCTGAATGGCTCGCTTTGTCGGCAGAAAACAAAAAATTATACAACGACTTGAGGGAAATCTGGTTGAGCGCTGGTATTGAGACCAATGCAGATCATTATGACCTGGAAGCTGCTGTCCATAAATTCAGAAATCAAATCAGCAAAGCAAAGCAAGAAAAACAGAGGTTGTTGAATTTGACTAATCTTGTAAAATATGCGGCCATCTTCATTTTGGGCCTGATAATTCCAATCAGCTACTTTTTGGAAACACAAAATACTGAAAAGCAAGCAATGACAACTATTTCGTGTGCCTTCGGCGACAAAACCGCTATTGTGCTTCCTGATGGTTCGAAGGTCTGGCTCAACTCAGGCAGCAAGCTAAAATTTAATTCTGATTTCAGAAATACCGGCAGGAGTGTAATCCTTGATGGTGAGGCCTTTTTTTCTGTTGCAAAAGACAAGTCTCATCCATTCCGGGTTAAAGCATCAGAAATTGAAGTTGAAGTCCTCGGCACCCTATTTAACGTGAAAGCATATTCGGAAGAAAATTCAATATCTACGACACTTGTGGAGGGAAGTCTTCGAATTAATGACCAATCTCAGTCTATCCTGATCAGACCCAACCAGAAGGTGATCTTTAATAAAAACAACAAGAAATTGATTTTAAGTGATTTATTGGATACATCTGCCGAGACTGAATGGAAGGAAGGACGACTGATCTTTCGCAACGAATCACTGGAAGAATTGGAACCCAAACTGGAGCGCTGGTTCGATGTGGATATTGTTTTTGCAGACAACCAAGTCAAAAACAGGCGGTTTACCGGCATTTTGGAACGCGAAAGTATTTTGGAGGTAGTTTCTTATTTTGACCTTTCAAAGTATGTTTCTTGTCAGATAGAAGGAAATAAAGTTATCATAAAAACTAAAACCAAATCCACTGCAAAAATGAGCAAAAGCTGATCACTACACTTCAAAAAAGGGAAGTGCTACCAACACTTCCCCTTGGAAAATTAAACCGAAGTTTAACTATTAAAAGCAAACAAATCTATGAATTTAAATGGAATTACTTTGTCCGTTCTGAAAGATGGACGACTAAAAAAGATTTTCTTCATCATGAGACTAACCTGTTTTTTATTTCTTTATCTGACTCTCTCAACGAGTGCGTCAGTATGGTCACAAACAATAAATGTCAAATTGAAGAATTCAACCTTGCAGGAGTTGTTTAAACAAATCGAAAAAAGCGGTAACTATCGTTTCTTCTACAACAATGATGATGTTGATGTTAACCAGAAAGTTTCAGTGGATATTGAGGAAGGAACCATTGGCACTGTACTGACTAGCGCATTGAATGGTACGCCATATTCTTTCAAAGAGCTGGAAAACAAATTAATTCTGATAGAAAAATCAGATCTTAACTTCAACAACGGTACTTCAACCGGTCAACAGCAAAAAAAGATTTCCGGCAGGGTAACTGACAATAGTGGCACTAGCTTACCTGGGGTTTCTGTCATTGTTAAAGGCACAACAATCGGGGTAATTACCGATAATGAAGGGAAGTATTCGCTTCAGAGTATACCTGAAAACGGGATAATTGTATTTTCATTTGTGGGAATGAAGAGCAAGGAAATTCAGGTTAGCGGGAAAGCTACTATCAATGTCTCCCTGGAGGAAGAAACCGTTGGAATCGAAGAAGTGGTAGCAATCGGCTACGGTACTGTCAAAAAATCTGACCTGACCGGTACCGTTTCCACCGTCAAAACTGACAAAACCGCGGATATACCCAATTCCAATATTCTGCAGGCATTGAAAGGAAGTGTGGCCGGATTGAACGTTGCTTCAGCTACCCGACCCGGTGAAGACCCATCCATCAACATCAGGGGTATCAACTCTCTCTCTGCGGGAAATTCTCCGTTAATTGTCGTGGATGGGATTATTTACAACGGATCTTTAAATGACTTCAATGTCACGGACATTGAAAAGATTGATGTTTTAAAAGATGCCAGCGCCTCGGCAGTCTACGGATCAAGATCAGCCAATGGTGTCATCATCATAACATCCAAAATGGGAAAAAAAGGGAAACCGATGATGAATTTCAACAGCTATTATGGGGTTTCCGATCCTACTTATCTGATCCCTATGAAGGATGGTGCCGGTTATATCCAGAAAATCCTGGATTTCAGGACAGCAACAGGGATTGAGGCTGATCCGGCCAAAATCAGCAATTATCTGTCTGTCACAGAGGCTGCAAATTACAAGGATGGGAAAACCATCAACTGGTACGATAAGATTCTTAGGACTGGTGTGGTTCAAAATTACAATGTCAATATCTCCGGACAAACCGACCGGACCAATTATTATTTGTCAGGCGACTATTTTAATCAGAATGGGATTGTGGACAACGACAGATACAAGAGAATTACTTTGAAAGCCAACTTTACCAACAAAATAACTGATTGGTATTCTGTTTCTTTGAAGACATCCTTCTCATCCCAGGATTATTCAGGTGTTGCGGCTAATTTGTACATTGGGTTAAGCCCATATGGTTCTTACTGGCAAGATGAGTCAAAAGGAATCCTGAAAGAATTTCCAATGGAGGATCCTTATTATCCAAACCCGGAGTTGAGTACTTACATTGACAACAAAGATATCCGCACAAGTCTGCTTGCAACCATTTCAAGTGAAATGGATATTCCGTTTGTTAAAGGGCTAAAGTGGACCTTGAACTATTCTACCAATCTTCGTAACCGTAAAGTGAATAATTTTTGGGATAATACCATGCAGGCCGGAGGTGGCAAAACATCCAACGGCATTGCCAAGAAGGAAATTTATGATAATTACGACTGGACACTGGATAACATTATCAGCTACAAACGAATATTTAAGAAGGTCCATTCCGTTGACGCAACCCTCTTGTACAGCAGGGAATACCAGCGATACGATGCCACTATCGCCCAAGGTTCTAATTTTTTTAGTCAGGCTCTGGGATACAACAACTTAGAAATGGCAGCAGTAATGATAAACGGGTCTGACCTCCAGGATCAGAACAGTGTCGCCTACATGGGAAGGCTGAATTACATTTACAATTCGAGGTACTCACTTACTGCTACGATCAGAAAGGATGGATTTTCTGGATTTTCAGAAGCGCATAAGTATGCGGTGTTTCCTTCTGTTGCTGTTGCCTGGTCTCTTAGCAATGAAGAATTCCTTAAAAATATATCATGGCTGAACACTTTAAAATTAAGGCTCTCCTACGGTGAAAATGGCAACCAGGCTCTGGGTCGCTACCAGACTCTGGCGCGCATCGCAAATTCCCAATACCTGTTTGGAGATGGCGGTAGTACTGTTTCCACGTCAAATGTACAATCAATGGCCAATACCGATCTTGGTTGGGAAACGACAAAGGTGAAAAATATCGGATTCGATTTTGGTTTCTTTAAAAATAAACTGACGGGAAATATTGATGTTTATTCTTCCAATACCTTCAATATACTGCTCAACAGGAATATTCCCGCAACATCAGGTTATAACACTGTTTGGACCAATATTGGGAAAGTGCACAACGGTGGGTTCGAGCTAACGCTGAACTCAAGAAACATAGAAAAGAAAGATTTTTCTTGGGGAAGCGGGTTTGTGTTTTCATTGAACAGAAACAAAATCGTTGAATTATTGGGACAGGACCTGAATGGTGACGGAAAGGAGGATGACAACATTGCCAATTCATGGTTTATCGGCAAACCTTTGGGGGTGATTTACGGTTATCAAATCGACGGGATCTATCAACTCAACGAAGCAAATATCCCGGCAGGTTATAAACCGGGCGATTTCAGAATTGTTGACACCAACAAGGATGGAAATATCACTCCCGATGATCGGACCATACTCGGATCAACATTGCCCAGCTACGTATTCAGTTTGTCCAATACTTTAAAGTACAAGGATTTTTCTTTCTATTTTCTCCTGAATTCAATTCAGGGCGGTGGAAAAGACAACTATTATGTTGGAAATAACAGAGCCATGCATGATGTAAATCAACTGATGACAACATACACTGAAAGATTTAACATCATTGACGTTCCTTATTGGACCCCGACAAATCCTTCGAATGAATTTTCAAGAATCAATTACAATCCTGTCAGACCTCACCCATACCTGGAAGACCGCAGTTTTGTAAGACTTCAGGATGTCAATCTTTCCTACCAATTCGACAAGAAGATGATTGAAAAGTTAAAGGTGCAGAGTTTGAGAGTCTATGTAAGCGGAAAGAATTTGTACACCTGGTCAAAGTGGACAGGTTATGATCCGGAAAATCAAACCACATTCGGCGATTTCCCGATGTTAAGAACCTTCACGTTAGGAATGGACTTTAAGTTTTAATTTTAATAGCACCAAAAATGAAAAATTTTAAGATATATACCTTTTTTGCATTGTTTGTTGTAGTCGGCACAACATTCATATTCTCTTCATGCAAAGACGATTTCCTTCAGGAAGTTCCCAAGGGATTTCTCAGTCCGGAAAATACTTTTGTCGATAAAAACGGTTTCGATACCGGAGTAACAGACTTGTACCGGCTAGCCAGGACCATTGTCACCAGTGATGCGATACAAGGGATGCTATCAACTGAAGTTGATAAAAGCATGACGGCTTTGTATGGCGCAGGCACGGATTTGGGTTGGTATTGGGATAAAAAGCTGTTTTATGGTGATTACTCCGCAGTTAATTCCAATGATGTTACTGCCCAGAATTACTGGATAAAACTGTTTACCATTATCAAAGGCGCCAATGTTCTAATAACCAGGTCTGAAGCAAGTATTGCCAAGTGGAATACAGAAAATGACAAGTTAATGATTCAGGCAAAAGCAAAATTTTTCAGGGCCTTAGCCTACAGATACCTTGTCTTTCTTTATGGAGATGTTCCGATTGTCAAGGAAGAAATTACGAGTCCTAAACTTGATTTTGTCAGGAGTACAAAGGCGGAAGTTTTAAATTTCATCGTTGAAGATTTAGAATTTGCGACCAAGTACCTGCCCGTTTCCAACATCAGAAACGGAAGCCTGTCCAAGGCTGCAGCCGACCAGCTTCTTGCAGAGATTTATCTCGCCAGGGGTGAATTTGACAAGTCCATCCAAGCCTCTTCCCGGATTATCAGTGATACCCAATACCAATTGATGACTTCCCGGTTCGGAACTATGTCTGATAAACCGGGGGATGTCTTCTGGGATCTCTTCGTATATGGGAACCAAAACAATGTGGCAAACAAGGAGGTAATACTGGCCTGGCAAATTGAATACAATGTTCCTGGCGGAATGGCATCTAACAAACTGGAACGTGCCTGGGGCCCTTACTTAGAACAATTGAAAGCGCCTGACGGACAGGCGGCCATCAACAAAGATACTTACTTAGGAAGACCGATCGGGTTCATGAGACCATCCGTCTATCTTGAATACACCATCTGGAGCAGTGACTGGAACAATGACATGCGCAATTCGGCCTACAATATGAAAAGGTCGTGGATCATCAATAACCAGCTTTCCAAGAACTATGGCCAGAAATATATCCCAAAGGCAGCTGATACAACCAGAAATCTTTTTGTCTGGATACAGAAAACGGCCATGCTTTACGGACATCCCCAAGGGTATGATACAAATGGTCAGATATACACCGATATTTATGCCATGAGGCTGTCCGAAACCTATCTGCTTAGAGCAGAAGCCTATCTCGGCAAAGGAGACAAAACCAGCGCAGCAGCCGATATCAATGTGGTAAGAAGCAGGGCAAAGGCTACTCCTGTCGACCCTTCAAAAGTAACCATCGATTATATTTTGGATGAAAGGGCACGTGAACTTGTTGTAGAAGAACCAAGACGGTTGACACTTAACAGACTTGGAATACTGGACGTAAGGGTAAAAAAATACAATCCGACATCCGCATCAACAATCCAGCCATTTCATAATCTGTGGCCAATACCCCAGACAGAGATTGATGCAAATATCGGAGCCAAGCTTGTTCAAAACCCTGGTTATTAATGCTTAGATATAAGCTTGTAACACACTAGTTGTTAGCGGCCGGATGATCCATTTTTTCATCCGGCCGTCTATTGGTATCATTTATCAAGACCTTCGAAATACGACAACCCCAATGAGGCAAATTAATCTAGTAAAAAATACAGCCATTGCCGGTTTTGCATTGACCCAAATGTTCGGTTTCAAGACCCAGGCGGGCAGTAATAAGCCGGATAAACCAAATGTCCTATTCATTTGCGTAGATGATCTCCGGCCTGAACTTGGTTGTTACGGAGCAAGTTACATCAAATCTCCAAATATTGATAAGCTTGGAAAATCAGGAGTAATTTTTACCAGCCATTTTGCGCAGGTACCAACCTGCGGTGCCTCGCGGGCAAGCATGCTTACCGGATTATTGCCGACAAGTAAGTCCCATCTGAGTAATGAAGCCTGCCGGCTCTTTATTTCCGGAAAACCAGAAAGTGAAAAACCCGAAACATTTGTACATCACCTGAAAAGGAATGGGTATTACACGGTCGGTATCGGTAAAATTAGCCACTATGTAGATGGATTGATTTACGGGTATAATGATCCCGTCGGCACAGAGCGCGAACTTCCCAACAGCTGGAATGAAATGCTCTTTGATCCCGGCAAATGGAAAACCGGCTGGAATGCCTTCTTTGGTTATTCAGACGGCGAGAACCGTCAGAGCATGAAGGGGAAAGTGAAACCATATGAAAGAGCCGATGTCGGTGATGAAGGATTTGTAGATGGGCTTACAGCGCAACTTGCCATAAAAAAGATAGATGAACTGGCCTCAAAAAATCAGCCCTTCTTCCTGGGAGTGGGATTCTTTAAACCTCATCTTCCATTTAATTCTCCGGCAAAATATTGGGATATGTACGATGAAAGTAAAATTGAATTAACTCCATCTCCGAATATTCCAATCAATGTCAATGTTGCAAGCTTGCATCAGAGCGATGAATTTAATGGTTATAAAGCAGGAGATGAGAATGCTTCCCTTGAAAAACCAGTCTCAGACGCTTATGCCCGAAAAGTGCGACATGCGTATTTTGCAGCTGTCAGTTATGTAGATGCGCAAATCGGCAAAGTCTTGAACGAATTGGAAAGATTGGGACTGGCAAACAATACCATTGTAGTTGTTTGGGGCGATCATGGGTGGCACCTTGGAGACCAACGTGTCTGGGGCAAACATACCATATTCGAATGGGCTTTAAGAAGCGCTTTAATTGTAAAAATACCCGGGTCATTGCATGCCGGGGCACGAATTGATAAGGTTGTAAGTTCTGTTGATATTTATCCGACTTTGATGGAGTTGTGTGGCATTAACATGCCTTTTAAGACAGACGGGAAAAGTATGGTCGGATTAATCAACAATCCGTCGACATCAACCTGGGAAGAAGCTTCCTACGGATATTTTATGGATGGGATTACCGTAAGAACAAATCGATATCGTTTGACCAAATATTTCCGCAATGAAATGCCTGATGTCGAATTGTATGATCATCAGACTGATCGATACCAAAATATAAATAT
>Ga0163199_1001119_pt1 | contig 16661 bp, 18 predicted proteins | sample PL_2010_150m_FD_113537 | JGI IMG/M metagenome (GOLD analysis project Ga0163199, IMG submission 113537) | Freshwater microbial communities from Powell Lake, British Columbia, Canada to study Microbial Dark Matter (Phase II) - PL_2010_150m | ecosystem: Environmental > Aquatic > Freshwater > Lake ... | reverse complement strand
GCAACATACAAAAACGCCCACAGTGGAAGCAGGCTCAATGTTGCCATTGCCCAAAACGGAATCTTTTTGCGCGACTTGGCCGCAGCAACGTAGGAAGGATCTGGAAGTGCTGGCGGGGCAACTTGCGCAACTGCTTTTTCGACAGTTGCAGGCACGGCAGCAGAGGTAGTAGCCACAGCATCAGTGGAAGGTGTTGCACCCGACTGCAGGCGGTCTTTCGAGCGCTTGAGTAGGTGTTCGGGTATCTCGGTCACGGCATCCACTCTAAATCAAATTGGGTCCAATTCAAGAACGCGTCGCACAGGGATGGAAAGAGCGCATGGCTGGCTAACGAGGTAGTTACAAGTCACAATGCGCACTTTTGCACGAACTCAGCGGTTTTCGCCAGTGAGTACCTTGCCCGACTAGCCTTATTTGCGAATTGAACCCTATTAACGAATTGGCAAGGAAAGGTACTCCTGCGAACCATGTTGGCAATAGACATCCTGAGGTGGCCTGGCATGAACCAAGCGTTCTTGTTTTCGTTTTTCCTTACTCTTGTTTTAATTGCAGCGATCGTCGTTGTCGGTAAGCGCCGCAAAGCAGATCGCAAAGCAACATGGGGCGAAGCAATTTTTGGAGCGACGTATGTCTTTGCTGTCATGTTCATCTCATTCGGTGTTGTTCCTCACCAATGGATTGACCATGCCGACAAGAATCTTGGCTGGCGCAAAGACAAAGTGATTTTCGGACCGTTCGACATCCTGAAGCCAAAAGCATTTGGTGGACAATTTCCTTTCACTATAAGTTTCGAAGCCGTTCGCGACATTGTTGTCGTGGTGATTCATGTTTTCTACTTCGTAGTAATGGGTTTCATTTTTGCATGGTGGCAAAAGCGTGGAGCTGTAAAAACAAAAGAAGTCGCAACATCCACGTATGGTCGACCACTGGTGCGCAAGGCCTGATCCGAAATGACGAAGACCGACGCAAACCCACCGATGCCAGAATGGTCGGACGAGTATCAACTCGTTGAAGTCGATGCCGCGTACCTTGCTAAGGCTGTTAAACCAAAGCAATTTATTCACATTGATCAAAGTGAATGCATCATGTGCGAAGGCTGCGTCGACATCTGCCCGTGGAAGTGCATCCACATGGTTGCGCCCGAGTCGATTGCTGTTGCCGAAAACACGGAGAAGCCTGGCGATGATCCATCCGACCACGTGTTGTTCATCATTGACGACGACGTATGCACGAGGTGTGCACTGTGCGTCGATCGCTGTCCAACCGGTGTCATCATTATGGGCAAAGTTGGCGAACCAGTTGCAACTGGAGACTTTCATACACGCACGGCAAACCATGGCTACGGCTACGGGATGCGGCTTTAGAAGACTGATTGATACGGAGAATATTTATGGCACTAACACTTGATGAGCAACCCAAGATGACTCTCAAAGAGCGCGCGACAAAGATGAACGAGTCGCTCAAGGGCAGCCAGGCATGGAACTCAATTTTCCGCCCAGGCTCAATTTTTCGCAAGGGCTACACCGACTCGCCTCGTAACCGTTCATATGTGATTATGAACTCGGTTCTCTATCACTTACACCCAGTCAAAGTAAAGCGTCACGCTGTAAAAGTGAGTTACACACTGTGTCTTGGTGGCTTGAGCTTCTTCTTGTTTATTTTGCTCACGGTTACCGGCATCTTCTTGATGTTCTTTTATCGACCTACCGCCACCAATGCTTGGCAAGATATTCAGTCGCTACAAACTTCGGTGACATTTGGATTGATGGTTCGAAACATGCACCGATGGGGCGCTCACTTGATGGTGCTCAGTGTGTTCTTGCACATGGCACGCGTGTTTTATCATGGCGCCTACAAAGCACCACGCGAATTTAACTGGGTCATCGGTGTTATTTTGCTCACACTGACATTGCTCCTTTCGTTCACTGGTTATTTGTTGCCATGGGATCAGCTGGCGCTCTGGGCAGTAACGGTGGGTACCAACATGATGGGTTATTCGCCGGTCATTGGTTCGCAAGTGAGATTTGTCTTGCTCGGTGGTGTCGAGATCGGTGCCGAAACGCTCCTGCGTTGGTACGTGTTGCACGTGTTGCTCTTTCCATTTATCACCGTCATCTTTCTTGCCGTGCACTTTTGGCGAGTGCGTAAAGACGGCGGAATATCGGGACCACTATGACCGAGATCCCAGAACACCTGCTCAAGCGGGCGCAAGCCGCACGCGACAAGGCTGCATCCGAGACCGAAGCACCAGACTCTGCTGGCGCAGCACCTGCAGACTCGCGTATTCCTGAAGCCTTGCTCAACCGCTCAAAGGCCGCAGCAAGCGGTGTTGCGGTTGCCGATCGTGCCACAGGTGTTGCTAACTCTGCACCAAATGGCAACTCGCCGCTTGGCACTGGCCCTGGTGGTCACACACAACGTTTGTTGACGGTTGTTAAGTCTGGCTCGATCCAAGATGTCAAAGCAGTGCCAGTCGACAAAGTGCACACATGGCCGCACTTGCTCGGCATCGAGTTTGTTGCCGCGCTTGCTTGCACCGCATTTACTTTTTTATTTTCTTGGTTTGTCAATGCACCGTTGCTGCAAGCAGCAAACTTCAACCAAACGCCAAACCCCTCAAAGGCACCTTGGTACTTCTTGGGCTTGCAAGAACTGCTCACCATGTTTCACCCGATGATCGCAGGCGTAACCATTCCTGGAGTCGCGCTTATCTCGTTGATGTTTGCTCCATACATGGACCGCAACCCATCAAACAAACCTGAAGATCGCAAATTTATGACCAGTATTTTCACGGTGCACCTGATGTTCTGGGCAGTGCTCGTGATCACTGGCTCATTCTTCCGCGGTCCAGGCTTCAACTTCACGTTCCCTTGGCGTGATGGAATTTTCTTCGATCTGTAAGGCGACACATATATATGAACACCACCACCATCATCACTCTCGCGGTCGGAGCACTTATTGTGCTCGGGCTTGCGCTTGTTCTTACGTCGGTTAAGCGCGACGATTCGCGCGGTGTCGGCGCATTGAAGCGCGAGACTCGCCGCAAAGACATTGGCAAAATCAATCCAGATGCGGTTTCTGGTCGTGAAGTCGAGCGCGCAGCAGTCGCTGCTCGCAACACCGCAATTGCCACACGCCCAAGTGCCGATGTTGAGCCGTGGTCGCCGCCAGATGCCGAAGCAGTTGGTGTGGCCCGCCGACAGTTTTTGAATCGCGCAACCGGAACATTGCTCGGCGTAAGCCTTGGCGCTTTTGGCGCATCACTGATCGCATTTTTGTGGACAAGTTCGTCCGGTGGTTTTGGTTCCAAAATCACTATCGGCAACCTCGACAATGTCATCGGACAGATTCGTGCCAACAAGGGTTTCTATTACGTCCCGCAAGCTCGTGCGTGGATTACTGAATATCCCAAAGAGGGTCTCTCCAAGGCAAAAGTTGCTTACGGCGCGCAACCTGCCGTGTACGGCGGCATGGAAGCGGGAATTATTGCTTTGTACCAAAAGTGCCCACACTTGGGTTGCCGTGTTCCTAACTGTGCAAGTTCTCAGTGGTTCGAGTGCCCATGTCACGGATCGCAGTACAACCGCGTTGGCGAGAAAAAGGGTGGCCCTGCTCCTCGCGGCATGGATCGATTCGGTGTTTCGGTTGCAAACGACATTTTGGTTGTTGACACTGGTGCTGTTTTCGGTGGACCACCAATTGGCACCAACACCACTGGTCAAGAAGCTGAAGGCCCACACTGTGTCGGCGGAGGTCACTAATGGTTGCTGTCGTTACATCAAATATCGCATGGATCATTTTGGTGATTGCGGTTGGCGGTTGGATTGTCTACGGACTCACCAATATCCGTCGCAGTCGCGCCGAAATTGGTTCTGAAATTACGCTTGCTGCAAACCGCAAGCCGTATTACGACGACGAGATTCTTGAAGGAAAGAAGATCGAGCGCACTCAGTTGATCGGTCTTTTGTTTCTTGCAGTAATTACCATCAGTTTGCCGCTGTATTGGATTCTTGAGCCAGGTCGTGAAGCAGGTGCAATTAAGCAATGGGAACATCAGTTTGATCATTGGGGTAGCAAATTGTTTGCGACCACGGCAGATGGTGGCTACAACTGTGCGGGTTGCCACGGTGGCATGAAGGGCCCTGGTGGCGCGGCTGCTTATGCGATCACTGATCCAAAAACTGGTGAGGTAAAAGACGTCAGTTGGAAAGCCCCTGCGATCAACACTATTTATTACCGCTATAGCGAAGAAGAAGTTCGTTTCATCCTCAACTACGGTCGTCCGTTTTCGCCGATGTCACCATGGGGTCTTGTTGGCGGTGGACCAATGAACGAGCAACAGATTCAAACGGTGTTGACGTACCTCAAGGGCATTCAGATTCCTCGCGAAGAATGCCGTGTTGCCACTGATGATCCGCTGATTTGCGATGGTGGTCATTTGCCAAAGGCAACACAAGACGCAATTCAAACTGAAGCCGAGCGATTGGTTGCTGCTGGTACATACAAGACAGTTGGTGAAGCATTGTTTAATCTGGATTTGGGTAGTGGCAACTATTCATGCGCTCGTTGCCATACCAAGGGTTGGTCGTACGGAGATCCACAAGTTACTGGTGGTGGCGCACTCGGACCGAACCTCACTGGTGGTTCGGCAGTTCGGCAGTTTCCACAAAAATCCGCCATGCTCGCCTTTATCAATGGTGGCAGTGAGTACGGAAAGCGATATGGCGAACAGGGTCAGGGCAGTGGCCGTATGCCAGCATTTGGAGCCATGCTTACCGAATCCCAAATTTCTGCCATTGTCGATTATGTGAGAGGTCTCTAGATGTTGTCGGCAATTTTTGCAGTGAATTGGCAGCCAGAACTGCGCGGCATTGTTGTCGTGCTGATTGCGGTGGTTGTGCTTATTGGAGGCACCTATCTCGTGGTTGGCACCAACGTCGGTGCACGCCTTGGTTTCTTGATTGTGATCGCAGCCTTCTTCGGTTGGATGATGACGATGTGTGCTCTTTGGTGGACATACGGAATTGGTCTCAAAGGTCCAGAGCCATCTTGGAATCCAGCAGAACCGATCACGATCGTGCGCGACTCGTCATTGTTGGTCGGCGCCGAGATCCTGACTGCTCCTCCAACTCTGAGTGCAGATCCGGTAGCTAATGCTGCGTCGGTGGCAACAGAACTTCAGGCAGAAGGTTGGAATTTGTTGGATGAAGCAGACCCGCAGCGCGGACAGGCAGTTGCTGCATCCGATGCGATATTGCAAATTGAGGCTAAAGAATTTCCAGTTGGTTCGTATATGTCGGTTGCTGTATATGACCGCGGTGGCGAGCGTTGGCCAAAAATCAATGACTCACTCGATTTCTTCGCGTTCTTTCACAAACCAAGATATGCACTCGTTGAAGTTGCACCAGTTGTGCCACAACGTGTCGAGCCAGGTCGCGCGCCAGCACGCCCAGTAGTCGATACCGCACAGCCACACCGTTACGTGCACATGTTGCGTGACTTAGGTGCAAAGCGTCAACCCGCAATGCTGATTACGTTTGGTTCTGGGTTGATCTTTTTAATGCTGTGCTGGTTGCTCCATCGCCGTGACTTGCAGTTGCGAGCAAACATGAGCAGCGAGACTTTGCCTTCAAAGGCATAGCAATAAAGTGGGACAGTACTTTCCAATCATCGTATTGATGGCTCTTGCCATCATCTTTGGTGCCTTGAGTTCGGTTGCATCGATGTTGCTCGCACCGCGTCGTCCCAACAGCGCGAAGTCCGCTCCGTACGAATGTGGAATCGTGCCAGGTCGCGAAGCACCTGAGCGCTTCCCAGTGAGTTTCTACATCATCGCAATGTTGTTCATCATGTTTGATATTGAAATCATTTTTGCCTATCCATACGCAGTGAGTCGTCAGGCACTTGGTTCATATGCATTTTTTGAAATGGTTGCATTCAGCGCAGTGTTTTTTATCGCGTTCGTGTATGCCATTGCGCGCGGTGCACTCGACTGGGGTCCCATCAAAAAAGCAGTTCGACTTGATTTGGACATCAATAATGAGATGAAGTCGCCAAGTCGCACCGTGTTGAGTACGGTGCGCCGGGTTGGTTTTGATGGCCGCCAAGACGACAACGGGGCAGCAGCCTGATGGGTCTCGTGCGCAATGTAATGGACGACGGCCTTGGCGGGCTCGAGCACAACTTTTTAACTGGACGCATTGAAGATGTAGTCAAGTGGTCGCGTTCGCGCTCTAGTTGGGGCGCAACGTTTGGACTTGCTTGTTGTGCAATCGAGATGATGGCAACGGGCACTGCGCATTACGACCTTGCACGTTTCGGCATGGAAGTATTTCGCGCTTCACCTCGCCAAGCCGATATCATGATCGTTGCAGGACGCGTGAGCCAAAAGATGGCGCCAGTGTTGCGCCAGGTATACGACCAGATGATGGAGCCCAAGTGGGTTATCTCAATGGGCGTGTGTGCAAGTAGCGGCGGCATGTTTAACAACTATGCAATCGTGCAGGGTGTCGACCAAATCGTGCCGGTCGATGTGTATGCGCCAGGCTGCCCACCAACACCAGAGACCCTTATTCACGCCATCGAAACATTGCATCAGCTCATCGAAGACGGCGAGATCATGAGCCGACGCAAAGCAACGGGTGGAGGTGCCAACGTGCACATTCAAGAAATCGCTGCTGGCACATACACACCTGTTGTTCTTGGAAAGCGCTAGAACATGACAACCGACGTGTTGCATGATTGCGCATTGCGTGATTCGCACGGTCAACACGTGTTGTTTGTGCCAAAAGATCGGTACATCGCAACGCTTCGCAAGTTGATCGACGATTCGTACACGATGTGTGTCGACCTCACCGCCATTGACTTTCTGACCCACCCTGGTCGCACATTGCCAGAAGTGATTGCTCCAGAGCGTTTCGAAATCGTTGTCAACTTATTGTCAATGCGAGATCGCACCCGTTTGCGTGTGCGCACTCAAGTGAGTGAAGCCGATGCATCAATCGACTCGGCATTCGATTTGTACCCTGGCACCGAGGCCATGGAGCGCGAAGTGTTTGACATGTTTGGCATCACGTTTACTGGTCACCCAGATTTGACGCGCATTTTGATGCCAGAAGACTGGGACGGTCACCCGCTGCGCAAAGACTATTCGCAGGGCCGTATTCCTGTGCAATTCAAGGGCAGCGCATCATGAGCGATCTCTTGAGCACAGTCGTTTCAGCCGGAACATTTGAAGGCAACCAAGAGTTGCGTTCGCGCAGCGAGCTCACGGCAAAAGAAGTGATGCGCGAAGTGGGTGCAGTGTTGCGCATGAGCGAAGCCGACGTTGCGTTGCTTGCCGAAGTCGAGTCTGATCCTGGCGAAGACCAGACGATGATCATCAACATGGGTCCGCAACATCCGTCAACCCACGGGGTATTGCGCTTGATGCTCGAGTTGAAGGGCGAAACCGTGTTGCGTTGCAAGCCGATCATTGGCTATCTGCACACAGGCATGGAAAAGACTGGCGAGTCGCTCACGTTTATGCAGGGTGGTACAAACGTCACTCGCATGGACTACGCGTCGCCATTAAATAACGAACTCGTTTTTTCAATGGCCACCGAAAAACTGTTGGGTATTGATGGCGATATTCCTGAGCGCGCCGTGTGGATGCGCATGTTGCTGTCGGAAATGAATCGCATGAGCAGTCATTTGCTGTTTATGGCTTCAAACGGCATGGATATTGGTGCCGTATCGATGATGTTGTACGGATGGCGCGAGCGCGAAGAAGTGTTGCGCTTTTTCCAAAAAGTGACGGGCTTGCGCATGAACCACAACTTCATTCGTCCCGGTGGTGTTGCTGCCGACTTGCCTGCGGGTTGGCGCGATGATGTGCTTGAAATCCTTGAGATGCTTGCTCCGCGACTGGAAGAATACGACACGTTGATGACCGGTCAGCCAATTTGGCGCGAGCGCTTGCAGGGCGTGGGAGTCATAACCCAACAAGAAGCAATTGCACTCGGCGCAACTGGTCCAATCTTGCGCTCGACCGGCTTGGCATGGGATTTGCGCCGTGACATGCCATACCTGCATTACAACGAAATTGAGTTTGATGTGATTGTCGGCAGTTACGGCGATGCATTTGATCGTTATGCGATTCGCTTGGCCGAAATTCGCGAGTCGATGCGCATCGTGCGTCAGATTTTGGACAAGATGCCAGGTGGCGACTACCGCATTCAAAACAAAAAGGTCACGCCACCACCTCGCGCCCGTATCGACGAGTCGATGGAAGCATTGATTCACCACTTCAAGATTTTTACCGAAGGCTTCAAGGTTCCAGAAGGCGAAGTGTATGTTGCGATCGAAAGCCCACGCGGCGAGATCGGTTGTTACATCGCTAGCGATGGTTCGGCCACTCCGTATCGTATGCATGTGCGCGCACCGAGCTTCGTCAATGTGCAAGCGTTGCCACACATGATGCGCGGTGGGTTAGTGGCAGATGCCGTTGCAGTGATTTCTTCAATCGACCCAGTTTTGGGCGAGGTCGACAGATGAGTCGCCTCAACGAAGCCAATATCAAGACTGCGCTCGAGATTATTGCTCGTTATCCACGACCAAAGTCAGCACTCATTCCGTTGTTGCATCTTTCTCAAGAGCAAAATGGTTTTATCACGCGCGATGCCATGGTGCACTTGGGCGAACTTGTCGGCGTTACGTCGGCCGAGGTGTATGGAACCGCAACGTTCTATGAGATGTTTCGCTTTGAGCCAGTGGGCAAATATCTCGTCAACATTTGTGGCACCATGTCGTGCGCGCTTATGGGGGCTGGCGATTTGATGCATCACGCCGAACATAAGTTGGGCGTCAAGGCAGGCGGCACAACTGCTGACGGAATGTTTACTCTTGCTCATGCAGAGTGTCAGGCAGCATGCACAGAGGCTCCAACACTGCAAGTCAATTATCGATTTCGCTACAAAGTCACCAACAGCGACTTTGACGCGTTGATCGATGATCTCAAGAGCGGCAAGTTGTCAGACGAGATTCCTAGCCATGGAGTTGTTGCACGAATTCGCCAGCGCATTCCTGCCGATCGTGGCGTTGGGGCAGTGGCACCCGAACTCGCGACCGAGAATCCTGTATGGATGGACGGCAAGGCAGCGTTATGACTACTGCAATCAGGTACCCACACGCGACAGGTTTTGTTGCCGGTGACAGGCCAAAGATTGTGACATCGCGCTTTGAGCACGCCGACTCGTTTACTCTTGAACGCTTTTTGTCCACAGGTGGCTATGCCGGTTTGCGCAAGGCGCTTGGGCGTGTGGCAACCGACGTGCACGAAGAAGTGAAGAGCGCAACAGTGCTTGGTCGTGGTGGCGCAGGTTTTCCTGCTGGCACAAAGTGGGGTCTTACCCCGCAACATGTGTTTCCAAAATATTTGGTTGTCAACGGCGACGAGAGCGAGCCTGGCACATACAAAGATCGCTTGCTGATGGAACGCGATCCGCACCAACTCATTGAAGGTTGTCTCATCGCGTGTTACGCAGCTGGTTTGTCGCAATGCTTCTTGTATATTCGCGGCGAAATGGCGCTGGCTCAAGAGCGTGTAGCAACTGCACTCAACGAGGCATATGCGGCTGGTTATGTTGGCAAAAATATTTTGGGTTCCAAGTTCTCAGTCGACATCGTGTTGCACTGGGGTGCCGGTGCATATGTAGTTGGCGAAGAGACCGCGTTGATCGAGAGCCTCGAAGGCAACCGCGGCATGCCACGACTCAAGCCGCCGTTTTTTCCTGCAGCCAACGGTTTGTATGGCCAGCCAACAATCGTCAACAACATTGAAACACTTGCCAACTTGCCATGGCTCATGGTCAACGGATCCGAGGCCTATACCGCTATTGGCACCAAGACTTCTCCTGGCACACGCATGGTTGCAGTGTCGGGCCATGTCAAAAATCCTGGAGTTTTTGAGATCATCAACGGCACAACAACATTTAGAGACTTGTTGTACGGGGCAGAGTTTTGTGGTGGTATTCGCAACGACAACGAGCTCAAGGCGTTCGTTCCCGGTGGTGGTTCGGCACCTTGGTTTACTGCCGACCAACTCGACTTGCCGTTTGAAGCAAGCCAGGTTGGGCCCGCAGGTTCAATGCTTGGCTCCGGCGCAATCATGGTGATGGATTCGACCACCGACATTCCAGCAGCAGCTCTCACGCTCACGCACTTTTATGCTCACGAATCGTGTGGCAAATGCACACCGTGTCGCGAAGGTGGCACGTGGCTCGAGCGCATCCTCACCCGCATTGTCGAGGGCACTGGCACCGAAGCCGACTTGCAACAAATTCTTGAAGTCGGCGCAATGATTTGCCCAGGAGACTTCCCACACGCATCCAACGAAAAATTAGGATTAACAGCTGTGCCATTTCCCTACAAGATGACAACGATTTGTTTCGTCGGGCCGTCTGCATTTGCACCGTTGCACTCTGCAATCACATTGTTCCGCAGCGAATTTGAAGCTCGCTTGGTCAAGCGCATTTCCATTCCGGTCACAGCAGTGTCAACAACATCAAAGGTGTTGGCATCGCAATGACAACGGTCGACTCGAGCAATGCAACGCCAGAAGTAGCAGTTGATCCAAACGCAGTCAGCGTCACCATCAACGGCAAAGTTGTTGCTGCGCGCAAAGGCGAGATGATCATTGCGGCAGCCGACCGCACAGACGATTTCATTCCACGCTTTTGTTATCACCCACGCATGGAGCCGGTGGGCATGTGCCGCCAGTGTCTCGTTGAAGTTGTTGGCCCACGCGGCCCAATGATGGTGGTGTCGTGCATGACACCAGTTGCAGATGGTCAAGTGGTCAATACCGAGACTGAGGGCGTCAAAAAAGCCCAAGAGGGCGTGCTCGAGTTGTTGCTCGCCAACCATCCGCTCGATTGCCCGGTGTGCGACAAGGGTGGCGAGTGCCCATTGCAAGACCAAGCGTTTAGTCATGGCCCTGGCGAGAGCCGCTTTGTTGAAGAGAAACGCCACTACGAAAAGCCAATCGCGATTAGTGAAAACGTGTATCTCGATCGCGAGCGCTGCATCTTGTGCGATCGTTGCACGCGCTTTGCCGACGAAGTTGCTGGCGATGCGTTGATTTCGTTTACGAGTCGCGGCAACAACACACAAGTAATGACGTTTCCCGACGAGCCATTTAGCTCGTACTTCTCGGGCAACACTGTGCAAATTTGCCCAGTCGGTGCGCTTACCGCAAAGCCTTACCGATTTAAGGCTCGCCCGTGGGACATCGAACATGTGGAGAGCACGTGTACAACATGCTCGGTTGGTTGTCGCACAGTCGTGCAAAGCAGTCGCGATGAGTTGGTTCGCTATCAGGGTGTAGACAGCCAGCCAGTCAATTGGGGATGGTTGTGCGATAAAGGTCGCTTTAATTTTGAGTCAATCAATTCAAAGGATCGCCTCACCACTCCGCTCATCAAAGACGCAAGTGGAAACTTGAGCGCAACGAGTTGGTCGGTGGCAATCGATTCGGCTGCTCGCATGTTGCGCACGGCGCTCACCGTCAGCCCACAGTCAGTTGCCTTCATTGGTGGTGCTCGCGGCACTAACGAAGATGCATTTGCGTGGGCACAACTTGCCAATGCGCTGGGTGTCGACTCACGCGACTCACAAATGGCAGACGGACTTCCGCCACAAGTGTTCTCGTTGCCGCAAGCAACAATTGCCGACATCGACACGGCAAAGACCATTATCTTGCTCGCCCCAGATCTCAAAGAAGAGTTGCCAGTGTTGTACCTACGTGTGCGCCATGCTGCCGAGAAGCGCGCTGGTCGCGTTGTTGAAGTTTCACCCCGTGCAACGGGTTTGGCGGGTAAGGCGTGGAAGAAAGTTCATGTCGAACCGGGTAAAACAGCAGCGGCGTTGCGCGCACTTGCCACTGATGCGGCATTTACTGCGCAGCTTGCGAGTGGTTCAGTGGTTGTGATTGTCGGACGCATGAACTTGGCTGAATCTGAAGAGTCTGTAGTGCACGCACTTGCCGAAGTACTGCACATGGCGCCACATGCAACTGTGCTTCCAGTGTTGCGTCGCGGCAATGTTCGTGGCGCTATCACGGCCGGACTCACGCCTCGCAACGGTGGCAAATCAACTGCCGAGATTCTTGAAGCCGCCGCCGCAGGCAAGATCGAATGCTTGGTTTTGCTCGGTGCCGATCCACTCTCGGATGTTCCTGATGCCGACTTGGCTCGCCGCGGTATTTCTGGTGCGCGTAACATCATTGCGATCGACACCTTTATTACGCAGTCGTCAGCGCTTGCCGACATTGTGTTGCCAGCCGCTGCCTATGGCGAAAAAGAGGGCACTACAACAAACGTCGAAGGTCGCATCAGCAATGTTGCGCAGTCGATCACGCCAGTTGGCACCTCTCGTCCAGACTGGATGATTGCAGTCGAGTTGGGCACAGCAACGTCCCACGATTTGGGTGTTGCTTCGTATAACGAGTTACATGCCGCAATGATTTCGGGAGTACGTGAGTTTGCACCCGCCGTCGATACCCACGCAGTGCAGCACGACGGAGTGATCGTCGCGCATCCAACTCCGATAACGCTCACACGCACAGACAGTGCAAGCAGTGAGCGTAACTCGTATGACTATCGTGCAGTTGTGTCACGCAAGTTGTATGACAATGCAATCGGCACTGCCAAGAGCCCATCACTCGCAACACTTGGCGAAACCTCGGCAGTCATTGTCAATCCGCTCGACGTGCCGCGCATTGGTGCGCAAGTAGGCGAGTCGGTGCGCGTCACTTCACCGCGCGGCTCAATCGCTCTGCCATTGCATGAATCTGTCGACGTGTTGCGGGGCACCGCGTGGTTGCCAATCAATTTGGGCGGTTCCGATGTGCGCGAATTGTTGGACGTCGCTAAAGACGTCATCGATCTCAAAATCGAGAAAATGTCATGAGCAATATGTTTGCAATTGATCCGTTGCTCAATGGCGAATTGCTCTGGACACCGCTCGTCATTGTGATCCTCAAAGTGCTCGCCGTGTTTGTGACAGGCCTTGTTGCAACGATGCTGATGGTCTGGTTCGAGCGCAAAGTGATCTCGGGAATGCAAAACCGCATCGGCCCAAACAAGGCTGGTCCATTTGGATTGCTGCAGACACTTGCCGACGGCATCAAGTTGTTCTTCAAAGAAGACCTCATTCCAGAGCGCTCAGATCGCTTTGTATTTAAGCTCGCTCCGTTTTTGTCTTTTGTTCCAGCGTTCTTGTCATTTGCAATTATCCCGCTCGGCGGTGATTTCCGCGACGGCAATAACGGCATGGTGACATGGTTTGGTCATACAACTCGCGTGCAACTTGCAGACCCGCCAGTTGGTGTGTTGTTTGCGCTCGCCATCTCGGCCATTGCTGTTTACGGCATCATGTTGGCTGGCTGGTCAAGCGGTTCAAAGTATCCACTCTTGGGTTCGGTACGTGCTTCGGCACAAATGGTCAGTTATGAAGCGGCACTTGGTCTTTCGCTTGGCACAGTGTTCTTGATAACGGGCACACTTTCAACGAGCGGCATTGTTGCTGCTCAAAGCTCGATCGGCAACTGGAACGTAGTTGCTACTGGGGTCGTGCCATTCGTAATCTTCCTCATCGCAGCAACTGCCGAACTCAATCGCCCTCCATTCGACTTGGTGGAAGCCGAGCAAGAATTGGTCGGTGGTTTTAATACCGAGTACTCGAGCATCCGATTCGCGTTGTTTTATCTAGCCGAGTTCATGAACACCGTGACCATGAGTGCCCTCATCGTCACACTGTTTTTTGGTGGTCCACAGCCCATCTCGTTCCGCGGCACAGTTCTTGATATTCCGTTTGTTCCAAATGGCATTGAGGGCACCATCTGGTTGTTTGCCAAAGTGCTCGTCTTCCTCTATATATATGTCTGGCTGCGAGCCACGTTGCCGCGCTTCCGCTACGACCAGTTGATGGACTTGGGATGGAAAGTGTTGATCCCTGCCTCACTTGGTTGGTTTATGTTGATCGCAGCACAGCGCCTTGGCCGCGACCAGGGTTGGAACACATTCGTTGTTACTGGAGTTTCGGTTGCTGTGCTCGGCGCAAGTTACGCGCTGTTACAAGCGGCTTTCAAGGTGAGTGCCAAGCAGCGCGAAGCCGAAGGGTCGATGTTCTAATGGGTTACTTCGGAGGCTTCCTTGTTACCGCTCGTCAGCGCGGCAAGAAAAATCAGGTGACTACTCAATATTCGGGCGGTCGCGTGCGCCGTAAGTCGATCAACAAGTCAAAGAGTGGTGAGTCGACCAAGCGTGCCGAGGAGATGGACGCAAAGATCGACAAGCCAGAGCGCATGCATGGCCGTCACGTGCTCAACCGTTACGAAGACGGCATGGAAAAGTGCATTGGCTGCGAGTTGTGTGCAGCAGTGTGCCCAGCAAAGTGCATTCACGTTCGCGGCGCCGACAACGATCCCGACAATCCAACATCGCCAGGCGAGCGCTTTGGTTGGATTTACGAGATCAACTATCTGCGTTGCATTCACTGCGATTTGTGTGTCGAAGCATGCCCAACAGAAGCAATCACCGAGTCAAAGTTGTTCGAGTTCTCGTTCACCAATCGTCAAGATGCGATTTATACCAAGGCCGAATTGTTGGTGGGCGATGATGGTCAACCTCAGCACATGCCGTGGGAAGATTGGCGTCCTGGCGAAGACCAAAACACATCGGGTTGGATGCGCGCAACGGCGGCGTCTGGTGATGCTTCGTTCAGTGGAGTAGTTGGCTGGAGCGGCGAGCTTGGCTATGGCGTGCGCGCCCCAGAAGCGAGCAGCGACTGATGGAACTTTTCGTTTTTGTTTGCGCCACAGCGATGATCATTGTTGGCGCACTTGGCGTGGTGTTGCGCAAGCACCCAGTGCACGCAGCCCTCAGCTTGGTTCTTACATTGTTCGGAATCGCCGTCATGTTCGTGGCCCAGCACGCCGAGTTCTTGGCTGCAGTGCAGGTGATTGTCTATGCGGGCGCAATCGTGGTGTTGTTCTTGTTCGTGATCATGTTGTTGGGCGTCGACCAAGTTGAAAACCTGAAGACCGAGCCGCTTGCTGGTCAGCGCTGGATTGCTGGAGTTGTTGGTGTGAGTCTGCTCGGATTATTGGCAGCGGCCATTTACACCGGCGCCGATGCGGTCATTTCTCGTGGCGAGGGCATTGCGAGCAATGTCGCTGGCGATAATCCGGATGCCAACATTCAGCAATTAGCTTCTTCCATTTTTTCCGACTACGTAATGGCTTTTGAAGTGACATCGATTTTGTTGGTCGTTGCTGTTGTGGGCACCGTATTGTTGTCGCGTCGCCGCACGGTAGGCAAGTCATGAATGCACTGATCGTTGTTCCAACCACCACGTGGTATCTCATGTTGTCCGCGGTGCTCTTCGTAATTGGCACAGTCGGTGTATTGGTGCGCCGCAACCCACTTGTCATGTTTATGTGCATCGAGTTGATGCTCAATGCGGTCAACCTCACGTTTGTGACCCTTGGTCGTCGGCTAAACGACATCGATGGTCAGGCAATTGTGTTTTTTGTGCTCGTGGTGGCAGCAGCAGAAGTAGTGGTGGGCCTTGGCATCATCGTTGCGATTATGCGCCGACGCAGTGGCATCACTGTTGACGACCTTGCAGAGTTGAAGGGCTAAGCCGTGACGGGTTTCTTCATCAATCATCTCTGGCTCGTTCCTGTGTTGCCGCTATTCGGCGCACTTGTCATCATGGTTCTTGGTCGTCGGTTGGGCGAGCCGAAGGCTGGCTGGCTGGCATCGCTCATGACCATCGGATCATTCCTGATCACGGTCTCCGTGTTTTTCAATCTGCTCTCACGCCCTGCCGAAGAGCGCCATCAAGTTGTGACGATGTTTAAGTGGTTGCCTGTTGGTTCGCTGCAAGTCGACATGGCGTTGTTGGCAGACCCGTTGTCGATCACGATGGCGCTGTTTATTACCGGTATTGGCTCGCTCATTCATCTGTATGCCATTGGCTACATGCACGGCGACCCAAAGTTTCCGAAGTTTTTCTTGTACCTCAACTTGTTTGTGTTCTCCATGCTCATGTTGGTGCTTGGCGAAAACTTGCTCGTTACTTTCCTCGGGTGGGAAGGCGTCGGTGCGTGCTCCTACTTCCTCATTTCGTTCTGGCACACTCGCGACTCTGCAGCGGTTGCTGGCAAGAAAGCGTTTGTTACAAACCGTATTGGTGACTTTGGCGTAATGACTGCAATGTTCTTGGCATTCAGCGCAGTCGGCACACTTTCGTATAACGGCATCAATGATGCTGCTCATCACGGTTCGCTTGCCCCAGTGACAGCAACAGCCATCGCAATGTTGTTGTTTGTCGGTGCCTGTGGCAAGAGCGCGCAGTTGCCGTTGTATCTCTGGTTGCCAGATGCGATGGAAGGCCCAACACCAGTTTCGGCGCTCATCCATGCCGCAACCATGGTGACATCCGGTGTGTTCTTGATGACGCGCATGAGCCCAGTGCTGCACATTTCGTACTCATGGGCACCAATGGTCATTGCGTGCATCGGCGCCGCGACTGCGTTGTATGCAGCCACAGTTGCTGTTGCGCAAAACGACATCAAGAAGGTGTTGGCCTACTCAACGGTGTCACAACTTGGTTTC
>Ga0163199_1001118_pt1 | contig 16665 bp, 11 predicted proteins | sample PL_2010_150m_FD_113537 | JGI IMG/M metagenome (GOLD analysis project Ga0163199, IMG submission 113537) | Freshwater microbial communities from Powell Lake, British Columbia, Canada to study Microbial Dark Matter (Phase II) - PL_2010_150m | ecosystem: Environmental > Aquatic > Freshwater > Lake ... | reverse complement strand
GCGCAGCACGCGCAGCGACGGCAAATAGGCAAAGACGTCGTTGCTGTAGCCGGCCACCCAGACCGCCGGGCCGGCCAGTTCGCGCTTCAACCGCAGCGAGTAGTCCACGCAAGTTTCGCCAGCGATGGCGACGAGCGTCAGGTCGGACCCGAAGCGCGCGACCTGCACCGGGCACGGATACGTCGAGCGAATCTTGCCATCCTGTGCGAGCTGCTTCAGCAGGACCGCGGCGTGGGTGCGATATGGTTCCTTGGCCGTGGCGGCGGTCTTCTCCAGTTCCTCGCGCGGCGGCGGCGGAGCGAAGTCCAGCGTCACGTCCGCAAACGCGACTCGCAGCGGCCCGCGCAACGGCTTCGGCACGGTCTCCAGCGCAGCCTCGACGGCCACCGCCAGCGAGCGCCCGTGATACTTGCACAGCTCCTCGGTGCGCCGCGGATACGGATTCTGGTCTGCGCCGCAGCCGGTCATGAACATCGCGGTCACGCCCGGATGCGCCTCCTCCAGATATTGCTGCGCGTAGCCGGCGTAATCGCCGCGAATCATGTAGTCGCCGCAGGTGGTGTTGTGGCACGCGTAGCCGAACAACACGGCGACGAGCTTTCCCTTCGCATCGCTCACGCGCAGCACCGGCACGTCGTGGTCCACCGGGCCGGCGGAGTTCGGCGCGTTGTTGTAGCCGGTCGGCGTCGGGCGGCGGCGGTTCATGGCGAAGCCGCACCGCGCGCTCATGAAGTCGAGCTTCGCGGGCGCGAGCCGCGCGAGTGCGTCGCCGGCGAGCGTCACGAGTTGCTGCTGCAACCGCGCCGTGTATCTCTTCGCTGCGGGAGCGTATTCAGGATTGAGCATGCGGTCGGCGAGAGCCGACACGCTTAATTCCGGCCCGCAATGCGTGTGCGAGGCGTTCATCATCAGCGAGCCGCGAGAGAGACCGTGTTTCTCCTTCAACTGGTTTTCCAGCCAATCGCGCAACGGTCGCGGCACGGTGATGAGGTCCATCGTCACGATCACCAGCCGCGTGCCGCAGGGATCTTCGATGGCGAGGGCTTTGGCGAAGAGGTCGGCTGCGACGCCTTCCGAGGGCTTTTTGCGCGACCCGTAACCGGACATCCAGACCGGCCCCTCCGGCGTGATCTTCACCGACGCGACGCCGGCCTTCCAAGCTGTCGGTTCTTGCGCGCTCAACGGCAGCGCCACGGCGCTCCCGGCCAGCACGGCCGCGCACAACAAGACAGACAACGACCAGCGGATGGGGATTCTGTTTCCAGTCATGGCATGACTCCTATGAGTTGAGGACGAACTTGCGATCATTCCGAAAGGGTTGTCACCAACCCCGACGCGCGCATCTTCGCACTTCGTCAACCGCGTGTCACGAACTTGGTTCACCCGCGCCGAAGCCGCAGGTCTCAACCAACCTCACGTCGTCAGCTTTTCTACCTTGCCGGTCATGAAATCCTTGTTCTTGTCGCCGACCCAGTAGCGATTGCCGGCGATGCACCAGATGAAATGCAGCTCCTCGTCCTGGCTGAAGACGGGATGATAGTTCAGCAGTGGGATCGTCACCGCGTCGCCTTCGCCCACCGAGCGCACGAAGCTCTTGGTCTCCTCGTCGGCATAAACCTCCATCGAGCCGTGGCCTTTGATGAAGATATAGACTTCCTCCTGGTCGGTGTGGTTGTGCGGCGGCCATGAACGCTGGCCCGGCTGGAAGATCGTGTAGCCGGCAATGAGCTTCTCGCCTGGCTCAGTCACGTCGAACATGAGGAACACGTCCTTGCCTTTCAGATGGCGGATGCGGCGCTCGTCTCGCGAGAACTCGCTCCACTTCGCGTGAAATGTCGGATGCGCCTTCTCCGCTGGCGCGCGGCAAACGACCACGCGACTCTCGCCGGTGCCCTGGCCAAGTTGATAGGCCGCGCCGCGCGGCACGTAGAGCACGTCGTAGTGCCGCAGCGCATAGCTTGCGCCGCCGAGCGTCGCCTTGACTTCGCCCTGCCAGCAGAAGAGCAGTGCTTCCTCGCCGGGATGCGCCAGCGGACTGGATTGAATCGGCCCGGTCAGTTCATAGACGCCGTAGGTCAGGAACTGGAGGTTGGAATTCTGCGGGTTGGATTTCTCAACGTAGCGAAACGCGCTCGCAGAGACAGGAACAAACGTGGCTGGCTTGGGTTGGCTCATAGGACTCTCTTCTCGTAGAAAGTTGATTACCACGCCCGCGCTCGTTTGAACGCGTGATACGCCCGGAATGCTTCCGCCGCCGCGACATCGGCTTGTGCACCGCGCGCCCGCGCCTGCAAGCGCATCAAATCCAGCAGCGGCGAGAAACTGCTATCACCACCGCGCGACACCTGGCTGCGGTGGCACGCCAGCATTTTCTCTTTCAACCGCATGAACCGGGAGATGTCCACGTAGAAACCCGGCTCGAAGCCGCTCATGGTCACCGTGTCCATCAACCACAACGCGGGTGACGCGGCCAGCGGCGCTGACTTCGTTTTCTGTCCGCGCGAGGCGCAGAACCACGAGGCCACCTCCGCCAGCGCGGCAGCCGTGCGATGGTCGCTGTGATAATCCGCCGGCGCGTGCGCCAGCGCCAGCGACGGGCGAAAGCCGCGATAAATCTCCGTCAGCAGCAACCGCGTCGGGCGGTCGTCGGTCAGCGTGCCGTCGGAGATGTTGCCGCAGAACAATTCCGCGCCGAGCAACCGCGCCGCGGCCGTCATCTCGCGGCGGCGCACGGCGGCGAGGTTGCGGATGGGTTTGTGCGGCTGGCCACCGTCGCCGTTGCAGAGCACCGCGACGCCGATGGCCGCTCCGTCAGCCTTCGCGCGCGCCAGCGTGCCGGCGCAGAGCAGTTCGGCGTCATCAGGATGCGCGACCACGGCCAGCACCCGTTCTTTGCTGAAGTCGAGTTTCATAGTAGTCCTCACGCTCCGCGTGAGGTCATCAATCATAAAATCATCACGCGGAGCGTGATGACTACTATCTTAACATAATGTTCGGCGGCTGGGCCACGTAATCGGCCACGGCCAACACCGCGTCGGAATGCAACCGCATCAGCGACGCCGGGCACGCCGCCGTGATCGGCCCATGCAACGCACGGCGGGCCACGGCGCTTTGCCACACGCGGTTGCAGTAAAGCCGCAGTCGGCGCGCGCCGAGGCATTCCTTCATGCCCACCGTCACAGCGCGGTGCGGGATGACCGCGATCTCGCCGCCGACGGTGACGGAGTTAATCGTGCGCGTCTCGCGTGTCAGCGACAGCACGCGCGTCGGCAGCGCGGCGAATTCCTCCACGCTCATCGTCACGCCCGGCTCGGGCGGCTCATTGAAAGCGAAGTGGCCGTTGATGCCGATGCCGCCGTAGCACGCATCCACGCCGCCCCGACGTTCGATGAGGCGCGGCACCTCGCCCGGGTCTTGCGGGTCGGGAAAGACGCGGTTTTCTGGCGGCGGAGCAAGCGCGGGATCGAGCCGGTCATAAAACAGGCGGTTCATGAAACCGCGGAAGCTCAGTGGATGGTCGGCTGGAATGAAGCGATCGTCGTCGGTGAGATATTCGTCCATGTTGATGAAGACGATGCCGCGGCAATCAATCCGCTCCTCGTTGATCCTCTTCGCCAGCAACGGGAACTGTTCCACCGGCCCGACCGGCACGATGAGCGTCGCGCCACGGCCCTCGGCTCGCGCGTTGAGGATCTCCTGCCACATCGCCTCGGCCACATCACGGCCGATGGAGGCCATGTCGCCGAGGATGCGCACCTTCACCGGCGTGCCTTTGCCAAGATCGCCGGCACTCACTTTCAGATAATCGGGAAGATTACTCATCATTCTGGTAACGGTTTGTCCTTTGTCTCCGGCAGGAAGAACACCACGATGATGCCGATGACGAACAGCAGGCTCATCAACGTGATCGCCGACTGGAGGTTCATTCCGGGCAGTGCCTTCAGCCAGCCGGAGAAGATCAGGACGGGCGACGCCAGCAGCCGGCCGGCATTGAAGCAGAAGCCTGCGGCCGTTGAGCGGAGATGGTTGGGGAACAGCTCTGGAAAATAGATCGCAAACCCGGCGTGGATGCTGAGCGTGGCGAAGCCCATCAGTGGCAGGAGCAGCAGCAACTGCGTGTAAGTCGTCGGCAAGTAGCATGTGATCGGAACGATGATCAGCGAGAGAACCTGCAGCAGGATGAACGTCTTCTTCCGTCCCAGCCGCACGCAGAGCGGCCCGAATGATAACAGCCCCACAGCCATACCGATCGTCTCGACACCGTAAGCGAGCAGTGCTTTCTCGGCCGCCTCGACCGAATCCATGCCGCCGCGTCGCAGCAAGTCCAGCATGAGATCCTGACCCGCGGCCGTCACGCTCCAGAATGTGCCGAGGCCCACCGCGGCGAGCACCATGCCGAGGAGCGCGCGCGGCCCCCATACACGATGGAAAAACAGTTCGCGAAAACTGCCAAGTTTGCCGCCTTCGCCCGTGGCCGCCTTGTCGCGCGCATGCTGCCAACTTTCCGGCTCCTTCACGCTCGACCACACCCAAAACACGAGCATCGCCGGCAGCACGCTGATTAGATACGCGTAGCGCCACTGTGTGCCAACCGCTAATCCCACTGTTATCGCCACCCACGTGCCAATGGTGCTCGTCGCGTGAAAAATTCCCGACGCGTGCACGCGGGCGTGTTTCGGAAACACCTCCGCCACCAGCGTCGCTGCCACGGCCCATTCGCCGCCGACGCCCATCGCGACAAGAAACCGCAACGTGCCTATCTGCCAGAGTTCCGTCGCAAAATACGTCAGGCCGGCGAACACGGAGTAGAACAGGATCGTCACCACCATGATCGGCTTGCGCCCCCAGCGGTCGGCCAGCGAGCCGAACAGAATTCCGCCGAACGCGCCGCCGGCCAGAAACACGCCAAGGAACACATCGCCCCATCGCCGCACCTCAGGCGCATCGGGCGTCGCGTGCAAGATGTCCGTCAGCAGATGGGTGCGCGTGGTGTTGAAGACCTGTCCCTCGAACGCATCGAACACCCAGCCTGCCGACGCGATGACCAGCACGAGCCACTGATAGCGCGTCACGCCCTGATACCAGCGGGCCGGCGTGGCGGCTTCTTTCGAGACGGCGGTGTTGTTGTTCATGGGATCGCTCCGACACTCGGCAACAACAGTCTTGATGCTACCGGCGACGACTTGCCGTTCTCCGCCCCGAAGGGGCCGGAGTAAATCAGCCCAGGGCAAGCGAGTCCGCGAGCGCCGCCCTGGGTTGCAAGACAAAAGAACCTCGCGCCCTGAAGGGGCGCGAGTAGATCGGCTGCGTGCGCGATCGCGTCTGACCTGCGTCCCTTCAGGGCGCATATCGTTGTTTTCCGTTTCCCAGGGCGGCGCTCGCGGACTCGCTTGCCCTGGGCTGGTATGCTGCCGCGCCTTCGGCGCGGCTCGGTCGGAACTGGATGATTCCTCGCCATGCCGAAACTCTCTCAGCCCACTTCCCACCCCGCGCGATACGTCCGCTTCAGGTAACGTTCCGCTTCGGGGCAGTTGGGGAATTTCATCGCGGCGGCATCCCACGTCAGCTTCTGGCCCGGACAACGAATGGCGATGGTGCCCAGGAGAATCGTCTCGGTCATCGGCGCGGTCTGGGCGAAGTGCGATTCCGTCTTCTCGCCGCCGAGGCACGCGTCCACATAATGATGATAGTGATTTCTTGGCGGCGGTTTCGGGCGCTCGTAGCCTTGGAACTTCTCCTTCGGCAACAACTGCGGCCCCGTCTGGTGTTCATGGAGGATCGCGCCCTCGGTGCCGATCAACATCGCAGACTCTAGCGGATACTTGCCAGTCGGGTTGAGGTCGCGCGCTTCCTTCGGCGGGAGCATCTCACCGTCAAACCACTCGACGGCGAGTTCCTTGGCTGCGGTCATCTCGTTGCCGGGGAACGTCCACGTTACGTGCTCACTTTGCGGCCAGTTGTCGGCGCGGCGCTCCGGTGCGTTCTTCCATGACTCCTCCACCTCGGCCACGACGCTCGTCGGCGCTTTCAAGCCGAGGCCGCGCCAAGTGGCGTCGAGAATGTGACAACCCATGTCCGCGCACCAACTCGTGCCAAAGTCGAGCCAGCCGCGCCACTTTGCCGGATGATACGTGTCGGGCGCAAACGGCCGCATCGGCGCGTTGCCGATCCACAGGTCCCATTTCAAGTGCGGCGGTGGTTCTTCGCTCGTGGCTGGGCGCGGGCCTTTGAGGCGGTTGGGCGCGGGGCGGTTGGAGCAGAGATAGACGTGCTTGATCTTGCCGATGGCGCCGCGCTTGACGAGTTCCACTGTCATGCGGTCGCCAATGCTGGAGGCGAACTGCGTGCCAAGCTGCGTGACGATGCCTTTCTTGACAGCCGCCGCGCTCAGTTTCCTGACCTCGGCCAGATCGTGACACATCGGCTTCTGGCAATAGAGGTTCTTGCCGCGCTGGACGGCGGTGTAGGCAATCGGGAAGTGCATGTGATCCGGCACCGTGACGTTCACCGAATCAATTTTGTCGCCCTCCTTCTCAAACAGATCGCGCCAGTCGGTGTAAAGCCGCGCGCCGGGCACAATCTTGGCCGCCTGCTCCAGATGCTTGGTATCCACGTCGCACAGCGCGACGATCTGGAGGCGCTCATGGTCCTGGAAGTTCTTCAGGTCGTTGTGGCCCATCCGCGTGACGCCGATGCAGGCGTGGCAGAGCTTGCCGTTCGGCGACGCGGCGCGCAGGCCGGCGGGAAGGATGAAGGGCGCGCCAACGACAACAGCACTTCGCAAGAACTGACGGCGCGACATGCCGGCCATCTGGAGGGATGAGAGGTTGTTCATGGCTTCGTATTCAAATCGTAGTCGTCACGCTCCGCGTGACGAAAGTATTGACCGGGCATCACGCGGAGCGTGATGCCTACTATGCGTAAAGGACGCGGTCCATCTCCGCGGAAATCTCGGCCAGCCGTTTGCGGTCGCCGCCGCGCACCTCGGCGGTGGCCCAGCTCTGGAACCCGATCTTCTTCAACTCTTCGCGGACCCGCTTCCAGTTGATGTCGCCCTGCCCGATCGGCAGGTCGAAGCCTTTGCCCATTCCCTCCTTCATCGCAATCTTCAGGCTGTATTCCTTGATGTGGATCTTCTCGACGCGCTTGCCGAGCACCTCAATCCAATGCTGCGGCCAGCCCCAGCGCATCACGTTGCCCACGTCAAAGTAAGCCTTCACCCACGGGCTGCCGATCTCGTCAATGTATCGGGCCATCGTCAACGGCTCGATGAGGAACGTCGCCCAGACGTTCTCCACGCAAATCTTGACGCGCTTCTTCTCGGCGTGCGGAATCGCCGAGCGGATCAGTTCCTGCGTGCTTTTATAGTTATCCATGAACGCCGCTTCGGGGTCGGCGCGCACGACATGCAGAACCGTATCGCTGCCGTAGATCGCTGCGTCGTCAATGGCCTCTTTGAGGTCCGGATTGCTGCCGTTCGAGACGCCGTGGATGGGAATGCCAACTTTCTCGCTGGCACGCGCCAACTCTTTCGGGTCTGTTGCACCCTTCTTCGCAGCGTAACGCGACACCTCCACGCCCTCGAAACCGGCGTCCTTCGCGACGCGAAACCTGTCCTCCACGGACAGCTTCGGCTCGACGATCATGCCCCAGCCGACCGCCTTCTTCATGCGCCCGCCCGCCTCCGCTGCTGACGCGTGTTGCAGCAATGACGATGCGGCCGCAGTTCCGAGGAAGAGACCGCTTGTCTGGATGAATTGCCGGCGATCAATCTGTGAGTTCATGAGGCGTTCCTTTGTGGTCATCAACGGCTGTGATGGTAATTTCGATTTCAAAATAATACCCAATTGGGACGGTGCGTAAAGCCTTTTTTGGCTCCGCCGCGATGTGGTCACAAAGGATGGCAGCGACGCGAGGAGGGTCTTTACTTCAGGCTTTCGCGGAAGGTCTCGTGCTTGCGGCGCAGTTCGGCCAGCTTCGCGGCGGCGGACGGCGCGGCGGCGAGGTTCTTCGTCTCCAGCGGATCGGCGCGCAGGTCGTAAAGCTCCTCGCGCGCGGCGCCGGTCTGGTCGAGCCAGACGATGTATTTCCAGTCGCGCTCGCGCACGCCTTCGCACGGCTCGATGTGGCGCGGCGGCTTCGGCGCGTGCGTGTAGAGGTGCTCGTAGAAGAAGGCGTCGCGTCCCGGCTGCTTCGGGTCGCGCAGCAACGGCAGCAGGCTCCGACCCTGCATCGCCTCTGGCGCGCGCAGGCCGGCGAGTTCGAGGAGGGTGGGCGCGATGTCGAGGTTGAGCGCCATCGCATCGGACACCTGGCCGCGCTGGCGGGCCGGGGCGCGCGGGTCGAAGACGAGCAGCGGCACGCGGAGGGATTCCTCGTGCATGAACCATTTGCCGAAGAAGCCGTGTTCGCCGGCGAAGTGGCCGTTGTCGGAGGTGAAGACGACGACCGTGTTGCCGGCGAGGCCGCGCCGGTCGAGTTCCTTCAACGCTTCGCCAACGCAGAAGTCGAGGCCCTCGATGAGCCGGTAGTATTGGCGGAAGAGTTTGTTCCGCTCGCCGGGATTTCGCGCCAACTGCAGGCCGCGTTCGCTCTCCAGCGAACGGCGCAGAAACTCCGGCTGCCGCAGCGCCTCCTCCGGCGTGACGTTGGCGCGACGCGGAATGTCCGCGCCCTCGAAGTCGTTCGCGAACCTCGGCGCGTAGCCCTGCCACGGGCCGTGCGGTGCCTTGAGGCTCACGGAGAGGCAGAACGGTTTCGCCGCGTCGCGCTGGTCGAGGAACGAGCGGAGTTTCGCCGGCACGAATTCCGTTTCGGCGTGGATCGGATTCTTCAGCGCGGGGTTCGGCCCGAGCGGGCCGCAGCCGTCGCCTTTGCGGCCTTGCGGCGGGCAGGAGCAGAAAAAGTTTGTGCGGCTGCCGGTGCCGTCGTTGGTGATGTAGTTGCAGGCGCGCTCGTGCCAGTAAGCCGTCTGGATCATGTCGCCGGCCCAGAAGTCGAACGCCGCCGCGCATTGCTGGAAATAATCGCGGTTGCTCTGCGCCGTGCCCCACTTGCCGATGAAGCCGGTGTAGTAGCCGCTCGCGCGCAGCATCACCGGATAGGTGGCCTTCAAGTCGCCGATCGGTTTTTGGAAATCATGCACGCCATGCCGGCGCGCGTATTGGCCGGTGAGGATCGAGGCGCGGCTCACCGCGCAGATGGAGGTGGTGACGAATGCGTTGGCGAAGCGCGTGCCGCCCGCGGCGAGCCGGTCGAGGTTCGGCGTCTTGAGGAGCGGATGGCCCGCGCACGACATCGCGTCCCAGCGCAGGTCGTCGGCGAGGATGAAAACGATGTTCGGTTTCGACGCGGCGGACGATGGGCCGCAAAGAACGCAAAGAGCACAGAGGAGGCTAAGGATTGTTTTCATTCCGCTTTTGTTCTTTCGATGCTGCCTGCTGCCTCACGGCCAGAATCGCCTGCTCGGCGAGCTTCACGTGCCGCGCGCGCGGCGCTTTGCCCCAGCCGCCGTGGACGTCCATGATGCCGATCCAGAGTTCGCCCGGCCGATACTCCATGACAAATGGATAAGTTACCTGGCTGCCTTTCGCGACGACGAGCGACGGCCCCCACGTCCTGCCGTCGTCGGCCGACAAGGTGACGTGCAGCTCGCGCCGGCCCGTGCGCTTCGGGTTCCACACCAACGCCAGCCGGCCGTCGGCCAGCCGCGCGAGATGTCCCGGCGCGTGCGCGCTCTCAATGCCCGTCGGCGTCGCCGCGCTCCACGTCAAGCCGCCGTCGGTGGAGAACGATTCCCAGAATTGGCCGCGGCTGGTGCGGATGAGCATCCAGAGCCGGCCGTCCTTCAACTCGATCACCGCCGGCTCCAGCGCACCCTCGTGATCGCCCGCGCCGCCGATGTCAATCGCAGTGCTGAGCCGCCACGTCTTGCCACCGTCACTGGAGACCGACGTGCGCGCGTTGAGCCGCCCAGGATTGGAGACGTAGTGCGAATACGGGACGACGATGTGACCGTCGCGCGACTCGCACGCCCCGTTGGTCGCGCCGGAATAGCCCCTGAAGATCATCTGGCGGTTCGTCCACGTCTTGCCGCCGTCGGCGCTTTGAATCTGCCAAACGTCACTCTTCTCGTTCGGTGTCGGATTGCCGTCCTTCCACTCGTGCTTCTTGAAGCCGAGATAGCAGACGTGAATGACGCCATCGCGGGTGCGCAGCACGGTGGCGTGCGACGCCTGGCAATCCGCGTGGCGCGTGATCTCCTGCTCGGCCTCCCACGTCTTGCCGCCGTCGCGCGTGATGCGATACGCGATGTAAGTCGTGCCGGGCGGGCTGCCGTAACTGTTGGGCGCGGAATAGACCGACATCACCGCGCCGCCGTCGAGTTTCGCCAGCGCCGGCCCCAACACCGTCGCGTGCGGCGTGTCGTGCGTGATGTCGGCGCAACGCGGATTCAGCAGGACATCCGGGCCGCTTTCGTTCCATCGCACGAACGGCTTCTTCGCGAGCTGCGGCACGTCAGTCACGAGCCGCTCGGCGAGCAAGTCGGCCACGATGCGATGGCCGCGCTCGTTTGGATGCATGCCGTCGAGCAGCAGCGCGTCGGGCGACGGCTGCGCCATGAACGCCGCGAACACATCCACCAGCCCCACCTTCTCCTCGCGCGCCAGCCGGCGCACGGCCCCGGCATAATCGCGCAACACGACGTTGAAGCCGTCGGCGTCGTCCACCTTGTAGGGCGGCTTGCCGTAGAGTTCCTTGAGCTTCGGCGTCCAGCGCAGCGGGTTCGGCGTCATGAGCACGACGCGCGCGCCGCGGCCCTTCAGCGTCGCGCAGAACTCGCGCAGGTTCTTCTCGAACGCCGCCAGCGGCATGCGCGACTGCGTGGCGGGCGGTTTTTTCCAGACATCCACCGCCGCGTCGTTGATGCCGAACTGGATGACGACGACATCGGGCTGTCGCGCCAGCACGTCTTTCTCGAACCGCGCCCGCGCCATCGCGGTCGTGTTGCCGCCAACGCCCGCGTTGATGACGTTCAGCGGACGGTCTTTTGCCTGCAATTGTTCCTGCAACAGCGTCGCGTAAACTGTCAGGCCGCCGCGCGGCGCAGTGGTGGAATCGCCGAACGCCACAATGGTGAAAGGTTCCTCCGCCGACTGCGCAGAGGTGGCAGCCAGCAGGGCGACAGCGATCAGGACAAAGCGGTTCATAGCGTTCCAGTTCTACATTCAAAACGCCCACTCGCGCACGGATTTTTCGGCTTCGTCGAAAAGCTGGATGCGCTCCACTTGCACCGGACTCGCAGCGGCGGGAAGGTAAATGCGCAGATGGATCAACTTCTCTCCCGCACCCATGGGCAATGCCACCTTCACGTCCTGCCGGTCGCCGGCCGCGATGGCGAAACTCATGATGTGCTTGCCGTCGAAATCCTTCGCGCCGGCGGGACGCCATTCGATCTTGCCGGGGCCGCCTTTCTCGCTGCGGACGCGCAGGCGCACCTCGATCGAACCGGGTTCGTCCAGTCCGGCGCGGGCGATGAACGACGTCTTGCCTTCGCCCTCGACCCGCAACGCGCCATCGCGAACCGACAGTTTGCAGCCGCGACCGATCCAACCCTGCAACGGGCCGAGCGGCGAGGAGTGCTTTGTGCCGAGGTGTGACTCGAAGATCTTGACCTCCGCCGGTGAGAGTGGTTCGGTGGGCAGGCCGGGCGGGTTCAGCGACGCGGTCCACTTCGTCAGCTTGTCGCGTAGTTGCGCTGTGATGTCCGCGTGGGTGGCGATGACGTTGTTCTTCTCGTGCGCGTCGCTGGCGAGGTCGAAGAGCAGTTCGGTGCCGTCGGAGAGCCGTAGGAATTTCCACGGGCCGCAACGCACAGCGGCCTGGCGCCAAAACCGCCAGTAAAGCGCCTCGTGCGGCGCGGCTTTGTTTTCGCCGGTGAGATACGGGATGAGGTTCACGCCGTCCAAAGTAGTCCTCACGCTCCGCGTGTGGTCTTCGCCGGAGGCATCACGCGGAGCGTGATGACTACTTTGTCCCGCCAGCGCAACCGCTGTCGCGGCGAAATCGAGCGAACTGACCGGCTGGTCATAAACCTTGCCGGCGGGCAGGCGGCCTTTCCAACGCAGCAGGAACGGCTCGCGGATGCCGCCTTCGCTGAGCATGCCCTTCTCTCCGAGCCACGGGTCGTTGAGCGAGCCGTCCCAACCGCCGTCTATGCCCTTCGGCAACGGCTCGTCGGGCTTGTTGATCTTTAGCGGCGCGCCGTTGTCGCTTGTGAAAACGACCAGCGTTTTCTCATCCAGCTTCAGCGCCGCGAGCGTATCGAGGACGCGCCCGACGCCGTCGTCAATCGCCGAGAGCATCGCCAGCGCGAGCCGCCGACGTTCGGGCATCGGGCCGGGGAAGCGACTGAGATATTTCTCCGGCGCTTCGAGCGGCGTGTGCGGGGCGAAGTAGGCGAGGTAAAGGAAGAACGGCCGCTCCTGCCGCCGCCGGATGAACGCGAGCGCCGCCTCGGTCTGCGCGTCGAGCCGATACAAGCCGGTCTGGACCATCTCGCCCTCCGGTTTCAGAGGCTCGCCCTTGAGGTTGAAGTTCGCCTGCACGGTGCCGGAGTAGCCGTGGAAGAAATCGTCGAAGCCGCGCGCGCCCGGCAGGAACGGCGCGTTCTTCTCGCGCGGCACGCCGACGGGCTTGCCCGCCTTCGTCGGTTTGAAGTCCGGGAGGTTTTTGCGAAGCCACCCCGAGTCCTCGCGCGTCGCTTCGAGATGCCATTTACCGACCATGCCGGTGGCGTAGCCCACCGCCTTGAGCCGCTCAGCCAACGTCTTTTCCTCCAGCGGCAACGGGCCGTGGCCGTTCTGATTCACACCGAAGCGTTGCTGGTAACGGCCCGTCATCAGTCCTGCGCGCGACGGCACGCACTGCGGCGCGGTAACGTAGCCGGCCGTGCAGCGCACGCCCTCGCGCGCGAGCCGGTCGAGGTTCGGTGTGCGGATGTCCTTGCGCACGCCTTGGACGCCGAGGTCGGCCCAGCCCTGGTCATCGGTGAGGATGATGATGATGTTGGGCTTCGCCGGCTCGGCGGCGCGGGCCGCGACGAAGCTGGCGGCGAGCAGAACGGCGGCGACGCCGGATTGGATGAGACGATATGATTTCATAGAGTCATTGAAAAAGCTTCCGTCGCCGCGCGGGCGGCAGGGTGACAAACAACCACGATGAACAAAAGCAACCGGTGGATCATCGGATGCCGGCCGCTTTCATTTGCTTGAGGGCCTCCAACTGCTGCTGGTGGTATTCTTCACGTTCGGGCCTGTGCGGCGTCTGCAAGTGGTCCTTGAGATAGTCCGCGGCCCCTTTGACGCCGCCATATTTTTCCGCATACGCGTGCATGTCCTCCGCGTGGCCGTTGGGAAGCACGATATGCCAGCGGCCGTTGCCGTCGCGCATCGCCGTTGGCTTCTGCGGCGGGTTCGGCCACAGGTCCGTCTTGCCGCTTTTGTTCGTTGGTTGCTGCAACACGCCGACGGCTTTCGGGGGAGGAGTCGGGGCCGTCATGACGCTCTCAGGCTGAAGGACGGCCGTCTCGTTTCCTTTGGCCAGCGTCACGCTGCGGTTGTCGTAATCCACCTGCATCACGGTGACGCCGCCGGGCAACGGGTCGCCTTCGCGCACGAACCGCGGCCGCACGCCGGTCTTCTCCAGGCTCGCTTCGGCGCGGCCTCCCTGGCGAATCATGCCGGTCACCCGCCACTCCGCGGCGAATTCGGGCACTGCGCTGCCCGCGGTTGGTTCCTGCGCCGGGATCGTTGGCGCGGCCAGACAGAAAACGAGAATCAGCTTCTTCACAAAGAGAACTCCGCTCGGCGTTGCTGCGCTTTCTACTCCGAACCGCCGGAAATACAAGCCTGCGGTTCTTCCGAGACACACAACCGAACCGTCCTGCTGGCTGAGGCGGAGTTTGCCTCGCTGTCCGACTGCTTTACGCCTGCTTTCGCTTGCGCTTCTTGCCGGCCTTGCCTTTTCTTGGCTCGTCGGAAGCGGTCTTGCCGGTGGCGGGGCTGAGCTTGTCGAGGACGGCTTGCAGACGCCCGCGCGCGGCCGTGGTGGCTTCGTCCTTTGTGTCGGCGGCGACCGCTTTCTCCACGAACGGCGCGTCGCTCATGTCGAACAACTCGCCGCTCTGGGTGAGCTTGAAGCCCTGCTCGCGGACATACCACTTCGCGCCAAGCTGGACAAAGATCCACTCGCGCGGTGTGCCTTTCTCGCCACGCAACTGCGGCGCGAAGCTACGGCTGTCGAACGTCACACCTTCCGGCATCTTCGCGCCGGCCAGTTCGGCGAACGTCGCGAAGAAATCGCTGAAGTCCACCAGGTCGTTGAGGACCTTGCTCGCGGGCATCGTGCCCTTCCAGTTCGCAATGAGCGGCACGCGGCTGCCGCCTTCGAGCACGCTGCCTTTCTGGCCATTGATCTTGCGCCCGTTGATAAGCGATCGGTCGGCGCCGAATTTCGCCGTGCCGTTGTCGCCGGTGAACACGATGAGCGTCTTCTCGCGCAGACCCAGTTTGTCGAGTTCCGCGACGAGCTGGCCGACCTGCTTGTCGAGGTAAGCGACGTTGTCGTCGTAATAGTCCTTCGTGCCAGACTTGCTGTCCGGTGTGCGCAGGATCGGGCCGTGGATGAGATGCGTCGGGTAGTAGAAGTAGAATGGCTGCTCGCGGTGCCGCCGGAGAAAGTCCAGCGTGAAGTCCATGCACACGTCGGGGCAGTAAACGTCCTGCTTCGTTTCGACGAGTTGACCGTTCTTCGTGTAGCTCGTTTTCCAATACCACCCGCCTGCGGTCGGGTCGGTGAGCCATTCGTCGAAGCCCCAATCGCCCGGCGTGTCGCCCATCTGGCGCCACTTGCCCGCCATGCCGGTGACGTAGCCGGCCTGCTTCATCGTGCGCGCGAGCGACGGCTCGTTCTTGAATGATGGGTTGTGGGCCGAGCCATTCGTCGAGCCGCCGGTGCGAAAACCGTAGCGACCGGTGTTGATCGTGCAGCGCGACGGCCCACACAGCGGCATCGCATAGCATTGCGTGAAATGTGTGCCCGTCGCGGCGAGCTTGTCGAGGTTCGGCGTCTTGCCTTTGAACCGGTCCGAGCCGTAACAACTGACGCCGTCGAGGCCGTAGTCGTCAGAGAGGATGAAGAGGATGTTGGGTTTCTGCGGATCAGCGGCGCTGGCGGACCACGGAACACACAGAAGACACGGAAGGAGGAGTTGGAGAATTCGTTTCATGGTTGGGGTTCCTTATGTGGTTGCGGCGTCTTTCTTCGCTTTCTTGCGTTGTTTCCTCTGCTTCTTGTCGCCGTCGGCCTTCTTGCGCATCTTGGTTTCACCAGACGCCGGGTTGAGTTTGTCGAGCACGGCTTGCAGACTTCCACGCGCGGCTTTGGCTTCGGCGGGTTGTGTGTCGGGGGAGACCAGCTTCTGCGCAAATGGCGCGTCCTTCATGTCAAAGAGTTCGCCCTTCTCGGTCAGCTTCCAGCCGTCGTTGCGGGCATACCACTTCGCGCCGAGCTGCACGTAAGTCCACTCGCGCGGCGTGCCTTTCTCGCCACGCAACTGCGGCGCGAAACTTTGGCTGTCGAGCGTCACGCTTTCCGGCAGCTTCGCGCCGGCCAACTCGGCGAACGTCGCGTAGAAATCACTGAAACCGACGAGGTCCTTGAGCACGCGACCGGCGGGCGTCACGCCCTTCCAGTTCGCGATGAGCGGCACGCGGCTGCCGCCTTCGTTCACCTGGCTTTTGCGGCCATCCACGGAGCGGCCGTTGATGGTGCCGACGGGCACGCTGCCGTTGTCGCCGGTGAAGACGATGAGCGTCTTCTCGCGCAGGTTCATCTCATCGAGCGCGGCGACGAGTTTGCCAACGATCTTGTCGAGGTAGGCGATGTTCTCGGTGTAGAGCGGGTTTTCGCCTTTGCTCTTGCGCTCGCCCTTGCCCTTTCGCTTGCCGTCAGCTTTCGATTTTGCGCCTTCCTTGCTGTCAGGCGTGGCCAGAATCGGCCCGTGAATCAGCGTCGTCGGGTAATAAACGAAGAACGGCCCGTCGCGGTGACGCTTGACGAAGTCCACGACGAACTCGTGAAACATATCGGGCGCGTAGCTCGTGTCGGTCACCGGCACGACCTGGCCGTTTTTGTTGAGCGCGGGTTTCCAGTAACGTTCGCCCTTCGACTTGTCCCAACGCAGGAACTCGTCCCATCCCCACGCGCGCCCTTCCTCGGCCGTGTCGAGGTAAGCGAGCTGGCTCCACTTGCCCGCGAACGCGGTCGCATAGCCCGCCTGCTTCAGCGTCTTGGCGATGCAGACTTCCTTGTCCGGCTTCGCCGCCGCGCCGCAGCCGTTGTCGAGCACGCCGGTGCGGAATGCGTAGCGCCCAAACATGCAGAGCGCCCGCGACGGCGCGCAGAGCGGCGCGGCGTAACATCGCTCGAACCGGACGCCGCCCGCGGCGAGAGAGTCGAGGTTCGGCGTCTTGAACGCGCCGCCGTAGCAGCCGACGCCCGGAATGCCATAGTCGTCGGCGAGGATGAAGATGATGTTGGGTTTGTCGGGAGCCGCGCAAACAACCGACGCCGCCAGCAGCAAGAAGAGGAGATGTTTCATGG
>Ga0163199_1001117_pt1 | contig 16668 bp, 17 predicted proteins | sample PL_2010_150m_FD_113537 | JGI IMG/M metagenome (GOLD analysis project Ga0163199, IMG submission 113537) | Freshwater microbial communities from Powell Lake, British Columbia, Canada to study Microbial Dark Matter (Phase II) - PL_2010_150m | ecosystem: Environmental > Aquatic > Freshwater > Lake ... | reverse complement strand
TCAAGGAAATGATCAATGATCAGGACTGGAATGCCAACACCTTCTTGCCGACCGTCGGCAAGCGCGGCGCTGCCATCATTGCCGCGCGCGGCGTCTCGTCAGCGGCTTCTGCTGCCAATGCCGCCATTGATCACATGCGTGACTGGGCACTCGGCAGCAATGGCCGGTGGGTCACCATGGGTATCCCGTCGGATGGCCAGTATGGTATTCCGAAGGACACGATGTTTGGTTTTGCCGTGACGTGTTCGGGCGGCGAGTACAAAGTGGTTGAGGGCTTGCCAATTGACGCGTTCAGCCAGGAATGCATCAACAAGACACTCAAGGAACTGCAAGACGAGCAAGCGGGTGTTGCCCATCTGGTCGGCTAATACAATTTGCCAGGTACTACTGTCGCGCAGCCGGCTTTAACGCCAGCTGTGCGATATTTTTTGGCGTGGTGTGCGGTTGATGGGAGCGCAATCCTGGCCCCTCGCATCGCCCATTAACTCAATCGGTTCTGGGGGATGCCATGAAGTCTGTTTTGTTCCTCGCCATTGCGATGGCGGTGCCCGCGCTGGCCTTGTCTCAGGTCGAGGCGTCTGTGCCTGCAAAGACCAAGGCGGTGGCCGCGCCGCCCAAGCTGACACCAGGCGTGCGTCGCTCCGCACTCAAGGCAGTGGAAGAGCTGACGCCGATTGACGATGATGTTCAGGTTAATTTGACTGCAGAAGAGCTTGAACTGGCGAAGCTGGTCCATGTTGGCGTGATCCCTTGTGAATTGGGGGCATCCGTGACGATCACACCGAGTGAAAAAAGGCACGGAGTTTTTTGGGTTCGAACCAAGAACATGACTTTTCGCATGCATCCGGTGAGCAGCCGCACTGGTGCCATCCGTCTTGAAGATCCCAGAGCAGGGGCGATGTGGTTGCAGTTGGGCAATAAGTCGATGTTGATGAGCCAAAAACTGGGTCAACGTCTGGCTGACGAATGTATCAGTCCGAATCAAGCTGTGGTGGCTGAAAACTTGAAGAAGAATCCTTTGCCCAGCATTCTTGATGCGCCCCCCACCAAATAGTTGGAAGAGGGGCCCGGCTCAAGGGAGCCAAACCGTTTTATAGATTTTGATAAGGAGTAATCATGTTGCAGAACTATCGCGTCCATGTCGCTGAACGCGCAGCCCTCGGCATTCCACCGCTGCCCCTGTCTGCCAGGCAGACCGGCGAACTGATTGAGCTTCTGAAAAATCCGCCGGCAGGTGAAGCAGCCACCGTGCTGGATTTGATAACGCATCGCGTGCCCGCGGGTGTTGATGACGCAGCCAAAGTGAAGGCGAGCTATCTTGCAGCTGTGGCACATGGCTCTGAAAAGTGTTCGCTGATCTCGCGCGAGAAGGCAACACAGTTGCTCGCGACCATGCTGGGTGGCTACAACATCAGCCCCTTGGTTGATTTGCTCGATGATTCGACAGTGGGAACCGTTGCGGCAGAAGGCTTGAAGAAGACACTGCTCATGTTCGATCAATTTCACGATGTCCAGGAAAAGGCAGAAAAAGGCAATGCCAACGCCAAAGCGGTTCTGCAGAGCTGGGCTGATGCTGAGTGGTTCACCTCTCGACCCGAGGTTGCGAAGTCGATCACCTTGACCGTTTTCAAGGTCGAGGGTGAGATCAATACGGACGATTTGTCACCAGCACCAGACGCATTCAGTCGCCCCGACATTCCCTTGCACGCTTTGGCCATGCACAAAAATGCGCGACCTGGCATCGTGCCCGAAGAAGACGGCAAACGCGGTCCGGTCAAGTTCATCGATGATCTCAAAGCCAAGGGAAATTTGGTGGCTTACGTCGGCGATGTGGTGGGTACGGGCTCCTCCCGCAAGTCTGCGACCAACTCCGTGCTGTGGTTCACTGGCGAGGACATTCCGTTCGTTCCGAACAAGCGTTTTGGCGGAGTCTGTCTCGGTTCAAAGATTGCGCCGATTTTTTATAACACCATGGAAGATTCTGGTGCACTGCCGATTGAACTCGATGTGAGTCAGATGAATATGGGTGATGTTGTCGAGCTTAGGCCGTATGAGGGAAAGGCGCTCAAAGACGGCAAGGTGATCGCTGAATTCAAGGTCAAGAGCGATGTGTTGTTCGACGAGGTGCGCGCAGGCGGCCGCATCCCGCTGATCGTTGGTCGGGGTCTTACGGCCAAGGCACGCGAGGCGTTGGGCTTGCCCGCAAGCACGCTGTTTAGACTGCCGCAGAACCCGGCAGACACTGGCAAGGGGTTCACGCTGGCGCAAAAAGTGGTCGGTCGTGCCTGCGGCCTGCCAGAAGGCAAGGGTGTGCGTCCTGGCACTTATTGTGAGCCCAGGATGACCAGCGTTGGCTCGCAAGACACGACCGGCCCCATGACCCGCGACGAACTGAAGGATCTGGCCTGTCTGGGTTTCAGTGCGGACCTGGTCATGCAATCCTTTTGTCATACGGCCGCCTACCCGAAGCCGGTGGATGTCAAGATGCATCACGAATTGCCGGAATTCATGAGTACACGTGGCGGTGTTCCCTTGCGCCCGGGTGACGGCATCATCCACAGCTGGCTGAACCGCATGCTGTTGCCTGACACGGTAGGAACTGGTGGTGACAGCCATACCCGTTTTCCGATCGGCATCAGTTTCCCGGCCGGTTCCGGTTTGGTCGCGTTTGGTGCTGCTACAGGCGTGATGCCACTCGACATGCCCGAGAGTGTGCTGGTGCGGTTCAAGGGGAAGATGCAATCCGGTATCACGCTGCGTGATCTGGTCAATGCGATACCGCTGTATGCCATCAAGGCTGGCTTGTTGACCGTTGCCAAACAGGGCAAGAAGAACATTTTTTCGGGACGCATTCTTGAGATTGAAGGCCTGCCCGATCTGAAGGTGGAGCAGGCATTTGAACTCAGTGATGCTTCGGCCGAACGCAGCGCCGGTGGCTGCACCGTGCATCTGAACAAAGAGCCCATCATCGAGTACATCACAAGCAACATCACGATGCTGAAGTGGATGATTGCCTCCGGTTATTCGGATGTGCGTACCCTCAACCGCCGTATCAAGGCCATGCAAACCTGGCTGCAGGATCCGCAGTTGCTCAAGGGTGATGCTGACGCCGAGTATGCCGCCGTCATTGAAATTGACCTCGCTGATATCCATGAACCCATCGTGGCCTGCCCGAACGACCCGGACGACGTCAAGACCTTGTCGGAAGTGGCAGGCGCCAAGATCGATGAGGTCTTCATCGGTTCCTGCATGACCAACATTGGTCATTTCCGGGCCGCCAGCAAATTGCTGGAGAACAAGCGTGACATTCCGGTGAAATTATGGATGGCCCCACCGACAAAAATGGATGCCAAGCAACTGACAGAGGAGGGACATTACGGCGTCCTTGGCTCTGCCGGTGCGCGCATGGAAATGCCGGGCTGCAGTTTGTGCATGGGCAACCAGGCGCAGGTGCGAGAGGGTGCGACCGTGTTTTCCACTTCCACCCGCAACTTCCCGAATCGATTGGGAAAGAACAGCTATGTCTATCTTGGCAGCGCCGAGTTGGCTGCGATCTGTTCCAAACTCGGGCGTATTCCGACCAAAGCGGAGTACATGGCTGACATGGGCGTTTTGACAGCCGCCAGTGACAAGGTCTATCAATACCTGAACTTTGACCAGGTCAAGGATTACACCGATGCTGCGAACAGCGTCAAGGACGAGGCAGCGGTTTAGGCAGCACCAATAGCCGACGTCCCGGATCGAGCTGGGACGCTTGTTCAAGGGATGTTCCGCAATATTTCTTGCGGGAAATATTCATTGCCGATTGCTTTGCTCTATCTCAAGGAACCCTTCACTTTGGATTGCATTTGGGCAGCTTTGTGCTTGGTTGGCGTGGTGTATTTTATTTTTTGAACCGCCTGATTTGTCGGGTCCGTATTTGGAGGTTAGGCGGTTAAACTTCGCGCAGTCACAAAGTCGTCAAAAATTTGACATATTCCCTTCAGGAGTCCGCCATGTTTTTTGGCAAGCTGTTGCCGCGGGAAGGCAATTTTTTCGAAATGTTCAATCAGCACGCCGACCGGATCGTCGAGGCGGCCATGGCATTCTCCAAGTTGGTCGCCAACTACAGTGATCAACATCTGCGTCAAAAATACAATCAGGATGTGGACAACGCCGAGCGCGCCGCCGACCGCGTTACGCATGACGTCAACAAGGCTATTCACATAACGTTCATTACGCCAATTGATCGGGAGCAGATTCACACCCTGATCAATACGATGGACGATATCGCCGATCTGATTCAGGATTCGGCCGAGACCATGGCCTTGTATGACGTGCATCACATGACCGAAGACATCACCCGTCTGACCGATTTGAGCGTGAAATGCTGCGAACGGGTGCGCGATGCGGTCTCCATGCTGGCCAAGATTGCAGATCCGGCGACGGCCGCGGCAGCGCTGAAAACCTGTGAAGAAATTGACCAACTGGAATCTGATGCTGATCGTGTGATGCGCAGTGCCATGAGCAAGCTGTTTCGCGAAGAACCGGACGTGCGGGAGGTGATCAAACTCAAGGCGATCTATGAGTTGCTTGAGACCATCACCGACAAGTGCGAAGACGTCGCCAACGTGATCGAGGGCATCGTCCTCGAAAATTCCTGAAGATTGCCTGACATGGCATCAGCTCAGGTCGGACTGTGGGTGGTTGCGCTGCTGGTTCTGCTGGCGCTGGCCTTCGATTTCATGAATGGGTTTCACGACGCGGCGAACTCCATTGCAACCGTTGTTTCGACCGGTGTTCTGAAGCCTGGTCAGGCCGTAATTTTTGCGGCGGTTTTCAACTTCATTGCGATATTTGTTTTCCACCTGAGCGTCGCAGCCACGATCGGGAAAGGGCTTGCCCAGCCAGGCGTCGTTGATGTGAATGTGGTGTTTGGTGCGTTGGTCGGCGCTATCAGCTGGAATTTCATTACCTGGTATTACGGCATTCCGAGCAGTTCCTCACACGCCTTGATTGGCGGTATTGTTGGCGCGGTTATTTCGAAGGCTGGCGCTTCGGCACTTGTGGCCTCAAGCATATGGAAGACGGTGATCTTTATCTTTGTGTCGCCGCTGATGGGATTTCTGCTTGGATCACTGATGCTGATTTCAGTGTCCTGGCTTCTGCGTCGCAGCACGCCGAGTCGGGTAGATCGCTGGTTTCGCCGACTCCAACTGGTGTCGGCGGGCGCCTACAGCCTGGGTCATGGCGGCAACGATGCACAGAAGACCATCGGTATTGTCTGGATGCTGTTGATCGCCACCGGCTACAGCGTGGCAAGTGACAAATCACCACCGACCTGGGTCGTGCTCAGTTGCTATACGGCGATTGCCATGGGGACACTGTTTGGCGGTTGGCGCATCGTCAAAACGATGGGGCAAAGGTTGACAAAGTTGAAGCCAGTGCATGGATTCTGCGCTGAAACCGGGGGCGCGATTACCCTTTTCATGGCAGCAATTCTTGGTATTCCTGTCTCGACAACACACACCATCACCGGGGCGATTGTGGGCGTTGGTGCGACCCAGCGCGCCAGTGCCGTGCGCTGGGGTGTCGCCGGAAATATTATCTGGGCCTGGATTCTGACGATCCCGGCGACTGCCTTCGTTGCTGCAATCGCTTACTGGGTCAGCTTGCAGATTTTCTAGTGCGGTGCGCAGCGGTCGCCCGGACCGAGTGGCATATCCATCAGGACGACGTCCAGCCATCGATCAAATTTCCAGCCACAGGACTTGAGAACACCTGCCGGCTTGAACCCGACCGACCGGTGGACTGCAACGGATCCAACATTGCTGGAGTCGCCAATAACGGCAATCAGTTTTCGTACGCCAGCCCGTTCGGCCTGCGACGCAAGTTCATTCAGTAGTACTCGTCCAAGACCCTGCCCCTGAGCGGCTGGTGCCAGATAAATGGAGTCCTCGGCTGAAAATCGATAGGCTGGTCGAGGCTTGAACCAGTTGCAGTAGGCAAAACCGAGTACTTTGCTGCCATCAACAGCGACCAGGTACGGCAGGCCCTTGGCCAGTACGTCGGCACGCCGATCTGCCATGTCGCTGAGCGAAGGGGGCTCGATTTCGAAAGTCCCTGTGCCGACCAGTACATGGTGGGCATAGATTGCAGCAATGTCAGGGAGATCTTGTGGATGACTGGGACGGATGATAGGCATAAATATTGAAAACGTTATAATGAAGGACTATTCAGCGTGTCGCTGGCCAGGTGGCCATGTCGCGTGTCTCAAGCGCTGATTGAAGTGCTCAATTTACTGGCGGACATAAAACTCCGCTACCCAAAGGATATACCATGGTCGTTATTCGACTCGCCCGTGGCGGTGCTAAGGCTCGCCCGTTCTTCAATATTGTTGTTGCTGACAAGCGTACCCGCCGCGATGGGCGTTTCATAGAGCGCATCGGTTTTTATAATCCGATCGCCACTGCCACAGAGGAAAGTATCCGTATTGCGCAGGACCGCCTGACCTATTGGAGGAGCGTTGGTGCTCAGGCCTCCCCGACAGTGGAACGTTTGGTGGCTCAAGCGGCAAAAAAAGCAGCTTGATGCGATTGTTGTGATGTTGCCTGGCCTCGAAGCGGCCGACCTTCCGTCGGATGCCATCGAAGTTGGGCGTATTGGTGATGCCTGGGGCATCAAGGGCTGGTTCAGAGTAGTGCCCTATAGCGCCGATCCAGAGGCGCTTTTTTCTTCCAAACGATGGTTCTTGATGCCGGCTGAAAAGGGCGCCAGGACTTTTTCCGGCGTGGCCAGGCTGGCTATCACCCAGGCCAAGATGCATTCCGGTATGGTTGTCGCTTCAGCGCGTGAAGTTGATGACCGGGACGCTGCGGAGTCGTTACGCGGTGCTCGTATTTTTGTTTCCCGAAGCAGTTTTCCAACTGCTCAGAAAGATGAATATTATTGGGTTGACCTGATCGGCCTGACTGTTCTCAACCGCGAGGGTGTGACGCTTGGCACGGTGACCGAACTGCTTTCAACCGGAGCACAGACCGTGCTGGTCATGGAATCCGAACTGGAGGGCAAGAGGATAGAGCGGATGATACCTTTTGTGTCGGTCTACGTGGACGATGTGGATCTGGCCGCAAGGCGCATTGTTGTCGACTGGCAAGCCGAATATTGAATGGCTTGTTATGCGATTCGATATCGTTACTCTGTTCCCGGAAATGTTCAGTGCCTTCCTGACGGCGGGCATCACGCGGCGCGCATTTGAATCGGGTCAGGTGGATGTCAAATTGTTGAATCCGCGTGACTTTGCGGCGGGAAACTACCGACGGGTGGATGATCGACCGTTTGGTGGTGGCCCTGGCATGATCATGATGGCCGAGCCCTTGACGCTGTGTCTGCAAGCAATCCGGGCGCAACGTGCAAAAAGTCCTCCTGTTGTGCTGTTTTCTCCTGTGGGCCGTCAACTCAATCACTCCATGGTGACTCGTTGGGCGCAGAGCGAGGGCGCCATCCTGATATGTGGCCGCTACGAGGGGATTGACCAGCGATTCATTGATGCGCATGTGACAGAACAGATCAGTCTGGGTGACTTCGTGCTGTCGGGGGGGGAGATTCCCGCTATGGCGTTGCTGGACGCGGTTGCGCGGTTGCAGCCGGGTGTATTGAATACGGCTGACAGTCATCAGCAGGACAGTTTTAATCCGGCGCTGGACGGGTTGCTGGATTGTCCGCACTACACACGACCGGAAGTATGGTCTGGCCTGGGCGTGCCGGAGGTCCTGCTGTCGGGTCATCACGAGCAGATTGAGTCGTGGCGGCGTCGGCAGCGTTTGACATTGACGGCGGCTTTGCGCCCTGAATTGATAGACCAGGCACGCCGCGCCGGAAATCTGAGCGTGGCCGACGAAGCCTTCCTCGCAGGCTTTGCCTAGGGCATTGCGCCCTATTCCTGCGACGCAGGCTATAATCTCCCGTTTACAGATCCTCTGGCAGGCCGCTATGTTGCGTCGCCAACCGAGCTTTTGTGTCAATCCGGACACTGGCGCTGCCAAGATCATCAGAGGCTATCATGAACTTGATTCAAACCCTTGAGCAGGAAGAAATTGCTCGTCTTGGGAAAACCATCCCTGCATTCTCCACTGGTGACACGGTCATCGTCAACGTGAACGTCGTTGAAGGCACCCGCAAGCGTTTGCAGGCCTATGAGGGGGTTGTCATTGCCAAGCGCAATCGCGGCCTCAACAGTGGTTTTATTGTTCGCAAGATCTCCAGTGGTGAAGGTGTTGAGCGCACGTTCCAGACTTACAGTCCGTTGATCGCCAGCATTGAAATCAAGCGTCGTGGCGATGTCCGTCGCGCCAAACTCTACTATCTGCGTGATCGCAGCGGGAAGTCTGCTCGCATCAAGGAAAAACTGTCGACCAAGAAGAATGTCAGCAAGGCAGTTACCGAATAGAGCGAATTTTTCTTTGAACTGCCGCCCCAGCTTGCGCTTGTGGCGGCTTTTTTTTTGATACCTCATTTTGACCAGTTCGATCGAAATTCCTTTGTCAAAGTTGCCATACTTTGATCCCTCTCAGGTGCCGATACTGGGTGTTGATTCACATTTGCCGGCTGTCGGGCTGGACGTCCTGCAGCCAGCGGCGTTGCGCCTACGGTTTGCTACTCTCCCTGCGTGGGAGCCCGAAGTATGGGCTGAGAAGAGTTTCTCGGATCGGACTCCAACTCAGGCAGCCGTGCTGGTCCCCATCGTGATGCGTGAGCAACCGACCGTCTTGCTGACGGAACGCACCAAGCATCTTTCAAACCATTCAGGACAAATCGCCTTTCCTGGTGGCAAGGCCGACAAGGAGGATGCCGACGCATCGGCCACGGCACTGCGTGAAGCCGAGGAAGAAATCGGATTGGATCCGGCTCTGGTGGATGTACTGGGCGTCTTGCCCCACTACGTTACGGGAACGGCGTTCATCATTACGCCGGTCATCGCCTTGGTGCAACCCGGGTTCGCCCTGAATCCGAACGGTTATGAGGTGGCTGACGTGTTTGAGGTGCCACTGGAGTTCCTGATGAACCCATCCCACCACCGGCGTCACGCTTTTGAGTGGGAGGGCGTCCGAAGGGAGTGGTTTTCGATGCCCTATCAGGACAAGTCGGCGCAACGATTTATCTGGGGTGCCACTGCAGGCATGTTGCGCAATTTCTATCGTCTGCTTTCAGCCTGACAGCACGTCCGCTATGATGCGCCGATGAGCTTCATTTCTGTGCTTGTCGCCCTGCTTTTGGAACAGGCTCGCCCCCTCAGCCGAGGCAATCCGGTGCATGCAAGTCTGCGCGCTTGGGTGCGCTGGAGTTCGCGAAATTTTGACGCTGGAAAGTCGTTTCATGGCTGGTTGGCCTGGGGCTTTTCGGTCCTTGCTCCATCCGCACTCGTCATGGCCATCTATTGGGCGCTTGATGCTTGGTTGGGGTGGCTGGCGTCCGTTGTGTGGAGTGTGGCTGTGCTTTATGCAACGCTGGGATTTAGGCAGTTCAGTTTTCATTTCACGCAGATCAGGGATGCTTTGGCTGATGGCGACGAAGATCGAGCGAGATTATTGCTGGCGAATTGGCAGCAGATTGATGCGAGTGAGCTACCGCGTAGCGAGATCGTACGCCACGTGATTGAACACTCTGTGCTTTCAGCACATCGTCATGTTTTTGGTGTTTTGAGCTGGTATTCATTGCTGGCTGCCTTTGGCTTTGGTCCGGCCGGCGCTGTGCTCTATAGATTGACAGAATTTGTTGCCCGCTACTGGCGTCACACCAGTCAGGCGCACCATCAACCGGTTAGTGAAGCCTTGAGGCAGACCGCCAATGATGCATGGATTGTTGTCGACTGGGTACCCAGCAGAATGACAGCGCTGAGCTTTGCCGTCGTCGGTAGTTTTGAGGAAGCAATCGATTGCTGGCGCAGTCATGAACCACGCTTTGTGGGCGACAACGATAGTGTTGTGCTGGCAGCGACCTCGGGCGCCGTGAATATTCGTCTACAGGCGGTGGACGGGCAAAGGGAACAGTTCACCGGACAAGTACCCGAACTGGCTCATTTGGCGGTCGTCGTGGGTTTGGTCTGGCGCACAGTGGTCTTGTGGATGTTGTTGCTTGCCCTGCTGACACTGGCCCGCTTGCTGGGCTGACTTTCTCAATATCTTGCCGGCTCGCTTAGCTCGGCGTACAACTGGCTGTAAATCTTGTAGCGGTTGGCGCTAATTTCACCAGCGTTGGTGTCCGATGCGACTGCTGACAGAACGCCACACCCGGGTTCGTGCAAGTGACTGCAGTTATAGAACTTGCAGTGGGAGGCGTGGCGCTTGAGGTCGGGCATGTAGGAGGCCAGCCGTGCAGCATCAATGTGGTTCAAGCCAAATTCCTGAAAACCAGGCGAATCGATCACAGCGGTCGTCTTTGCCTTGTCCACCCAGTACCAGGTGGTGCTGGTGGTGGTGTGTTTGCCCGAGTTCAAGGCTTCGGAAATTTCGCGAGTCTGTGCCAGGGCGCCTGGCGCCAGTAGATTGATTAAGGTGCTCTTGCCGGCTCCGGATGGACCCAGCACCAGCGTTGTCTTTCCTGCGAGCAAATTCAATAGTTTCGCGCGATCTATGTCGGGGGACAGTCTGAGCGACAAAGGCAATACGCCGTAATGCATCTGCCTGTAAGGGAGCAGCCACTCCCAGGCGCGAGAGAAAGGTTCGATCAAGTCGCTCTTGTTAAGGGCAATGATGGGGGTGATGTGTTCGGCCTCGGCGGCAATCAGGGCGCGGGAAAGTTGATTGCTGGAGAATTCAGGCGTGGCTGCAATCAGAATCAATATTTGATCCAGGTTTGCGGCAAACGACTTGGTGCGAATGGAGTCCTGGCGGTAAAGCACATTCTTTCGTTCCTTGATTTTTTCGACTGTGCCTTCGTCGCCAGTGGCCTGCCAAAGGATCCGGTCACCGACCAGTCCCTGGCTCTTCTTGCCGCGGGAGTGGCAGATCAGACGGTTTCCCTCGGGTGTTTCGACCAGAAAGTGGCGCCCATAGGCGGCCACGATCAGTCCATTGTGGAGTGGTGCGGGAACCAGCACCTGACCTTTTCTGGTGATCACCGGGGCTGGAGCGTAATCCGTGCCAAGCGCTCAGAGGCCGGAGGGTGGGAGTAGTAGACCTGCGCATAGAGCGGGTCTGGCGTCAGCGTCGAAGCGTTGTCCTCGTACAGTTTGAGCAAAGCAGTGCATAGGTCCGGCCCGCTGGTCATCGCCACCGCATAAGCATCGGCTTCAAATTCGTGTCGACGCGACAATGCGGAGAAGATGGGTGTCAAGAAGAAGCCAAAAACAGGAAGGCTCAACATGAAAAGCAGCAGTGCCAGCGCATCGTTGGGTGTGTCCAGGCTGGGCTCGACGCCCAGTCCCTGGTAGAACCAGACCTGAGTGGCGAGCCAGCCTACCAACGAAAAACAAAGCAGACTGAGGCCAAACATCATCAGGATGCGCTTGCCAATGTGCCAATGTCGGAAGTGTCCCAGTTCATGGGCCAGTACCGCGCCCACTTCCGCAACTGAGAGCCTGGCCAGCAGCGTGTCGTAGAAGACAACCCGCTTGGTAGCCCCAAATCCAGTGAAATATGCATTGGCGTGGGCGCTGCGCTTGCTGCCGTCCATCACGAAAAGCCCCTTCGCCGCAAAACCGCAGCGTTGCATGAGAGCTGTGACTCGGGTCTTTAACGACTCGTCGACCAAAGGCGTGAACTTGTTGAACAGCGGAGCGATGAAGGAGGGATAGATCAGCAGCAGCAACAGGTTCAAACCCATCCAAACGCACCAAGCCCACAACCACCATTGACTTCCGGTTGCACCCATCAGCCATAAGATCAGGGTTGCGATTGGCAGGCCAACCAGCGTGCCGATGAGGCATGACTTGATCAAGTCAAGGAACCAAAGCCGCAACGTCATCTTGTTGAAACCAAAACGTTCTTCAACAACAAAGGTTCCGTATAGCGCCAGGGGCAAATCAAGCAGGCTGCTAACAAGCACAAAACCTGCCAACAGCGCAATTTGCTGGATCATGCCAGCCCCAAGCGACTGCAGCAGTGCAGAGTTGAGCGCCGAAAGGCCTCCAAGCAGTGTCCAGGCAACCAGTACGAAGACACCCATTGCCAGTTCCAGAAGTTCGGCGCGGGTCTTGGCGATAGTGTAATCGGCAGCTTTCTGGTGAGCTGACAGGGTCACGTTTCGGGAAAACGCCGTGGGTACCTCGTTTCGGTGCCGTGCCACATAGCGGGCTTGCCGAGTACTTAGCCAGACTTTTAGCGCGGTGGCAATGGCCAACGACAAGGCAAAGACGGCGGTAAAAATCCAGGAAGGGGAGCTAAGGTAGGACGAATCAGACATGGCGCCCAAGTTTAGGCCATCGGCGACAATTCGGAACATGAATATGCAGAACACACTTGGGAACCAGACGCCACTTGGAAAATCCGATCAAAACCTGATCTGGCTTGACTGCGAAATGACCGGTCTTGATCCGGAGGTGGATCGCATCATCGAAATTGCCGTCGTTGTTACCGGGCCGGCGCTCGAAGTCCGAACGGAGGGTCCGGTTTTGGTTGTTCACCAAAACAAGGAGCAGCTTGACAGGATGGACGCATGGAATAAGGGCACACACGGCAGGAGTGGCCTGATCGAAAAAGTGATGGCATCAACTATTACCGAGGAGGAAGCGCAAGCACGGTTGATTTCATTTCTTGGAGAGTATGTACCCAAGAAGGGTTCCCCCATGTGCGGCAACAGCGTAGGGCAGGACCGACGATTCCTGGTCAGGTACATGCCGAAGCTGGAAGCCTTTTTTCACTATCGGAATCTGGATGTAAGCACACTCAAAGAGTTATCTAAACGCTGGCGCCCGGACGTCTACGCGTCGTTCAAAAAGCAGCAACGTCACACGGCGTTAGCCGACGTTCATGAGTCAATTGACGAACTTGAGCACTACCGCAAGCATTTCCTGAAATTGGGTGATTAGGTAGAAACCCGAATTTGTGCAATAATCAAAGGCTGCACCGAAAACAGCGGTGCATTTTGTACATCTCCTTCATTCACAGGGTCCAAAGCGGTTTCTTTGTCGAAATCTCGCAGGAAAGGACCCCCAGTGCCGATTGGCTCATTCTGAGTTGGCGCGGGTTCCGTTTGATGGTTGATGTTTTTTAACCATTGACGGAGCAGTTGCATACCCTGCAATGCTCGCGTGTGAGTAAATTCATGACTGACGCTATTCAAGCGACGGGCGATGTTTCGCTTGTCGGAAATTTTTCCAATCCAAGGGCAGAAATGCCAGATACAGTGCCCTCGGCATTGAATGATGCTGATCAGGTGCCCAATGGCTTTCTGACTTTCGGCCTGGCTCCCGAGTTGATTCACGCGGTCAAAGACCTCGGATTCACTCAACCTACTACCGTACAGCAGAAGACCATCCCGCTGGCCATGCAAGGCCACGAAGCGGCTGACCAAGCAGCACGCTTTATCGACTTGATGGTGTCCAGTCAAACTGGCAGCGGCAAGACGGCTGCGTTCTTGTTGCCCGTCTTGCACACACTGTTGACACAGCAGGCGCAGGCCGAGGCTAAAGAACGTGCAGACTTTGAGCATGCGGTGGCGCAGGCTGCTGCCAAGGGCGAGGCGCCCCCGAAACGCGCCAAGCGCAAAGATCCCACCAATCCACGGAATTTTTCTGCTGCTGCCCCCGGCGCACTGGTGGTCTGTCCAACGCGGGAACTTGCGCAACAGGTTGCACACGATGCCATTGATCTGGTACAGCACTGTCGTGGTCTGCGGATCGCCAACATTGTGGGTGGCATGCCATACCAGTTACAGATCGCCAAGCTGCAGAACGCCAACCTCGTGGTTGCCACGCCCGGACGCTTGCTCGATCTTCAGCGATCCATGCAAATCAAACTCGACCAGGTTCAGTTTCTCGTCGTTGATGAAGCGGACCGGATGCTTGATCTGGGCTTTTCGGACGACCTGGCCGAAATAAACCAGCTGACCATCGCTCGCAAGCAGACCATGATGTTCAGCGCTACTTTCGCGCCACGTATTCAGCAACTCGCGTCCCGTGTGATGCGTGAGCCGCAGCGTCTGCAAATTGACAGTCCGCAGGAGAAGCACCAGAACATCGAGCAGAAGCTGTTCTGGGCCGACAACGCTCAGCACAAGCGCAAATTGCTGGATCACTGGCTGCGCGACAGCAATATCAACCAGGCTATCGTTTTCGCCAGTACCCAAATTGAATGCGATGGCTTGGCCAATGATTTGCAACAAGAGGGATTCTCGGCAGTCGCTTTGCACGGTGCGTTGAGCCAGGGTTTGCGCAACCGTCGCTTGATGGCGCTGCGGCAAGGACAGGTACAGATTCTGGTGGCAACCGATGTTGCGGCGCGTGGCATTGATGTGCCCACAGTGAGCCACGTTTTCAACTTTGGGTTACCCATGAAAGCCGAGGACTATACCCACCGCATCGGTCGTACCGGGCGCGCGGGGCGCGATGGTCTGGCGGTGACGTTTGCCGAGTTCCGCGATCGCCGCAAGATCATGGACATTGAGTTTTACAGTCATCACCAATTCAAGGGCGAAACAATTCCTGGTCTGGAGCCGCAGCAACGGTTTCTTGATTCACGCCCGAATTCGAATTTTGCCGGCCGTGATGGCCGCGGTGCTGGCTCCAACCATCCTTCCCGAGATCGCAATTTTGGCGGCGCGGGGCGTCCGACGGGATTTGGTGCGAACCGGGGTGGTTTTTCGGACAGGAACGCGACCGGTAACCGTGAGGCTTTCAGCTATGAACGCAAGGGGGGCTTCAATGATCGATTCGCCGGCGCGCGCAACGACAGTGCGGCGCCACGTGGGGATTTCGGTGCACGCAAACCTGCTTTTGGCAAGCCGATGGGCGTCAAGCCTGGCAATGGCGGGAAGGTCTTTGTACCTCGTGATGCCAAGAAGCGATTGGCGCGGAGTGCTTGAACGTTAACCGTCAAGTTTCAACTGCAGATTCAGCGGGTTATTGCCTTATAATCATCCGCTGAGCAGAAAGATCTCGAGTCATTTTTGCTTGGTCGTTGCAGTTTAGCTGCAGTGACAATTTCCGGAAATTGTTTCATTAACTCACTAGGTAATTTTCAAATGAAAAAAACGCTCATTTTGGCTGCTGTTATTGCTGCGGCCGCTTTGGTTGCTTGCGGTAAGAAAGAGGAAGCTCCTGCTCCCGCTCCTGCTCCTGCCCCCGCTGCTGCTCCTGCCCCCGCTGCTGCTCCTGCACCAGAGGCTGCTGCTTCCGGCGCAGCTGCTCCGGCTTCCGCTGCTGCTCCGGCACCAGAGGCTGCTGCCAGCGCCAAGAAGTAAATCTTCTGATTTCTCGACTAGTTTGAGGAAAAAAGCCACCGTCAGGTGGCTTTTTTTATTGGAAGATTTGTCGAAACTGATCGGGGCAGTGGCCTACTTCAGGTCATCTGCAATGACTTTGGCTATACGCTGTGCATTGGCGCTGTTGTCCGCAGCACCACTCGCATTCAGAATAGATACAGTTGTCGATTCCCCTTGGCTGGCCAGTTTGATGCGGTATTTCAAAGGCGCAACATTGTCTTTCGACGTCCCGAACAAGGATGCAAGGAAACCGGGCTCCGACCTCTCAGCCGAAGGTTCGACATATCGGACAAAGTAGATGCCTTGGCTGCGGTCCCTGTCTTCGACTGTAAAGTTGGCCCGGTCAAGCGCCAAGCCAACACGCCGCCAAGCGCGGTCAAAGCCATCGTCAATCTGGACTACCGAGACGCCGTTGACCACGGCGGTTCGAGCAACTGTCTTGCCCGGTGCAACCGCAATGATGGCCTTCGATTGCTCAGGCGTTGCCCCGAGTCTCACCATCAATCTGCTCAGGAATTCTGCTTCAAGTTCCGGGTCCGGTGCCTTTGGTTGCCACACTGTGGAGTCCTTTTCCTTGCTGCCGTACACCTCCATCATGCCGCGGTGGCTGATGTAAATCTCGGTTCCACCACTCGCATTGCGTTCCAGCCGAGTGCGAAATTTGTCGCGCTCACCGGTCGAGTAGAGTGAATCGAATACACGTCCCAGTGTGCTGCGAATGATGTCCTGAGGCAGCTTGGCACGGTTCTCGGCCCACTCGGTTTCCATGATCCCAAGATTGGACTGGTCGAGAATCAAGAGGAAGCCGTTTTCCTGCCAGAAATCTTTGACTGAATCCCAGAGCTTTTCGGCGGGTCGACTGATGACCAACCAACGCTGGTTCCCTGCACGTTCGATGCGCGCGTCGCCCAGTTCTGTGATGGCAGTCGGTGTGGTTGAGGCGGACTGCCCGAGTTGGAAGCTTGAAGCCGTGACGATTCCGCCAGGAACGGCATATCGGGTATTGCGCGCGAGTTGGGTCAAATCAGGAGGGACATCCAGCGACGGGCCCTTGCCTGCGCTCTTGTAGTTGATTTTGTCGGTATCGAGAACCGAGCATGCTGCCAATACCAGCGTGAGGCTCAGTAGTACGAGTTTGCGGAAATGATTCACAAAAAATGTTCCCTTAGGGTGATGAATTGGGGCGGGTGGAATTTGTCAAAGCAGGCCGCTTGCGCGCAAAGCGCTCTCGACGACCGCCTCGTTGGCCTGCGTCAGACGCGTCATGGG
>Ga0163199_1001116_pt1 | contig 16668 bp, 18 predicted proteins | sample PL_2010_150m_FD_113537 | JGI IMG/M metagenome (GOLD analysis project Ga0163199, IMG submission 113537) | Freshwater microbial communities from Powell Lake, British Columbia, Canada to study Microbial Dark Matter (Phase II) - PL_2010_150m | ecosystem: Environmental > Aquatic > Freshwater > Lake ... | reverse complement strand
TCCGAAGGTATTCATTCGTTCCATCGCTTCTCATGGACAGCAAGGCGGAGTAACGCTCGGCACCATGGGGATCATTTCCGTCATGGGCGCTTTCGGTTGCGATGTCGTATTGGTAGAAACCGTTGGTGTTGGACAAATGGAATTCGCTATCAAAGATGTGTCGGATATGGTGGCTATCGTTTTAGCACCGGGGCAGGGAGACACGGTACAGTTTCTCAAGGCGGGACTCATGGAAATCGGCGATATGTTTATCGTTAATAAAGATGATCAAGCCGGATCTATCCAATTTTATGCTCAGTTGTTGCTCTCACTTCGTTTATTGGGTCATACTGCCGAACAAAAAGAACTCGTGCCTCGGGTCAGTGCGCTTCTTAACGTGGGAATAAAAGAACTTTTTGATTCCATTGAAAAACGTTTCTCGGATAATGCTTTGCAAAGAAAGATCCTTCGTCAAGAACGTTTGGAGCTTTTGGTAAGGCGCGTTATTCTCGACGAACTTCAAAAGCGAATGGAAGTCGTTCTTAAAAAAGAAGAATTGCCCATCACGGAAAAAATACTGAAGGGCGAAACATCTCTCTCTTCCGTTGTTTCAGATCTGATAAAAAAGATGTAAGTAGTGCAAACCGGTACAGATCTTCTGTACCGGTTTTTTTTGTTCGGTAGGGCGGGTTGCTTCTTTTTCGTTTTTTCTTTATTCTGGAATTATGATAAACATAGATGATTTTAAAAAAGTGGAAATAAAGATCGGTGAAATACTTTCTGCTGAAAAAGTGGAAAATGCCGACAAGCTTCTCAAACTCTCCGTTGATTTTGGAGAAGAAACTCCTCGTCAGATCATATCCGGCATCTCCATGTATTTTCCCGATGTCATCGCATTGGTAGGAAAAAAATGCGCCTTTGCCACCAATCTTGAACCGCGCATGATACGGGGTTTGGAAAGTAATGGAATGATCCTCGCGGTAAGCACTGAAGACGGAAAGTTTTCTTTGCTTGAAACCGGGCGCGATATCCCCGCGGGAGAAATGATAAAATAGTTTTCACTGTTTCGTGTTGAAACTGTGCACATCTTCTTTTCCTTCGCGACATAATTTCTGTATAATGAAAGTAATCTATGTCGCTGATGTTTTTCAAAAACTTTCCCGTTCCCCGATCCATGAACGTGGACGACGGTGTCGGGGTGGATATTTCGGAAGTGTCTCTCCGCTTTGTTCGGCTTGTTCCGGAAGGCGGTGGATTTGAATTGCGTGATTTTGGCGAGTACTTCTTACCCGAAGGAGTTATATCGCTCGGAAAAATACAAAAGCCGGATATACTGAAAGACATTCTCATTCGTTTCAAAAAAGAGCACAACATTAATTTTGTTCGCGTTTCCTTGCCGGAATCCATCGCTTATCTTGCAGAGATGGACATACCGTCAGTTAAAAACAGCGAGCTGTATGAAAGCATAGAACTTCAATTGGAAGAATACATCCCCATGAAGGCTGCCGATGCGGTGTTTGATTATCTCATTATAGAAACTGAAAAAAACAAACCCGGCATGATCTCGCTTCTCGTGTCGGCTGTTTCAAAAAACACAGCATCTTCTTATTCAGCTGTTTTTAACTCCGCGGGTATTTCTCTTCTTTCCCTGGAACCTGATTCTAATGCCTTAATGCGAGCGGTGATTCCAAAAGGAAACCCCGAGACATCCATGATCCTTGATCTTGGCAGAGTGAAGACCGGCGTTTATATTGTGAGCCGCGGCGCAACGTTTTTTGTTTCAGATATAGACATCGGAGAGAATGCTCTTTTATCCGCTTTTATGAAGGGGTTGAATGTATCGGCTGATGAGGCGAAACAAATGCTCGGCAAACTTCACTCAAATGAAAAACTTTCCGCTGAAGCAAACAAGATCGTTTCCTCTTTTTTTGGTGAGATAAAAGAAGGAGTTGATAAACATCTTACGTATTGGGATTCAACAAAAGATAAGAACGGAGCAAAAAGGGAACGCATAAACAGAATCGTTTTGTGCGGTTCGGGCGCCGCTCTTCTCGGCTTGCCGGAATATCTTTTGACCGGTCTTCATGTGGCGGTTGATGTGGCCAATGTTTGGTGTAATGTCTTTTCTCTTGAAAAAGACATACCGAAGATCCCGTTCCGCGATTCACTTCTTTATTCCACTGCCATCGGTCTCGCCCTCTATCCTTAAAAACATGATCAATCTTTTACCTCCAACAGAAAAACAAAAGATGCGAAAAGCATATCAGATGATCCTCCGATCGGTGTTTTTGGTCGCACTTTCTTTTGTTTTACTCATTGCCATTATTTCTTTTTTGCCGAATTTTTTCATAGCCGATTCAAAGTATCAAAAAATCCTTGCCGAGTCGCAGACAAAAGAAGCTGTGATAAAACAATCAAAAGAAGGGGAAATGAAAAAACTGGTGAGCGATACCAACGCAAAACTTCTTTTATTGCATGCTACTTCTACGCCGAGCGCCCCAAAACTTTTTCGCGAGATCCTTGAGAGTCGTCCAGCCGGAGTATACATAACAAGTTTTTCTTATGATATTATTCCCAAAAAAGGAAGTGCAACATCTCCCGGAATTACCATTTCAGGCACAGCCGAAGACCGAACAGAACTTCTTTCTTTCGTTGAGAGTTTGAATAAAGACAAAAGTTTTTCTTCCGTAGATCTCCCCATTTCAAATCTGATAAGCGATACCAATGTGCCTTACACCATAAACATTATCGTTGTCCCTTTGAATACAAAATAAGCATGATAAACAACGACAAAACAAAAAAAACCATATGGATCTTCCTTGCGGTGGATATCGTCCTTGCCCTCATTTATGGCGGTTTGTTTTTTGCGGTCAGACAAAAGAACGCAGAGACTTCTCTCGCTCATTCATCGGTTTATCGCCAAGCCTCCGACGAGAATGCTTTTACTCGGCTTGAAAAAAATATCGCCGATACGGAAAAGCAAAGGACGTTACTGGATGATCATATCATCACGTCTTCGGAAACGTTACTGTTCATTGAGCAAATAGAAGATCTCGGAAAGAAAACTTTTGCGAATGTGCACGTGGTCTCTCTTTCAAATCCTAAAAAAGCGGGAGATCCGTTTTCTTTGGACTTTACTGCGGAAGGGAAGTTTGAAAATGTTTACCGGTTATTTTCTTTGATAGAAGAAATGCCGTTTCGCCTCTCGTTAAAAATGGTAAACATGACGGCAAATGCTCAGGAAATGAAATGGAACGGATCGTTTACCGTTACCTTGGATAGTTATCGTCTGTAATTTTTTGATAAAAAATGAAAAATATATTTGCACCATTCCGTCTTTTGCTTTCTTCCGATACCGACAAAAATAAATGGTATCCGCATATTCGGCGCGACTGGGCGATCATCTTTGTCGGAAGCATTGCGTTCGCCGTATTTTTTCTTTTTTGGCACGCATATTTGTATTTACAAATGACCGGTGAAGATTTTTTCTCGCAGATGCCGGATCTCAAAAATACGGTCAGCGTTATCAATGAAAAGGAACTCAACGCGATACTTACCGACTTCACCGCTAAAAAAGAACGTTTTGATGCGATCATTCAACAGTCCGAGTATCTCGCCGATCCATCTTCAGGAAACACTCCTGTTTCCAAATCAACAAAAGGAACAGCGCTTCTTCCTCAATAAAGTATAAAAAAGACAACTCCTTTTTTTGGTTGACTTTCGTAAAAAAATTGGATATTGTGATTGTTAAGAGTCGCTTCCTCCCGTAGTTCAATGGATCGAACGAAAGCCTTCTAAGCTTTAGATGTAGGTTCGATTCCTACCGGGGGGACAAGGGTGTTGCAGAAAGTAAATACAAAAAGTAAACTTGAAGGCGATACGTGAAGAGAGTATTCAAAAGCCCCGAGCGAGTGAGACGCTCCTCACTCGCGGGTAGGAAGCGAAGCCCGATTGAGATATTTTGTGAGCGGTGAGCGAAATAAAATATCCAATTGGGGTACTGCGCCTGTAAGGCGAGATATCCTACCGGGGGGACAAGGGTGTTGCAGAAAGTAAAATATTTGGAGATTATGCTGTTTTGGTAGTTAAAGATGAAGGTTCTTAAAATAAAAAATATCGGGCGATTAGCTCAGTTGGTAGAGCAGCGCATTTACACTGCGAAGGTCAGGGGTTCAAATCCCTTATCGCCCACAATTTGATTGACCGCTCCCGCGGGTCGCTGGGGCGTCTGGGTCAGTCTCCGGACTGGCGGATGAAAACCATAGGTTTTTCATACTTTCCTCTGCTCAAGGAATTGACAAAGAGTTGCTTGGTATGAGTAATGGCGTGTCAATGTTGATATGCCATGACCGTCTGGTATCATTAACACGGTTTAGATGTTTGAAAAAACAAAAAAGGAGGGTGTCATGGATACTCAAGTTCAAACCGCGTGGTATGAACAAGGAACAAAACTGCTTCAATCCGCGCGGAAAAAAGCAAAAAAAATGTCTCAGGAAGAACTTATCGTTCTCAAAAAAGAGACGTTCCAAGAATTAAGCCGAATTTTTTCCGAGCGGAGTCTACTTGAAGAAATAGCGGAAGATCGGAATGATCGCAAAACAAAAGCGGCGGAAAGTGATCTGAAAAGAAAATATAAAGCGCTTCAAGAACAAGTGGAACGATTGGAAATAGAAAATGCCGCGATCCTTGAACTTGAAAAAGATCACCGGACGCACATCATTGCTCCGACTTTGGGACTTGGCGATTCTGAAGCGACTGCGGTCGCCGTAGCTTCCGACTGGCATATTGAAGAAGAAGTTCGTCAGGGTAAGGCGATAAAAAATAATCGTTATAATCTGAATATCGCCAAAAAGCGCGCTGACCGATTTTTCCAAAAGATCGTAAGTTTGACCCGAAAAGAACAACAAGACGTTACCATCAATAATCTCGTTTTAGCATTGCTCGGTGATTTTATCTCCGGCAATATCCATGAGGAGCTATTGGAAACTTGTTCTTGCGAACCGTTTGAAGCCATTGACGAAGCGCAGGGGATGATTGAATCCGGTATTAATTTTCTTCTTGAACACACGGCACTCAACCTTATCATCGTATGTCATGTGGGAAATCATTCGCGTATTACCAAAAGAATACACCACTCCACGGAAATCGGAAACTCTATTGAAACGGCAATGTACCGAAGTCTGAAACGTCGTTTTTCTAACGAAGCAAGAGTCGTGTTTAATATCGCGAGCGAATACCATTCGTTTTTGACGGTATACGATACGAAGATCCGTTTTCATCACGGACACGATCTGCGTTACCAAGGCGGTGTCGGCGGGCTTACTATTCCCGTCAACAAAGCTATCGCTCAATGGAATAAGATCAATCCCGTTGATCTTGACATTTTTGGACATTGGCATACCTATATGCATATGAAAAACTTTGTCGCCAACGGCTCACTCATCGGATACAATGCCTTCGCTCTTTCCATCAAGGCGGACTTTGATGTCCCAAAACAAGCCTATTTCTTGATAGACAAACGTTTAGGTCCGTCTATTTTTGCTCCGATTTTCGTAGATAAGTAGTTTTTTTCCGCACCGAGGTCTTTTGACCCCGGTGTTTTTTATATCCTTCGGGGTCGGTAAAGAGACAAAAAAAGATAAATCTCTCGCCGTATTGACTTACTCCAGCCTTTTTGTTAGGATAGTCCGTAAAGCTCACAAATAAGCGGAGCTTTTGTTTTTGGACATAAAGGCTCTTCCATTACACTTGCCCATGGCCAAACTATAAAAATCACTATGACAAGATCGCTCAAAAAAGGTCCTTATGTGGACGAGAAACTTTTAAAGAAGATTGAAGGCAAAAAGCCGTCTCAAACTGCTCCCATCAAAACTTGGGCGCGCGCGAGTCAGATCTCTCCCGAAATGGTAGGGTTCGTTTTTGGCGTTCACAATGGCAGAGCGCACGTTGAGGTTTTGGTAACTGAAGATATGGTTGGTCATCGCTTGGGCGAGTTTTCTCCTACGAGAAAGTTTATCCGCCACGGAGGTAAAATGCAGAAAGAAATAGAGCAGAAGAAGAAAGAGTCTGAGATCGCAGCAGCCAAAGCCGCAAAGACCGCACCCGCAGCCGATACTAAAAAGAAGAAATAAAACCGATTCATCACTATCACCATGGAAACAGGAACAGCAACACTTAAGAACTACCGACAAGCGCCGAGAAAAGTACGGCTCATCGCCGGATTAATCAAAGGACGCGAAGCAAAGGAAGCTTTGACGATTCTTCGTTTTACTCCGAAAAGAGCTTCTCTCCCGATCGCTAAACTTATTGAAAGCGCTCTCGCCAACGTTAAAAACGCCGGCGCTTCCGCGAAAGATGAGTTTCGTATTGTCAGCATGACCGTAGACAAAGGTGTTGTTATGAAAAGAAGCATGCCTCGTGCCAGAGGAAGAGCTTTTCCGATCAAGAAACGCACCAGTCATGTTACCGTAACAATCGCAAGAACCGATGTTTCCGAGAAAGTGAAAAAAACGAAAAAATCGGCGGAGACAACAAAAGCAATTGCAACGAAAAAACCGGTCGCGAAGAAGAAAACCACACCAAAAGAATAATTTTCATTTTATAACTTTATAACTTCGTATGTCACACACCGTTCATCCATATTCACATCGCCTGGGTATATTGCGGGATTGGAAATCTCGCTGGTTTGCCGCACCCGGAAAATATCAGGGTTTCTTGAGATCAGACATTCTTATGCGAGAATATTTGGAAAAGCGTCTCCATGGACATCATGTCAGTGCTCTTGATTTTGAACGAAATGCCGATACTTTGAAAATCCTCATCAAGACGGCTCGCCCCGGTATGATTATCGGAAGAAGCGGGGAAGGACACGCCAAACTCAGAAAAGATGTTTTTGAATTTGCCAAAAGCCATCATATTCCTCTTTCCGAAACATTGAAGATAGATATTGAAGAAGTTCGTTATCCTGAAACGGATGCCAGCATTGTCGCGCAGATGGTTGTGGAAGGTTTGGAAAAACGCATGCCTTTCAGACGCGTCCTCAAACAGACGATAGAAAAAGTTATGGCAAGCAAATCGGTTTACGGAGCAAAGATCGCCATGTCCGGACGTTTGGGAGGGGCGGAAATGAGTCGTTCCGAAGAGATCAAAAAAGGAAATATCCCTTTGCAGACCTTCCGCGCTGATATTGATTTTGCGAAAGAAAGAGCGAATCTCCCGTACGGAGTTATCGGTATAAAAGTATGGATATACAAAGGCGAGATTTTTGAAAGAAAGCCGAAAGCTTCTTAATGTAATTTTTATAAACAACCAACATGTTATCTTTCCCAAGAAAAGTTAAGCATCGGAAATGGCAGACCGGCCGTATCAATCCGAAAAAACCTCGCGTTGAGTCGCGCGGCATTACCGTGGCATTCGGTTCATTCGGATTGAAAGCTCAAAGCACCGGACGCATCCGCTCAAACCAAATAGAAGCGGCGAGAAAAACGCTCACTCGTACTCTTTCCAAAACGGGAAAGGTGTGGATTCGTGTCTTCACCGATAGACCGGTAACGCAAAAAGCGGCCGAAGTGGGAATGGGAAAAGGAAAAGGTGATCCGGTCGGCTATTGCTTTGAAGTTTTTCCCGGGCGTGTACTTTTTGAAGTGGACGGAGTAACCGAAGCGGTTGCCAAGGAAGCGCTCCGCAAAGCGGGAGCGAAACTTCCGATTAAAACGAAGATAGTCGCTCACGTCTAAATATTTATCTTTATGAAAAAGAAACCAGAAGACATAACCGCGAAAAGCGACAAAGATCTGATGAAAAACCTTACTGAAAAGAGGGAAGGTTTACGCGGAATGAGATTCAATATCGCCGGTTCAAAACTTAAGAATGTCCGAGAACAGCGAAACCAGAAGAAAGATATCGCCCGCATTTTAACGGAACTTAACAAACGAAAAGGGCAAGCATAAAGCATCGCACGTTTTAAAAACATGGAACAGAAAATAATACATCAGAAAAAATTCAAAGGAGTCGTTGTCTCCGACAAAATGAACAAGACCGTAGTCGTACGCGTCAATCGTTTTGTGAAGCATCCGAAATATGGAAAGTTCTTGCAGACCAGCAAGCGCTACAAGGCTCATGACGAAGCGAATGAATACAAAACGGGAGACAAGGTCATCATTGAAGGAACACGTCCGATCTCAAAAGATAAAACTTTCAAGGTAGTAGGGAAGCAAGCATAATAACCATCAGAGAAAAGCAATAACATGATTCAGCCACAAACCATCGTTAAAATAGCAGACAACACCGGAGCGAAGATCGGAAGGGTTTTCAAAATACCCGGAGGTTCTAAGAAACGGTATGCGGAGATCGGCGAAGTCGTCATTTTGGCGGTTCAAGTTGCCGAGCCACGCAAGTCCGTAAAAAGAAAAGACGTTCTCCAAGCCGTTGTTGTTCGCCAAACAAAACCTTTCAGAAGAAAAGACGGATCTTATATTCGTTTTGATGAAAATGCGGTTGTTATCCTGGAAAAAGGAAAAATGGAACCGAAAGGAGGTCGCGTATTCGGTCCTATCCCTCGCGAGATAGCGGAACGAGGATATCAGAAGATCGTTTCACTTGCGCCGGAAGTTGTTTAAATTACATAAATTATATGAAAGTAAAGAAAGACGACATCGTCATAGTCCTCACGGGCAAAGATAAAGGAAAGAAGGGAAAGATCCTTCGCGTTTTCCGTGAACTTGATAAGGTGACGGTTGAAGGCGTTGCGGTCAGAAAGAAAACGGTTAAATCCCACCGAAAAGGAAAGAACGGTCAGATCATTGAAAAAGCGATGCCGATCCACGCTTCAAACGTGGCTCTCATTGATCCGAAAACCGACAAACCGACCAGAGTCGGCTCAAAAATTGTCGCCGGAAAAAAAGTACGAATCACTAAAAAAAGCGGAGTGGAAATATAAATAAGAAAAAGGTACTTGCGTAAGAGATCTTTGATCTCCTATGCTTATCCTCTAACACCATGGAAAACATTAAAGACAAAGAAAAGAAAGCCTTCGCGGAAATGAAAAGCGGGTTTGGCTATAAAAATCCGATGCAAGCGCCTCGTCTTGTGAAAGTTATCATAAGTTCCGGTACCGGCAAATCTAAAGATCCGAAAAGAAACGAACTTGTTCTTGATCGTCTTACCAAGATCACCGGGCAAAAACCATCGCTTCGCGGCGCAAAGAAATCCATCGCTTCTTTCAAAGTGAGAGAGGGCGATCCTGTCGGCGTTATGGTAACGCTTCGCACTGGACGAATGTATGGTTTTCTTGATAAACTCATCAATGTCGCCATACCTCGCATGAAAGACTTTCGCGGACTTGAGCCGAAAGCGATTGATGAGATAGGGAACTACACCATGGGACTTCGCGAGCATACTATTTTCACCGAAGCAACGAATGAAGACTTGAAAGATGTTTTCGGTCTTGCTATCACTATCGTTACGACTTCCAAAAGCGCCAAAGAAGCCAAAGCTTTTCTTGATTTTCTCGGCTTTCCTTTCAAAAAACCGGAAGCGAAATAATTTTTTACGAAAAAGAGCCAAGAGCTCTTTTTTCGTTTATCCCCTTTGCTCTCACCCCCCCTCGCAGTATACTGTATTCATGACAGATAACCTTACACCTCTATGTTCGCCGATCGCATGAGAATGGCCGCCGCGTATTGGGCGGCAACGCACAAAACCTACGTTGATGATGTTTTTTCCACGTATCTGTATAGGGGAAATGTAGTTGGGCAGACCATAAACAACGGCATCGACCTGTCCAATAAGGGGGGGCTGGTGTGGATTAAGGGTAGGGTTCCAGCCACTTATCAGCATTATCTTTATGATACCGCACGTGGCGTACAACATACTTTGTATACCAGTTTAGATTATGCAGATGCGGTTTCTGTTGGTGTTACTGCTTTTAATACAACAGGATTTCACATAGGTGACGAGAATAGTGTTTCTAATGGGAATGAGACTTTCGCCTCCTGGACCTTCCGCAAGGCTGCCAAATTCTTTGATGTGCAGACGGTCGTCAAATCAGCGGGGAGTAATGCGACGGTAGACTTGTCGGTATTGGGAACGGTCGGCATGGTGGCGGTTAAGCGGACGGACTCAACCGGTTCTTGGTATGTCTTCCATCGTTCCGCTACGGCGGGGAAACTGCTGTATCTGGAACAGACCGCCGCCGAAGCCACCCTTGGACACATTACCGTTTCGGGAACAACGCTTACTCTGGTAAACGGCGTGATTGCCGACGGAACGTATGTTGTCTACGCATGGGCGCATGATACCGATACGACGAATGGGTTGATACAGTGTGGGACGTTTACGACGGATGGAAGTGGAAATGCGAGTGTTACATTGGGTTGGGAACCGCAGTATTCCATGCTGAAAGTTACAGATACTACCGGAAACTGGATAACAGTTGATTCCATGCGCGGCATTCCGGTCGGTTCTACCGACCAACAACTTTATCCGAATCTTTCTAATGCCGAAACTGCCGGGACTACTATAGACCCAACAGCAATAGGATTTCTGGCTACCGGATTAACTGCAAGCAAAGTTTACGTCTATCTCGCCATCCGCCGACCCAACAAACCGCCGACGAGCGGGACGCAGGTGTTTAATGCGATTGCAAGGACGGGAACGGGGGTGGCAGCGACAGTAACGGGAGTGGGGTTTGCGCCGGATTGGTGGTTGGTTAGAAATCGTACAGAAGGAGGAGTCTCTTACAATCAAATAAGCGTTGATAGACTTCGTGGAAGTAATGCTACTAGTCCAGTATTAGTAACACATAACACTGGCACAGAATATAATACTGGAAGCACTATCTTTTCGATGGACGGAATAAATCTTGATTCATACGATGCTTATAATAAAAATACAATATCATTTATCAACTACTTCTTCAAACGCGCTCCCGGGGTGTTTGATGTGGTTTGTTATACGGGGACGGGATCCAATAAAACAGAAACCCATAATCTCGGAGTCGCCCCTGAACTCTGGATAGTCAAAGGAAGAAGCGGAACAACGGATTGGATCGTCGGATGTACCTCACTCGCTAATACTGAATATCTTGTAATTAACACTACTGCGGCAAAAGCGACAGACGCTACGGCTTGGAACAGTACGTTCCCAACATCTACGGTTTTAAGTCTTGGAACTCAAGCAGCGGTTAATACAAATGCCGCCACCTACGTAGCCTACCTCTTCGCCTCCAAACCCGGCATCTCCAAAGTCGGTTCCTACACAGGCAATGGCTCAGCCCTCACTCTGGATATGGGTTTCTCCGGAGGAGCGCGCTTCTTTATGGCAAAACGCACCGACTCAACGGGTGATTGGTTTGTCTGGGATAGTGCCAGAGGAATAATCGCCGGAAATGATCCGCATCTTTCTCTTAATACGACGGTGGCGGAAGTAACCACCGATGACAGCGTAGACCCGACCGCGGCTGGAATTATCGTGAATGAATTGGCGGCGACGCATATCAATGTGAATGGGGCAACGTATATTTATTTAGCTTTTGCGTAGAAAGCGGATTGGAGATTCTGCACATTGCGTTTTGTGTTTTGTACGGTAATATATACATATGCAAATTTGTCTAAAAATTAATATTTAGTATCGCTATGAATGAAGAAACACAAAAGATATTTGAAGAATATATTTTTGAGGAAGCGGAAATAAAATCCGAGCCGATTGTCATAAAAAATCCTCCAAAGACTTTTTTTCAAAAATCGTTCATTGAGCAAATTATTGCAACTATCCTCATTGGGTTTGTGTTTTTCCTTCCGGTGTTTTTCCTTCCTCTCAATGGAATTTTTTCCGGTTTTGGTAAAAACATACTTCTTTCTTTTACCGTAATCCCCGTTCTTTTATTGACCTGCCTCCTTTGGATCAAAGAAGTAAAAGTCGTATTTCCGAAAAATCGCATTTTTTTTGCACTCATCCTTTTGGTTCTTCTTTATTCGCTTTCTTCTTTTCTCTCCGGCGTTTTTGCCAATTCTTTCTTTGGAACGGGGGCGGAAATAACCACTTCATTTGAAATGGTATTACTGGTGCTTCTGACCTTTTTGTTTGCGATATTTTTCAGGACAAAAGAACGTATTTTTTCCGCCTTTCTCGCTCTGTTTGCTTCGTCCTCTCTCGTATTTCTTTTTCAGTTTTTTCACCTTATTTTTCCCGGGTTAACGGTCGCCGGCATTTCACCGGATAAAACGGCAAATCTTATCGGCATATGGAGCGATATCGGTGTTTTTTCCGGGTTGATCGCCGTGCTCTCGCTCATATCTTTGGAAAAGTTACGTCCTTCCGATACCATTGTCCGCGGGGCTCTCTATGTATTTCTTGCGTTTTCTCTCTTTTTTTACAGCCTCTCTTTGTATAGCGGTTCATGGCTCATTCTCGGGGTTATTTCTTTGTCAATTTCTTTCTTTGCGGTAAATCATTCAATCAGCCGTGTTTCGTCGGTTCGGAAGTGGATGATGTCTCCTTCGTTTGCCGTTGCTCTGCTTTCCGTTTTGTTCGTATTTGCGGGAGCGTTTATAAATACCGGACTTTTCGCTCTTTTCAAGATTCCGCCATTACAGGATGTACGGCCATCTTGGTCGGGCACAAGTCAGGTTGTTACCGGGTTGTTTTCAGAACGCGGAAAGGAAACGTTTATCGGAATCGGTCCAAATCGTTTTTTTATTCCATGGCAGAAGTATCGTTCCAAAGAAATAAATTACACACCATGGTGGAATACCGATTTCAACGAAGGGGTTGGAACCATCCCTTCTTCTTTGGTTACCGTCGGTGTTCTCGGTTTTTTGGCATGGATTTCTTTCTTATTGATGTTTTTTATCGGTGGCATTCGAATTTTGAGGAACAGATTTTCTAAAATGGATGTTTTGACACAGTACTTCACCACCGCCTCTTTTGTCGGTGCTTCGTATTGCTGGGTCGTTGCCTTCACGAGTAATGTCGGCGTTATTCCTTTTACTCTTGCTTTTATTCTTACCGGTCTTTTTTTGGGAACCCTTTCGTCTCATGGATTGCCGCAAATCAGAGAATCTTCCTATCTCGCCGATCGTAAAAAAGGATTTATTTTGACAATCATACTTCTTTTGATTTTTGGTATTTTTGTTGATCTTGGCTACACGGAACTTAAAAGAATGCGCTCTACTTTTGCCTATCGTAATGCGGTTATTGCCGGAGGAGATGGAGATCTCGCAAAAGCGAATGCGGAATTTGGGAGAGCTATTGCTCTTACTCCAAATGATACATATTATCGTTCTCTTTCCGCCCTTAACTCCTATCAAGTACAACAGCTCCTCACCCGCACCGGTCTTTCTCTCGATGATCTCCGAACACAGTTTGGAACGGCGTTTCAAGAATCAATTAAGAATGCGAATCATGCGGTCGCTCTTGATGGCGCAAATTACCTCAATTGGATCGCGCTTGGGAATGCTTATGCGGTTTTGGTTCCTCTCAATATCGCCGGCGTTTCAGAGAATTCATATATTCAGACGAAAAAAAGTTATGAACAGGCGGGAAAAGAAAATCCTTATAATCCTCAGCTTCCTTACTCTCTGGCAAATATCGCCTTATCAAGCAATAAACCGGATGAAGCGATACAATATGTAACGCGGGCGATCCAGCTCAAAAATGACTATACCGATGCGGTCGTTCTGTTGGCTCAAATAAAAGACGGAACCGGAAAATCCGATGAAGCGCTCGCTCTCATGGAACAAGCGTCCACTTTTATTTCAGATCCGGTGATACTTTTCCAGCTTGGCTATTTGCGCTATAAAAATGAAAAATATGTGCTGGCTGCTTCCGCTCTTGAAAAAGCCGTACAAGGAATGCCGAATTATTCAAATGCCAAATATTTTCTCAGTTTGTCTTATCTCAAACTCGGGCGCACCGATGAGGCGATCAAACAGATGCAAGATGTGGAACGTCTCAACGCGGGGCGTACCGATATTACCAAGATCATTGATAACATGAAAAGCGGAATCCCTCTCTTTGCTCCTGCTGTCATAAAAACAGAAACCGCTTCTACGACCAAAGCTGTTATTCTGAAAAAGAAAAAATAAAGAAGAGGCTTCTTTTTCAGATAAAAACCCCCGATATTTTTGGGGGTTTTATGTATTGTTATGGCATCGGTTCAAATTCTGCCGACGATTTTTCTTTTGTTATTGTTTTTATTTCTTTGGTTTTTCTGATTTGCCGTATGACATCCAAAAGAGCAAAAACAGCGCAAACGGTCATTATTATCAAATTTATGATATTTTGTTCCAATTCTTCGTTACGATTTGCTTTGTTCATTTTCTCTGCCTCCTGTCGGAATGGGAATAGGTTCCGATTAAAAGTATATCGCGGCCTTACCTCTTGTCAAGTTTGCCATATAAAGAAAAATAGTTTAGAATATCTTTTATCAAGCCCTTACGGCTTTTTTGTTTGCGGCGACAGCCGTCTTATTCGTGTAATTACATAAAGTTTAATTTTAACAACATGGAACGTGATTATCCACTGGAGAAAGTAAGAAATATCGGTATCATTGCGCACATTGACGCGGGCAAGACCACTTGTTCCGAGCGCGTGCTTTTTTATACCGGAGTAACGCACAAGATCGGAGAAGTGCATGAAGGAGAAGCGGTCATGGATTGGATGGAGCAGGAACAGGAGCGTGGAATCACGATCACTTCTGCTGCCACTACGTGTTTCTGGACGCCGACCTATGCCAAAGGAGATGCCTCAAAAAAGCATCGTTTCAATCTCATAGACACTCCCGGGCACATTGACTTTACCATTGAAGTGAAGCGTTCTCTTCGCGTTCTTGACGGCGCAGTCGTTGTATTTGACGGCGTTGCCGGCGTTGAACCGCAGTCTGAAACCAACTGGCGTTATGCCGATGACGGCAATGTTCCGCGTATCTGTCTCATCAACAAACTGGATCGTACCGGCGCGTCTTTTGAACGTTCCTATCAAAGTATTTTAAGCCGTCTCACTAAAAGCGCTGTTCGCATGCATTTACCGATCGGAGAGGAAGACAAACTTCTCGGAGTGGTTGATCTGCTTGAAATGAAAGGTTATCACTTTGACGGAGAGAGGGGAGAAAAAGTGGTGGAAGTTCCCGTTCCGGAAGATATGAAGGCTGATGCCGAAAAATATCATAACGAATTGATTGAGAAGATTGTTGAGCAAGATGAAACGCTTATGAATGACTATCTTGAAGGAAAGATTCCTTCCGCCGAAGTGTTGAAAAAAATGCTTCGCAAGGCGGTTATCGCGAATGATATCGTTCCTGTTTTTGCCGGTTCCGCTTTGAAGAATAAAGGCATTCAGCTTATGTTGGACGGCGTCGTTGATTATCTTCCGAGTCCTCTTGATATTCCCGCACCGAAAGGAATTGATCCGAACACGAATGAAGAAATTACGCGAGAAGTTTCCGACAAAGCTCCTCTGTCCGCACTCGCTTTCAAAATCGCCAGCGATCCGTATGTCGGTCAGCTCGTTTTCTTCCGAGTCTATTCCGGAACGCTTGAATCAGGTTCGTATGTTTTCAACGCCACGAAAAATAAAAAAGAAAGAATCGGACGCATTCTCCGTATGCACGCCAACGAAAGAGAGGAAGTGAAAAAAGTTTTTGCCGGAGAAATTGCGGCGGCTGTGGGATTGAAAGATGCGACCACCTCCGATACTTTCTGCGACGAAGATCACCCGATCATCCTTGAAAGAATTATAGCTCCCGATCCGGTCATTTCCATGCGCATTGAACCGAAAACAAAAGCCGATCAGGAAAAAATGGGTATGGCTCTTTCTCGTCTGGTTGCCGAAGATCCGACCTTCCGCGTGAAGACCGATCAAGAAACTCTTGAAACGATCATCTCGGGAATGGGAGAGCTCCATCTTGATGTTATGGTTGAACGCATGAAGCGCGAATTCGGTGTTGAAGCCAATGTCGGTAAACCGCAGGTTGCCTATCGCGAAACCATTCTCGGAAATGCGGAAGCGGAAGGGAAGTATATCAAACAGTCCGGCGGTAAAGGTCAATACGGACACGTACGCATTCGCATGAAACCGCTTGATAAAACAGTTGACGTGGAAGACTTGCCGAAAAATACCAAACGCAATAAAGAAAATACTTTTGAATTCATCAATGCCATTAAAGGAGGTGTTATCCCGCAGGAGTTTATTCCAGCCGTTGAAAAGGGATTGCGCGAAGCGATGGATCGCGGCGTACTCGCCGGATTCCCGATGGTAGACCTCTCTATTGAGCTCTATGACGGTTCGTACCACGACGTAGACTCTTCCGAAATAGCCTTTAAGGTGGCCGCTTCTATGGCCTTCCAGGAGGCTACCAAGCACGCGAAAGCGGTTATCTTGGAACCGATCATGAAGGTGGAAGTCGTTATGCCCGAAAAGTTCATGGGTGATATCTCCGGACATCTTTCTTCTCGTCGCGGGCAGATAGAATCCATGGAAGATCGCGGAATGAACAAGGTGGTGAAAGCGACCGTTCCGCTCTCCGAAATGTTCGGTTATGTTACCAGTCTTCGTTCTATGACCGAAGGCCGAGGCATGTCCACGATGGAGTTTTCTCACTATGCGGTCGTTCCGAATAATGTGGCAACCACCATCATTGAAAGCAGAAAATAATCTATTTTTTAGAAACAAAAAAAACGGCGAAAGTCGTTT
>Ga0163199_1001115_pt1 | contig 16674 bp, 16 predicted proteins | sample PL_2010_150m_FD_113537 | JGI IMG/M metagenome (GOLD analysis project Ga0163199, IMG submission 113537) | Freshwater microbial communities from Powell Lake, British Columbia, Canada to study Microbial Dark Matter (Phase II) - PL_2010_150m | ecosystem: Environmental > Aquatic > Freshwater > Lake ... | reverse complement strand
GGCTCCTCAATCTTCGGCCGGTGCCAACTATGCGTTGTTCAGTTCCAGAAATAGAGCTCAGGCCGCCAAAGCCAAAGACACCTCGAACCTTCAATACGACACGAAAGCCCGGATCCAGACCGGCCCCGGCGTTCCGGACTGGACGTGGCGGAATGTTTCGTTTGGCTGGAATGGCCCGGTGGCGTCGTCTCAGGAGGTCCGTCCATTGATGATCCCGATCGGCATCGAGCGTCTGCTCGCGGTCCTGAGGGTGGCGCTCATCCTCGGCCTCGCGGCGTTCCTTCTGCGCGGCCGGCGATCCGCGATGCCACCGATTCCCGGTGCCGCGGCGATCCTTGCGTTTCTCCTTTTCCTTCCCTCCGCGAACGCGGAGATTCCCGATGCAAAAACCCTCGAGACCCTCCGCACCCGTTTGCTGGAGACGTCGGATGCCTTTCCTAATGCCGCCGCGATCCCGCGCGCCGCATTGCGGATTGATGGGAACCGGATGGAGATGGAGGTCGATGTCCAGGCGGTGGCTCCGGCTGCGGTTCCGCTTCCCGGACGGCTCCCCGCGTGGTCGCCCATTTCTGTTTCGTTGGATGGCAAACCCGCAACGGCCATTCGACGCGATGACGGCTACCTCCGGATCCCTGTTCCGCAGGGGGTCCACAAAGTGAAAGTGTCGGGCGTGCTTCCTGACGTCTCGGATTGGGAGTGGACGTTTCTCCTGAAGCCGCGATCGGTGGCCATCGAGGCTCCTGAGTGGACGGTGAACGGAGTTTCCGCAGCAGGCGTCCCGGACCAGCAGGTCTTCTTCACAAAGATCCAGAAGTCCACATCGTCCGGAGAAGCGGCATATGACCGCCAGGATTTTTCGGTGCTGGCCGCCGTCGAGCGCCGGATCGAACTCGGACTGGTCTGGCAGGTCCGGACGACGGTCAGACGGCTCTCCCCGAATGGCAAGGCGATCGCCCTCCGCGTTCCTCTCCTCGACGGCGAAAATGTTCTCTCCTCGAACGCGCAGATCAAGGATGGTAGGATCGAGGTGCGCATCGGGGCGCAGCAGGATGAATTTTCCTGGGAGAGCGAATTGAACCCGGTGCCGACGCTCCCGCTCAAGTCTGCGGCTTCCGATCCATGGGTCGAAATCTGGAGCCTGATCGCCTCGCCGGTTTGGAACGTCACGATCTCCGGGCTTTCCCCGGTTTTCGAGCCTGGCAATCCCGATCTCGTTCCGGTCTGGCATCCCTGGCCGGGTGAGGGGGCAAGCCTCGCCATCAGCCGGCCGGAGCCGATTCCCGGAGCAACCGTCACGGTGGAGAAAGCCTCTCATGAAGTCACGCTCGGCATGCGCCAGATGACGTCCAGCCTCGCGCTGAGCCTGCGTTGCAGCCTCGGCGAGGATTTTCTCATCACGCTCCCGCAAGGCGCGGAGGTCTCCGCTCTCACATTGAGCGGAGCAGCCATCCCCGTCCGGATGGACGACCGCAAGCTGATCGTCCCTCTCCGTCCCGGCGAACAAGCCATCCGGGTCGAGTGGAAAACCGACAGGCCGCTGGGAATCACCTCGCGCGTCGAAGATGTGAAGCTTCCGATCGACAGCGCCAATATCAGCACCGTGCTCAACGTGCCATCGAGCCGGTGGGTCCTCTGGGCGGATGGTCCCCTGCGCGGGCCTGCTGTCCGGTTCTGGACCGTGCTCGCCTGCTCGCTGATCGCCGCAGGGATGCTCGGACGCCTTGCGGCCTCACCGCTGAAAACCGCCGAGTGGGTTCTGCTTGGCATCGGTCTCACGCAGGTTCCGCTGCCGGCGGCGCTGGTTGTCGTGCTGTGGTTGTTTTTCCTGTCCTGGCGCGGAAAGGAATCATTCCTGCGTCTGCCGGCATGGGGGTTCAATGTTCTCCAGTTGCTGCTGATCGCGGTGACCGCGCTCGCGCTTTCGGTCTTCGTCGCGGTCGTGGCCGAGGGCCTGCTCGGAAACCCCGAGATGTTCATCGCCGGAAACGGCTCCACGCGCAGCGCACTGCGCTGGTATCAGGCGCGCTGCGGCGAGTCGCTCCCGCAACCCGGCTGCGTTTCGGTTTCCATCTGGTGGTTCCGCCTCCTCATGCTCGCCTGGGCGCTGTGGCTCGCGGCCTCGCTGCTCCGCTGGCTCCGCATGGCATGGACGCGCTTCAGCACAGGAGGTTGCTTCCGCGCAGGCCCGAAGAAAAAGCCCGTCATGCCGCCGCCGCTGGACCCGCCGAAATAAATTTTCTTATGAACAACAGGGAACGAGCCAGCGCGGTCCTTCACTATCTACCGGTCGATAAACTGCCGGTGGTCCATTTTGGATTCTGGGCGGAAACACTCCAAAAGTGGCGGGCCGAGGGCCATCTGACCGGGGAAGAGGCCCAAAGCTTTTACGAAGGAACCCCATCGCTGTCGGCAAAGCTCGGCTTTGATTTCAACTGGTTCACCACCTTTCTGTTCAACGGGTCCATAGACCCTCCCTTCGAGCGCCGCATCCTCGAAACATTTCCTGACGGTTCCATGAAAGTCCTCAATTCCGTGGGGGCGGTCGAGATCGAAGCGCCGGGCGCGGGTGGCATTCCCATGGAACTGGACCACACCTTGAAGGACAGGGCTTCGTGGGAGGAACATTACCTGCCCAGGCTCCAGTTTTCCAAGGATCGGATTCTGCGCGCGCCGGTTCTTAATCCGAAGGATGGCACTTTCAAGCCGTTCGGTGCGGGGGGGCTGGAGATGCTCCAAGACGAAAACAACACGGAACACATGGGCCTCTACTGCGGCAGTCTGATCGGTGACATCCGCAACTGGCTCGGTTTTGTCGGCCTGAGCTACCTTCAAGTCGACGACGAGGAGCTTCTTCAGGAAATCGTGCAGACCGTGGCCGACCTGCATTATTGCAACACGGAGTTTATCCTCAAGGCGGGGGCCAAATTCAACTTCGCGCATTTCTGGGAAGACATCTGCTTCAAAAGCGGGCCGCTTGTTTTGCCGTCCTTTTTCAAGGAAGTGGTCGGGCCGCACTACCGGCGGATTTCCGGGTTGGTCCGCCAATACGGGATCGACATTGTCTCCGTGGACTGCGACGGCCTGGTTGACGCGCTCATTCCGGTCTGGCTCGAAAACGGCGTGAATACGATGTTCCCGATCGAAGTCGGCACCTGGGACTCCTCGATTGCCCCCTGGCGCGAAAAGTTCGGGCGCGAACTGCGCGGGGTGGGCGGCGTGAACAAAACGGTTTTTGCAAAAGACCGCGCGGCCATCGACGCGGAAATCGAGCGGCTGAAACCGCTGGTGGAAATCGGGGGATACGTCCCGTGCCCGGATCACCGCATCGCGCCGGATGCGGAGTGGGACAATGTCCGCTATTACTGCGACCGCATGCACGAGGTTTTTTGAACCCGGAACCTGCAGCGGTTCCTCACGCGGCCGCGACACCTTCAGACCCGCACCAAGAAATCCGGCCGCGCAGCGCCCGCCATTTCCCATTTGCCTCGCTCGCTCCAGCTCGTCTCGCCCTTCGGGCTGCCTGCGGCAGGCTTCCCGGCCAGCCCCCGCTGGCACGGGTTCGAATTCGTGCCGCAGGCGCGCAGGCTACTGGATTTCTTTTTCCATCCGCTCGCTGAGCCACTGCTTGATCATGCTCTGGTAGTTGAGGTAGCGCGAGCGGGCGAGGCGCTTGATGCGGGCGAGCATGCGGGGGTCGAACCGGAGGGTGATCGTGGTCGAGTCGCGGTTGTCGTTTTTCAGCATCGAGCCGTTCATGAGCCGAGGGTCGAGGGCGGTCTGTTGCCAATACCCGATCTCCTCCTCCTCCGAGGAGAACACCGGGAGGTCCTTCCATTTTGTGAGCACGCGCATGGTCAGTTTGGGTCCGAGTTTTTCCTGTCGTAAAACGTTTCTTCCTCGGGCGTCATCCGCCTCGAGAACACCACGCGGTAGAGTTTGCCGTCGGTCCAGAAGACGGAAAAAATCGGGTGGTTGGAGATCGATCTGCCGAGGATGAAATACCTGGCTTCCCGCCCGGCCACCTCGTCGAGTTCCGGCATAATCCGGATGCTGAAAGGATCCTCGAACGACTCCTCGATATCCTTGCGGGTGACCGCCTCCGGCTCGAACGTCGTGCCTGTCCAGTCGAATTCCATCAATCGCCTTTCGCGTGCTGGATCAGCTCGATCTCGTAGCCTTCGGGGGCATCAATGAAGGCGATGACCGAACCGCTCGACGACTTGTGCGGGCCATCGCTCAGCGGGTAGCCGAGGGCGGCCGAGTGCCGGGCAAAGGTCTCGATGTCATCGACCTCGAAGGCGAGGTGCGTCAGGTCGGGACCGACCTGGACCGGCCCGCTCGCATCGTATTTGCAAATTTCGATGAGTTCCTCGCTGCCGGGGGCTTTGAAGAATACCAGCTGGGATCCGCGTCCGCTCGTGAACCGTCGAACTTCCTCCAGCCCGAGCACGTCGCGGTAGAAAACCACCGTTTTTTCGAGGTCGGATACCCGGTAGCGGGTGTGAAGGAGCTTCTTGACCATCACTCACCCATATGCGACACCGCGCCTTTCGGGAAGCTGAAAAGACTACCCTTGATACGACCCTTCGACTCTGGCCGCGACGTCACGATATCCGTAGTCCACCTCGTAGATCTGCTTCATGCACTCGATGGATTTTTCCTTGTTCCCCATCTTCTCGTAAACGAGCCCGAGGTTGTAGACGACGTCCTTCTTGACGTTGTCCATCGCGCTGAGTTCCGAGGCGGCATCGGAGAAGGTTTTGGCCGCCAGATCGAACATGGTCCGCGCCATGAAGCACTGGCCTAGAAGCCCCATCGCCCGGATGCGCACGCTCGGGTTCATCCGGGCCTTCTGCAGCTCCGGAATTGCCTCCTGATACCGCTGCAGGCTCACAAGGATCTCGCCGAGTTCGAAGCGGAACATGAGATCGGTCGGATTCCGTTCCACCCGCTTGCGGGCATCCTCGAGCAAAAGCTCGGCGCGCTGGATTTTCAGGGCGTCCACCTCCGTCCGGTATTGCGCCGCTTCGTCGCTGTCGGGGTTGTCCGCTATGAACTCCTCTCGGGCCTTGATCGCGACATCGAACTGCCTCATGTGAAGGTCGGTTGCCTTGCGCACGAGCGACTGGTCGGAGCCGCCGCTGAGTTCGGCCGCATACTTGAACCAGTTGGTCGCGTTCTCGAAGTCCTCCTTCTGCTCGTAGAGCTCCGCGATTTTCCGTGAGGTGTCGACGCTGCCCGGCTCGCGCTCGGCTTTTTCATGCAGCTCGGCAAGGAGCTGATCGATCATTTCGTCGCTGCGCACGACGCGGGATTGCTGCTCGAGGGAAACCGCCTGGCCTTCGTCCTTGAGGAGATCCCGGTAGGTGGTTTCTTCCCTTTCCCAGCCGCCTTTCTGCATCGACGAGGCGGCGGCGGCATCCTTGCCGCCCTTGATGGCGGCGAGGTCGTTGGGCATGATGTCCGTGATTTTTCCGTAGATTTCCACCGCCTTTTGCGGATTCCCCTGCTGCATGTGATGCTTGGCCAGCTCGTGCATCGTCTTGGTGTCGCGGGGATTTCCCTCGATGATCGTTTCGAGGGCGAAAGCGGCGACCTCAGGGATGTTCGCGGCGAGAGCGGCCTCCCGGAGGAGCTGGTTGACCTGCGGACTGTGAGGCTCGTTCTCCAGGATTTTTTCCGCCGCATCCATCGCGGCCGCCGGATCTTTTTTGATGAGGCTCTGCACCTTCATCGTGCTGAACGACGCGCTCGAGAGTCCGCCGAGCATGCTCTTTTTACCGGCGTTCTTGGCGACCGATGCCTTGCGGGCGAGCTGGCGTCCGGGCAGAAACTCGGGATGGGCCTTGAGCAGCGGCTGGAGGAGCTGAACCGCATATCCATAGTTGCGGAGCTGCATCGCGCTCATCGCTTTGAGCCAGGTGGCGCGGAACTGTTCGGGGAGGTCCTTTTCGGTCTTGACTGCCATAAGAACCGCTAACGCTAGCGGCCCGAAGGCTCTTCATCAAGTCCCGCTCGCGGGAGATTTTGTCCCGGCAGGGGAGATCATCGGGGCCACGGCATCGACCAACCGTGTGAAATCCTTCCGGACGTTCGTGAGGTAGTCGTCCGGCCCGTGGTCGAACAGCACGACGAATAGAAATGTGAACACGGCCAGAATGGCGATGCGGATGACCAGGGTGAGGAAGGATGAGATCATGGTGTGATGGAAAATCCCCGCCGCAACCGCCCGAGCGGGGGAATCGTCTGGATGCCCGCCTTTTTTTCAAAGGGCGTGGGCGGATTGCTGTCCGGCAGGCCCCAGCAGGGTTCGATACAAACAAAGTTGTCCGAGTCGCTCCAGAACGTTACATACGGCACTTCGGAGAAGTCGAGCGAGACCTCGCGGCCGGCATTCTCAAGGCGGAATACCCGCGAGGGAACCCCCTCGATTCCAAGAATGAAGGACCCGGGCAGATCGCTTTTTTCGTAGGGAAAATCACCTCCGGCGAAATCGAATGCCTCGGTGCGGCCATCCAGAAAATTTCCCGGAGCAAAATGCCGGACGTATCTTCCCGGTGGCAGAAGGATCTTCGTGTCCCGGATGGATGAAACAGCGAATCCGGGATGAAGACCGAAGCTCACATGGGCATCCAGTTCCGGCTCTTCGTTTTCAAACGCAAACTCCACCCGGACCGCGCCCTCCACGATCCGGTAGGCCAGTTCAAAGCCGACCCGCAGCGGGTAAGCCTCGGAAGGAACCTGCACGGCGGGAACGCTGTAAACCAGTCCATCCGCCAGCTTCAGCGGCTCGTCGAAATCGAAGTGCCGCACAAAACCATGAGTTCCGCCGCGCAGGATTTTTCCACGGTAAACCGACTGCTCCTGCCAGAGCCGGTGGAGGAAATAACCCATGACCGTGGCGTGGTTCGCCCATCCGTTCGCAGGAGGAGCTGTCTGGCCGTCGCGGTGAAGAAAACCGGTTCCATTCCGGGCAAGGCTCACCATCTCTGCCCCTTTGCGGGAGATGAGCAGGCTGATCCCGTCGGACGACATTCCGTCCAGCATGAGGCCGTTTTCTCGGGTGGTGGTGAACTCCATTTGACGGCCATTTCATCACAGGTCTTGCGAAATGACAAACACGGCGTGAAAATCCCGCCATGTCGCACCTTCGCGATGAGGACATTGTCGAGCAGTTTGCCCGTTCCAGCGGTCCGGGTGGACAGCACGTCAACAAGGTCTCGACCGCCGTCACGCTCCGCCACATTCCCACGGGCCTCAGCGTGACGGTCACGACCTCGCGCTCGCAGGCGATGAACCGGGCGGAGGCCCGCCGCCGGCTCGCGGAGAAAATCGCCGGGGCTGCGCGCGCGAGAAAACTCAACGCCCTTGCCGAAGCCGCGCGCGACCGCCGCCGAAAAGCCCGGCGATCCCGAGGCACAAAAGCCCGCCTGGTCGAATCCAAGCGCCGCCGCGGGGAAACCAAAAAAATGAGGGGAAAGGTGAACGGTTGACTTTTGTGACCTCTCACGGCGGACAATAAAGAAATCCCCGCTCTTGATTTCGACAGCCCTCTGACACCACAATCCTTGGATGGCACAGGCAATCATGGATCCCGAGGAGGTGCGCCGCTTCGCCAGCGAGCTCAAGCGGTTCAACGATGATGTGCAGGTCCGCGCATCCGCCCTCCAGGCACGGTTCACCTCGCTGGGCGGCACCTGGCAGGATCAGGAGCACGAGAAATTTGCCGAGGAATTCATCGCCACCTTGAAAGTTTTGAAAAAGTTCGTGGAGGTTTCCGAGAAGCACACTCCGTATCTCCTTCGCAAGGCCCAGCGGATCGAGCAGTATTTGGATCAGAGATAGACCCCATGGCAGAGCAGGCCCAGATCACTTCATTTGATGCGCTCGAAACTTTTCGGACGAATCTCATCCTTTTCCTGAACAAGGCGCATGCCCGGGTGGATGAGGTGGGAGACGAGATCCGGCGGACGCGCGGATGGCTGCAGAGTGACCGGCGCGTCCATTGGGAGGGGGAGATCCGCCGTCGCCGACGGGCGCTGGACCTGGCGGAGCAGGAGCTCCTCAACGCCCGGATGTCATCCTTCCGAGAAAACCTGACCCGGGAAATGGTGGCTGCCCGGCAGGCGAAGCAGGAGCTCGTGGAGGCGGAGGAAAAATTGCTGAACGTCAAGCGGTGGATCCGCGGCTACGAATCCCTGATTGCGCCGCTATCAAAAAAACTGGAGAGCCTCCGCGGCGTGCTCGATCACGACCTCCCGAAGGCGGTTGCCTATCTTGTTCAAACGCAGCAAAACCTCGCTGAGTATTCGGAATCCGGAGCGCCGCGCGAAGCGAAGAGCGGCCCGTCCGGACAGCCGGAAATCATCAGTGAACCGGAGGGAGCCGCCGAGCCATGAGTGCCCGCACGAGTGCTGCCCAGTTGATCCAGGCGATGAAGGAGCTTTCGGTGGAATGGGGCCAAACCAAGGAACACTGGCGCGATATCAAGAGCCGGGAGTTCGAGGAAAAGTTTCTCAGCGAGCTTCCGGTGCAAATCAACCGGGCGGTGGCCGCCATTGAAGAAATTGAAGCCGTCATGAGAAAGGTTCGGAACGATTGTGAGTAGCCCCGGCGATCTGCAGGTGCACCGGGGCCTCGGGATCATGGCCCGGTTGAAGGAAGCCGCCGTGGAATTTGCGGAAAAGGAATCCCGGCTCACGCGCGACTGCGCCCGGCTGCGGATGGATGCATCCCGCCGGCATCGCGAAACAATGGCCAAGCTGGAGAGGCGGATCGCGGAAGAGACGGCCAGGGTCGAGAAGGAGTTTGTTGGGAGCGAATCGCGGGCGCGGGCGGTTTACGACGGCCGCCGCAGGCGGATCGAGGAGGTCAGCCGGAAAGGTTTGGACGATTTACTGGCGCAGGCTCGGATCGCGAAAGAACGGTGGCTTGGACAGCTCCAGATGCGCCACTTCAACGCGACGAAAAACCTCCCGCTCGAACTCAAAGCTGAGGACGATGCGTTCGAGGTATTCACTGGGGAACTCGCAGTCTGCGGCCTGATTTTCGAGCGGCTGCAAAAGCGCATCCGAATTGCCTTCCGCGGCTACCCAGAATTTTTGAAACTCGTCCGGAGCCCACGTGAAATCCGGGTCCCGGTATCCGGCGATCACCTGAATTTTTTTGGGGAGTTCAGCGATCGCCTCCCTAAGCTGGAGGAATGCCTGCGCGCGTTTGAGCGATTCCTGATTCCCCGGCTATTCCGCTTTGTTCCCCTCTACGCCGCCATTCCTGCCGCGATCGCGATCCCGTTGGCGTTTTCACTCGGCCACGGGAATGTGGCTGTGACGTCAGCCGGTGTTTTGGCCGTTTTGTTGACGGCGGCTGTTTTCCTTCTCCACCGCGCGGGAGCCCGTCGGTCTGCGGAGGCTGCCGGTCGTCTTGCCGTCGATCTGGCGGAAGCGAGGAGCCTTTTCTACTCATGCACCGCGACAGCCCGGACGGGGCACGAGAGCACCCGCCGGAAGCTCCAGGAGGATTACGACCGGCTGTGCGAAGAGGTCAACACGCAGTGGGCCCGCGGCGAAGAAATCGAAAAAAACTTCGCCATTAAGATCCAGGAAAAAATCGAACGCCAGGCACCACGTCTGCTGGAAAAAAACGAACGTCTCTTTCATCCGAAGCTCCAGCGGTGCGAAGCCGCACGGACTGCCGGGCTCGAGGAAATCCAAAGGCGGGAAAAGACCCTGAAGGAAGAAGCCCTGTCTACGCACAACTCGGCGATAGCAACGCTCGAAGCGAATGAGGAGACCGGATGGTCGGAACTCAGGGCTGTCTGGACGGCTGCGATGGATCCCCTCTACGAGGCTGTCGCCGCGATGAACAGCCTACTTCAGCGGTTCACGCCGGCATGGAGCGCGGAGGCGGTGGAGAGCTGGACGCCTGCCTTGGAATTTCCTCCCGGAGCAAAGTTCGCCACCTTGTGTCCTGACCTGTCTTCGATCTCTCCCAAAGATCTCCGGCTGGCGCTGCCCGGTCCGGCAAAGCCTGCCATCCCGCTGGCGCTGACATTTCCAGCGCAGGGGTCCCTGCTTTTTGAAACCTCTGATTCCGGTAGCCCGGCGGTCATTGGCACGATGAATGACGTCATCCTCCGCCTACTCGCGACGATCCCCCCCGGAAAACTGGCCTTCACGATCATCGACCCGGTCGGCCTCGGACAAAATTTCGCAGGGCTCATGCATCTGGCCGACTACGAGGAAACCCTCATCAACCGCCGGATCTGGACCCAGCGCGACCAGATCGAGGAGCGCCTCGCCGAACTGAACGAGCATATCGAAAAGGTGATCCAGATGTATCTGCGGAACGAATACGCCACGATCACCGAATACAACGCGCAGGCCGACAGCGTGGCGGAGAAATACCATTTTCTTGTTGTTGCGGACTTCCCGTCGAACTTCAGCGAAACTGCGGCCAAGCGCCTGCAGAGCATCGCGACTAGCGGGGCGCGCTGCGGGGTGTTCACCCTCATTCACTGGGACCACCGGCATCCGCTGCCCGACGGCTTCGTTCCGGATGAGCTGAGAAAAAGCAGCATCTGCCTCCGGGAGGAAAGCGGCGGGTGGGCCTTTGCCAACGAGGGAGTCAAAGTTTGGGAGGAACTCGCTTTCGATCCGCCGCCACAATCCGAGCTCGCCATCGAACTGGTCCACCGCATCGGCCGGAGCAGCATCGACTCGAATCGCGTGGAGGTCCCGTTCGCACAGATCGCGCCGAAGGAGGCCGACTTGTGGACGAACGACACGACAAAAGAACTCCGGATCGCCATCGGCCGCACCGGCGCCACGAAGCTTCAATACCTCGCGATCGGGAAAGGCACCCGCCAGCATGCCCTCTTTGCCGGGAAGACAGGATCCGGAAAATCCACGCTTTTCCACGTCATCATCACGAATCTCGCGCTCTCGTGCAGCCCGGAGCAGGTCGAGTTTTACCTCATCGATTTCAAAAAGGGTGTGGAATTCAAATGTTATGCTGAGCACCGGCTTCCGCACGCACGCGTCGTGGCGATCGAGAGCGACCGCGAGTTCGGGCTCAGCGTGCTCCGTCGTGTGGATGAGGAACTGAAGCGGCGCGGTGACATGTTCCGTGCGCTCGGCGTTCAGGATGTTGCCGGATACAAGAAGGCCGGCGGAGGGGAACCGGTGCCGCGGACGCTGCTCATCATCGACGAGTTCCAGGAATTCTTTGTCGAGGACGATGAGATCGCGCAGACGGCGTCCCTGCTTTTTGACCGGATCATCCGCCAGGGCCGGGCTTTCGGCATCCATGTGCTGCTGGGTTCGCAGACCCTCGGCGGGGCCTACACGCTGGCCCGTGCCACCCTTGGCCAGATGGTCATCCGCGTTGCGCTCCAATGCAACGAGGCCGATGCCTACCTCATCATGGACGACAACAATCCCGCTCCCCGACTGCTTTCGCGACCGGGCGAGGGCATCTACAACGATGCGGCCGGGGCGATTGAGGGGAACAGTCCTTTTCAGGTCGTCTGGCTTCCGGATGATGAAAGAGACGCGCAACTGGACAGGGTCCGCGCGCTGGCGGAAAAACGCGGATTCGATGGAGCGGGCCCGATCGTCTTCGAGGGCAACACGCCTGCGGATATCCGTGAGAATGCCGCTCTTCGGGCGCTGCTCGCCCATCCATCCCGCACGTCGTCCCCGACTTCCCGCTGCTGGCTCGGTGCGCCGAATTCGATCAAGGGTCCCACCGAGGTGGTGTTTCAACGGCAGAGCGGCAACCACCTTCTCATTGTCGGGCAGCGGGACGAAACCATCACCACGATGCTGGCGGCCTCGCTGGTCGCCCTGGCGGCCCAGCATCCCGCCGGCACCGCGAAGCTCGTGCTGTTTCACGCCGGCGGGCCCGGCGGCGGAGATCTGCTTACCGGGGTTTCCACGGATCTGTCCGGAAGGGTTACTGTTGTTCAGCCCGACGACGTCGCGCGCGCGATGAACGACCTCGCCGGCGAACTGCAGCTTCGCATGTCAGGGGAGACTCAAGCCCCTCCCGTCTTTGTCTTCATTCACGGGCTCCAAAAATTCAAAAAGCTCCGCCACGAGGACGAATACGATTTCTCGGGAGGCGACGATGCCGCGGAGAATCCGGGCAAGCAACTCAACACGCTGATGACCGAGGGCAGCAGCCACGGAATCCACCTCATCGTGACGTTCGACACATTCAACAACATCGGCCGCGCGCTCAGCCGCAAGGCGCTCGGCGAATTCGAAATGCGCGTCGTTTTCCAGATGAGCGCCAACGACTCGGCGAGCCTGATTGATTCTCCCCAGGCGGGCGATCTCGGCCTCCACCGTGCCCTATATTACAACGAGCATGAGGGGTATCTTGAGACGTTCCGCCCTTATGCGGCACCTCCTCCCGGATGGCTTCGGGAGGCCTGTGCCAGGCTGAATGAGCCTGTGGTCTGACTGGCTTCTGACTGCGCGGGAAATTTCCGCCATCATTTTCTTACCTGCTTTACTGGAGCGAAAGATTTGTATTCGCCTCGAGCACAACAGGCGCAGCCGGTTCCTGGATTTTGATCAGTGCGGGGCGGTTGAACGTGTTGCCGCGGAAAACAAGGTTCGAGCAGGCTTTGAACACGAATGACGGAGTTCCGGAATTTGCGGAATCCTCCGGCAGCCGGACTTTGTTCCCGGAGAATTCCAGGCCTTCCACGCGGGTGGCATCAATCACCATCGGACCTGCAACCTCGATGTCGTTGTCGAGGATCCGGATGTTGTGGTGATACGGTGGAAGGGCGCGTTTTTCACCCGGCTGCATCGGGGCAAGTTTGAACAACGTCGTGGCCGCGGCCTGCCCGACGAATTTGTTGTTCCGGATCGTGACATCCTCCACCCCGCCGGATTCATACCAAAAATGATTATCCCCCTCGACGAGGATGCTCATCGCGGAAGGTCGCTCGAAAAGGTTGTTTTCGATGAGCACTTTTCCTCCCGAGGTGATCAGGACGCTCCGCGCCCGGTTGTTGCGGACGGTGTTGTTTCGAAAAATCACGTCCGGTCGCGCGGTGAGATTTTCGATGCTGCTGTCGGGCTGAAGAATGTCCGTCAGCGGCTTGTCCAAACTCAGGACATAATAGTCCTCGTTGATCCGGGAAATCCCTGTGACCGTGCATTCCGCATACCCCAGCAAAGTATCCCTCTTCAACAGCCGCAAACGGTCGCCCGGTCGCGCAAAAACCGTCCCGAGCTGCTGAAAATGGCTGAAGCTGATTGCCAGGCGGTCCGGTGCGGGCAACCCCTCGACGATGGCGTAGACACCATGCACGTTGCACGAGTCGTCGAGCATGTTCTCGAACAGGCAATCCTCCACGCGCACCGTGCCGCGGCAGCCCATGAAGTGGGTGGCATCGGCGGTGGTGGTGACCAGACTTTTGGAATCCTTGTTCAACTCCACCCGAAAGCCCTTTGCCGTCACGTCGCTGCAATCCTCAACCACCATTCCCATCCCGCCCGCGCGATGCACGGTGACGTTCTCGACCAGCACGCGATCCACGCTCGACAAGTGGATCGCCGGCGAGAGCCGGTTGGGCCGGAGCATTCCCTTGCAGACCATGGTCGAACCGGGTGCCGGAAGAACATCATGCGCATTGCGAATCCGGAAGCGGGTGGGAGTCAACTCGGTTACCTCGGCAAATGAATGAGTGTTCGGATTCCAGAGTTTCAACGTCGGCTGCACGGCAGCGGCGGCCTTGGACTGTGGATCGACCCAATAATTCCATCGAATATCCTGACGGGCTTCCTTCGGATTTTGCTCCTCACCGAAGAATCCCTCGGCCATTCCGCCGAGCAATTTTCCGTTCCGAATCTCGGCTTCGCATTCCGGCAGCATCTCCACCTCGAAGAAATCATCACCCAGGGCCACAACCGAACCTTCGAGTTGGAAAGGCTTCTCCCAATCGATCACCAGATTCCGCAGGGTGATATTTTTTGAACGATCGACCACGACGGGCATGATGACCCCGTGGCACATCAGCGTGGAGCCTTGACCGTCGATCTCGAAGTCCGAGAAGCCGTCCAGATGCAGCGCCATCCGCCGGTAGCCGGAATCGTGATTGGTGACGTGGCGGAACTCGCCGTCCGCTTTTTCCGGATAAATGTTCCAGACCCCCTGTTCCAACACGAGTCGGTGAATCCCCTCCGCGCGGCACTTTGCAATGGCCTCGCGCAATTTCGGAACGGCATCGCCACCATCAGGCGGCGGCGACAATCGGAGTTCCGAAGCCCGGCAGTCCAGCGAGAGGAGAGCGGGCACGATGAATAACAGCATGGCCCGCACGGCGCGAAGCCCGGTCGGTCGGCAGCACCGCACATCAGAGAATCCCGACATCAATCGGAATGAGGGATGAAGCCTTCCGGCTCCCGGCTTTTTGTGCGCATGGATGAACATCTGCCGCGCGTTAAGGGAGGATCGCCACCCGGGTTGCCTCAATCCCGTCTCGATCGGAAAAACAGCGCTCCCAGCAGGATGCTCAAAAGAAAACCGATGACCCCGGCAATGATGAGGTGGTTGGTCGTGATGTTCTTTCCGCACTCACAACTTCCACCTTCCCATTTCCCGGTCGTGATGAGTGTCTTGACGGATTCGAGGCAGGGACAGGTATTCATGGGGGGAAAGCATAGCCGAATATCCTTCGGATGGCTAAGGGAAACATGTGCGGACTGTTTGTTCGCGCCTAGCCGGGTGATTTTTCCGGACCGGGTAGGGGGGAGGGGCTGCTTCGGACCTCCACGGGGCTGTTGTGAACGGAATCCGGCCTCGATCGCAGCGGGTGGTGATGGAGCAGGCCCTCCAAGGTTTTGATCACGATATCCAGGCGGTCGTCCCCTTCGAGCGAGTGCTTCACATCCACAAGATACTTGTTCAACACGTTCAGGCGTTGGGCGAGGAGAGTGCACACCGAGTGGCTCACTTTCTGCGACGATTCAAGAAACGCGAGGGAATCCGGGACGACACAGAACGTGCACGGCGTGGTGGTGCGAACCGTCGCCGTGTGTGGGGCTTCAAGCAGGGCGGACATCTCTCCGAAGACGACTCCCGGCTCGGAGGCCGTGGCGACCGATACCCCGTCCCGAAGGATCTCGACCGTCCCCTCCATGAGGAAGAACAGGCACCCGGTCTTGGAGCCCTGACGGATGACCTCCTCACCGGCACCAAACTTTTCGAGTTTTCCGCTGCGAAGAAACTCCATGATATCTGACATGATGAAAATCATTCTACCCTCGGGGGAAATGGCCCGCAACGGTTTTTGAGAAGGACCCAGGGAAGAAGCGGGCGTCCAGGCAGAAAAATGATTTGCGCTGTCGGGAACTGGACGATGCGTTTTATCAAGTATCAAAGGTTTTCCACGCGCGGAACCGGGTGAATGGACCAGACAAGGGGGCACCGGAAGTTGGCCTCGACAGGCGTCGGCTTTGCGATAGATTGGAAGGATGCGCAACCCCTCACTAAAAATTATCGTCGTAACCGCAATACTTGCCCTTGCTTCGGGCTGTGCCTACGAACTCAAAGAGAAAGAGAGCGCGGCTGTTGCAGCCGGATTCAAGGTGATCACGCCGGTCAAGGCGGATCAGGTGGCTCTTCTCACGTCGCTGCCCAAAGACAAAGTCTCTCAGACCACCTACGAAGGAAAAACCTACTTCGTCCTTCCCGACGTGAAAAACAATCGGGCATACGTCGGAGGACCGATAGAATATCAGGCCTACAAGCAGCTCCGCATCAAACAGAAAATCAGCAACGAGAACATGGAGGCGGCCCAGATGAATCAGATGGCCGCACAGGATTGGGGTGCGTGGGGCGGCTGGGGTGGATACGGCGGAATACCCTGGGGCGGAATGGGAATTGTTGACTACGGTCGGGTGGGTGGAGGCCGTCGGTAGAAGCAATCGCCCATCTCTCTCCGGCCAACAAATTTCGATATTGAAGATTGCGTCTTCTTGTGTTCCGTCTAGATTTCCGTTCCCTCTCGGGTTGGTAGCTCAATGGTAGAGCAGCGCCCTTTTAAGGCGTTGGTTGCGGGTTCGAGTCCCGCCCAACCCAAGCCCTCTTTTACCTCGGGAAAGCTGACAAATACAGGGTTTCCCAGCGTTTTTGGCGGTTTTTCATACCGACTCATGGAAACGCATAAAACGCCATAAAAACGGATTTTACCTCGCAAAAATAGCAACAGTTGCTATTTTGAGCCCATGGCGAAATCGGCCTACACGGTCAAGGCATACAAGCATCCCCGTCTGAAATGGGTGGTGCGCTCGAAAATATCTGAAAAATGGGAGCGGCGATTCTTCGAAACCAAGGGAGACGCCCAAACATACCTCGAGCAAAAAGAAATTGAACTGCTCAATCAAGGTCGGGAAGGAGTGCAGTTCCCAACTTGGCTGCGAACGATGGCCCAAAGATCTCAAGATCGACTCCAGCCCCACGGGAAGACCATTGCGGATGCGACCGATTTCTTTGTCAAGCACCTGGAAGCCACGCAGAAATCAGTGCTCCTCTCCAAGGCAATCGAAGAGCTGGTAGAAACAAAGACCAAGGCTGGCCGGTCGAAGAGGTATTGTTCCGACCTGAAAACTCGCCTCACGCGTCTCGACTCGGCCTTCCAAAAAAAATCTATCG
>Ga0163199_1001114_pt1 | contig 16678 bp, 10 predicted proteins | sample PL_2010_150m_FD_113537 | JGI IMG/M metagenome (GOLD analysis project Ga0163199, IMG submission 113537) | Freshwater microbial communities from Powell Lake, British Columbia, Canada to study Microbial Dark Matter (Phase II) - PL_2010_150m | ecosystem: Environmental > Aquatic > Freshwater > Lake ... | reverse complement strand
GAACTGCCCGATGTGGTTCAGCAGAAGTGACGCCGGCCGCTCGCTCACGCGCGCGATGCTCGACAGCGGCACGGGTTTTCCGCCGCGCGTCCGCACGTAGATGCCGGCGAGCGCCTGCGGCCCCGTCGTGAGTCGCGGGTCCACCTCGAGCACCACCCGATACTGGCTCGACTGCGTGAACAGCGTGGAAATCTGCCGCTGCCCGAACGCGCTGTAGAGCGCGTCGTCGACGTCGGCCACCGACACCCCGAGCCGGCTCGCCGCGTCGCGATCGATCTCAAGGTAGGCCTGCAGGCCCTGGTTCTGCAGGTCGCTGGCCACGTCGGCGAGTTGGGGGAGCAGCTGCAATTCCGACACAAGCTGCGGCGCCCATTCGTCGAGCAGCCGGTCGTCGGGGCACGTGAGCGTAAACTGAAACTGCGTGCGGCTCACGCGATCCTCGATCGTCAGCTCCTGCACCGGCTGCAGGTAGAGCGTGATGCCGGGCACGGCTTGCGCGCTGGCGCGGAGCCGCGCGATGACCCGCAGCGCCGAATCGCGCCGCTCGCCGTGCGGCTTCAGGTTGATGAGCATGCGGCCGCTGTTGAGCGTGGCGTTGGTGCCGTCGACGCCGATGAACGACGAAAGGCTCTGCACCGCCGGGTCCTCGAGGATTTTCGCCGCCAGCGCCTGCTGGCGCTCCGCCATCGCGGCAAAGGAAACCGACTGCGGCGCCTCCGTCACCGCCTGCAGCGCGGAGTTGTCCTGCACCGGGAAGAAGCCCTTCGACACGACGCCGTAGAGCAGCGCGGTCAGCGCCATCGTGCCGACCGTCACCCACAGCATCATCCGCTGGCGATTCAGCACCCAGTCGAGCCACACGCCGTAGCGCGCGATCACGGCATCGAGGAACCCGGGCTGGCCGTGGGCCTGCCCCCGCTCATCGGGCAGCATGCGCGCACACATCATCGGTGTGAGCGTGAGCGAGACCACGAGCGAAATCAGAATCGAGACCGCCAGCGTGATCGCGAATTCGTGGAACAGCCGCCCGACGATCCCGCCCATGAACAGCAGCGGTATCAGCACGGCGATCAGCGACACCGTCAGCGACACGAGCGTGAACCCGATCTGCGAGGCGCCCTTGAGCGCGGCCTCCATCGGCGAGTCACCCTGCTCGCGGTAGCGCGCGATGTTCTCGACCATCACGATCGCATCGTCGACCACGAAGCCGGTCGCGATCGTGAGCGCCATCAGCGTCAGAATGTTCAGCGAATAGCCGGCGAGATACATCACACCGAACGTTCCGACCAGTGACAGCGGCACCGCGATGCTCGGGATGATCGTCGCCGCGAAGTTGCGCAGGAACAGAAACGTCACCAGCACCACCAGTGCCACCGCGAAGATCAACTCGTGCTGCACGGAGCGCACCGACGCCCTGATGCTTTGCGTGCGGTCGGTCAGCACCGCGAGATCCACGGCGGCGGGCAGGCTCGCGGCCAGTTGCGGCAGCAGCTTCTGCACGCGGTCGACGACCTCGATCACGTTGGCCCCCGGCTGGCGCTGGACGTTGACGAGCACCGCGGGCAGCCGGTCGGTCCACGCCGCCAGCCGCCGATCCTCGGCGGCGTTGATGATGCGCGCGACGTCCCCGAGCCGTAGCGGCGCGCCGTCGCGCCATGCGAGAATGAGATTGCGGTATTACTCGACGGAGCGGAGCTGGTCGTTCGCGTCCATCAGGATGCTGCGCACCGGGCCGTCGAAGCTGCCCTTGGGCTGGTTGACGCTCGCGGCGGCGATCGCGGAGCGCACATCGGCGAGATTCAGGCCGCGCGCGGCCAACTCGCCGGGATTTACCTGCACCCGCACCGCCGGGCGCTGTCCGCCCGCGAGGCTCACCATGCCCACGCCGGGAATCTGCGCGAGTTTCTGCGCGATGCGAGTGTCGACGAGATCGTGCACCTGCGGCAGCGGCAGGCTGGCCGACGTCACGGCGAGCGTGAGGATCGGGGTGTCGGCGGGGTTGACCTTGCGGTAGACCGGCGGCGTCGGCAGGTCGTTGGGGAGGAGATTGCTCGCGGCGTTGACAGCCGCCTGCACCTCCTGCTCGGCCACGCCCATTGAGACTTCGAGGGCGAATTGCAGCGTGATCACCGACGAGCCGCCCGAACTCGTCGACGACATCTGGTTCACGCCGGGGATCTGTCCGAAGCGCCGCTCGAGGGGCGCCGTGATCGAGCTCGCGACCACCGTCGGACTCGCCCCCGGATAAAACGTGAAAATCTGAATCGTCGGAAAATCCACCTGCGGCAACGCCGACACCGGCAGCAGCCGATACGCGAGGATGCCCGACAACAACAGCGCCACCATCAGCAGGCTCGTGGCCACCGGGCGCAGGATGAACGGCCGCGAGGGGCTCATGGGTTCTTCTTTTTCCCGCCCTTGCCGCCAGCGGGACGCTCACCCGGGGCCGACGACGGCGCCTTCGCCGGCGCGGCACCGACCACCGTCACGACACGCCCTTCACGCAACCGATCGAGCCCCTCAATAATCACCTGCTCGCCGCCATCGAGCCCCTTCGCGATGGATTGCATCGCGCCGTCGGATGGACCGAGCACCACGTCGCGCACGGTCGCCTGGCTCTCCGCGTTGACGATAAAGACGTAGGAGCCGCGCGAGCCGAACTGCACCACGGCGCCGGGGACAACGACCGCATCCGCGAGCACGCGCACGCGCAGCCGGACGTTCACAAATTGATTGGGGAAGAGCTTCTCGTCGGCGTTGGGAAACTCCGCCTTGAGCCGCAACGTGCCCGTCGCGATGTCGATTTGGTTGTCGACCGTCCGAAGCTGGCCGCTGGCGAGTCGCGTCTGCTCGCTGCGATCCCACGCCTCGACCTCGAGCGCCTCGCCGGCCCGCAACGGCTCGACCACTTTCTGCAGGTCGTTTTCCGGCACCGTGAACATCACCGCGATGGGCCGCGTCTGCGTGATCGTGACCAGGCCGCTACTGTCACCGGGGCGGATGAGGTTGCCCGCATCCAGCTGCCGCAGGCCGAGCCGCCCCGCGATCGGCGCCTCAATCTTTGTGTAGGCGAGCTGGCGCCGCGCGTCCTCCACCTGGGACTGGTCGGCGGCGAGCGCGCCCTCGCGCTCCGCCAACAGCGCCTGCTGCGCCTCGAGTTGCTGCTGCGTCACGAGGTTTTGCGCATGCAGTTGTTTGAACCGCTCAAGGTCGCTCTTCACGGTCTGCGTTTGCGCCTGGTTCTGCCGCAGCCGGCCCTCGGCCTGCGCGAGCTTGATCTGGTAGGACAGCGGGTCGACCTCCGCGAGCAACTGCCCCGCCTCGACCTGCTGGCTCTCAGTGAACACCACGCGCAGCAACTGTCCCTCGACTCGGCTGCGCACGGTCACGGTGTTGAGCGGCACCACCGTGCCGATGGCCCGCAGATGGACGGTGAGGCTCTGGCGCTGCGCCGGGACCGCTCGCACCGGCACCGGCAGCGAGCTGCCCCGTTGGTGAAACGGGTTGCCGCCCTTCTTCGGTGGCTGGGAGCCAAACCCGAAAAACCAGATGGCGCCGGCGAACACCAGCGCAACCAAACCATAGGCAACCGAAGGACGGCGGAAGAAAGCAGGCAGTGACATGACAAATAAGAGGAGGCGGAATTTTCCGCCCGGAACCGTGAGACGACCATGCCCGGTGCAACGTTGCTAGAAATTTCCGACGATTTTTTTCGGCCGGTCAGACGCCGCATCGCGCTGCGAGCGCTCGGGCCAGGTCCGGCCGACGGCCGCCTGAACGCAGCGCCCGCCGGAGCGTCAGACACCCCAGCCGGGGCGATAGGCGTAACCCGGCCCGATGAACTGGTTGGCAAACGCGTGATTGGTGACGCGAGCAGCGGCGGCGTCCCAATTCAGGCTCGTCTGCGCGCGAATCGCCGCGACGCCGAGCAACGCGATTTCCGCCAGCGGGGCGGCGTAGTCGAAATTCGAGCCACAGCGTCCGCCGTTGCGGATCGCGTTGACCCACTCGACGTGCGGTCCGCCCTCGACGCGCGGAATCGTCTTCGGCGGCAGAGCGGCGCGCAGTTCCTGCATCCGCGCCTCGGGCAGCAGCCGGGCGGTCGAGCTGTGCGAGCCCACCCACATGATGCCCTTGTCGCCGTAAAAAATACTTCCGCCAGCCTCGTTGAACTTGAAACCCTCGACTGGCTGCGGCGGCCGTAAGACCCCATCGAACCATTTCACGGTCACGGGCGGTCGCGACCCGCGCGCCGGAAACGAATAGGTGAGCGCGGTGGAAACGGGATACGTGTCTTTCTTCGGCTCGCTGGTGGCGGCCTCCACCGACCCCGGTGCATCGAGGTCGAGGGCATAACAGGCCGCGTCGAGCTGATGACAGGCCCAGTCGCCGAGCCGGCCGCTCCCGTAATCAACAAACCCGCGCCACGAACCGTGGCTGCAGACCTTGCGGTAAGGCCGTTCGGGCGCGACGCCCAGCCACAGGTCATAGTGGAGCGTCGCCGGCGGCGTCTCAATCGCCGCGTCGGCCGCAGCCCCGAGGTTGAGCGAATAAGAAGAACCCAAGTTGTTGTTCCAGGCGTGGACGGTATGGACCGTGCCGAGTAATCCGGCCTGCACCCACTCGCGCGCGAGCCGGATGCCTTCGGCGGCGCGGCCCTGGTTGCCCATCTGGGTGACGACGCCCGCCTTTTTCGCCGCGGCGTGGAGCGCGCGCACCTCGGTGATGCAGCGGCAGAGCGGCTTCTCCACGTAGAGGTGCTTGCCGTAGCGCAGCGCGGTCATCCCGATCGCGTAGTGCATGTGGTCCGGCACGCTGACGACAACGGCGTCGATCTGGTCGGCCATCTGCTCGAACATCACGCGATAATCGTGAAACCATTTCGCCTCCGGAAAACGCGCGAGGGCACCGCGCGACTTGGCATCGGCGGCCACGCCATCGCGACCGCGGGCATGGTCCACATCGCAGAACGCGACGATTTGTTCGTTCTGCAGCGCGGTGAGCGGTGCCTTGCCGCGCCCGCCCACGCCAATCAGCGCAAGTTGCAGCCGCGAGTTCGCCGAGGTGGGGTTCTGGGCGCGCAGGCGGCGCGGCAACAACAGGACCGAACCGGCCAGGGCACCGGAGCAGAGAAAAGCACGACGGGAGAGCGGCATCGGGGCGAGGGGTTGAAGTCACCGACGCTAGGCCAGGTCTCACAAACATGAAGTGTTTTCTCAGGAAAATTTCGTCCGCTCGGCCGTCTGAGCAACGCGGGGCGCAAGGCCTGGGAAAAAACGCTGCCGTCAGCGATGAAGGCGCGCGGAGCCGGGGATGGACAACCCCCGCGCGACACAACAACCTCGACCCAACTCCCACCCTGACTCAACGGGCTCGCTAGCACGAGCGAATCCCGAAACCCCGCATTCTTCCACCGCGCTAGTCCACCTGCCACCTTCGCCATGACGCCGCGCCCTTCTGGGTTCGTTCGCGCTTGCCCCGTCCGTCGACCGCCCCTCCGACGGCGGGCAGCCGGGTGGGCGCAAGGTTGGCTGCAACGGGGCGGATTGCTGGTGGCCCTGGTCGCGACCCCCGTCCCCGCCGCCACCGCTGCGCCAGCAGACAGCCCAGCGACTTCAATGCGGCTAATCATCGCCGCCGACCAGGTGGATTTCGTCACCGCCGACGGCCGGCTGGCCGGGCGCTACCACCACACGGATCCATTCAAGCCGTTCATCCATCCGCTAAACTCGCCGCAGGGGCACTGCGTGTCGCTCGCCCGACCGCACGACCACCGGCACCACAAGGGGCTCATGTATGCGCTGCGGATTCCCGAGCTGAATTTCTGGGAAGAGGTGTCCACGTTGCCGGGCGAGGGCGTGGGCCGCGAACGGCACATCGCGTTCGCCGACGTGCGGGAGTCCGGCCGCGAGATCGGTTTCACCGAGACGCTGGTCTGGGAGCCGGCGGCGGGCGGGGCGGCGGTGTTCGACGAAACGCGCCGCGTCACCTGCCGGCGCGACGGGGCGGCCTTCGTGTGGACGTGGGAAACGACGCTGCGTGTCCGGCGCGCCACGACGCTCATCCAAAGCCAGTGGAGCCGGGTGAATGCCGCGGGGCAGAAGATCAACTACCACGGCCTCGGGCTCCGCCTGTGCCGGGAGTTCGGCGGCGACACGCGCAACAACGCCCTGCAGCTCGACGACGGCCCGGTGCAATGGAACCGGAACGCCAAGCCGTTCGATTTCGCCACGGCGATGGGCGCCACGCCGGCGCGCGTGACCTTCACCGGCCACATCGACGGCACCTGGCCGGTGCCGCGGATCGGGGTGACGATGACGCAGGAACAGAAGAACGCGCTGTTCATCTTCGACACGCCCTTTGCCTTCTTGGCGCTCGGCCCCAGCAACCTGGCGGAACGGCCGATCGCCGCCGGGGCCGTGCTGCACGAACGCTACACCGTCACGGTCGAGGACCTTTCAACCCCCGTCACCAAATGAAACCTACACCCGGTTCCGCCATCTCCCGCCGCCGCTTTCTCCGCCAATCCGCCTCCGGCGCCCTCGCCGGACTGGCCTTCCCCACCCTGATCTCGTCCGCAGCCCGGGCCGCCGGCGCCGCCGCTCCGTCCAACCAAATCAGCGTGGGTTTGATCGGCGCCGGCCCGCGCGGTCTGGGGGTGATGCAGAGCTTCCTGGTCGAGTCGGATGCGCGCGTGGTGGCCGTGTGCGACGTGAAACCGGAGCAATTGCAGCGCGCGCGCGAACTGGTGAACAAACACTACCAGAATCAGGACTGCGCCACCTACACCGACTTCCGGGCGCTGCTCATCCGCCGGGATATTGACGCGGTGATCATCGCCACGCCGGATCACTGGCACGTCCTGATCGGCATCGCCGCGGTGCGCTTCGGCAAGGATGTCTACGTGGAAAAACCGCTCGGCCTCACCGTGGCGGAAAACCAGGCCATGCGCGCGGCGGTGCGCGCGACCGGCCGCGTGTTCCAATTCGGCACCCAGCAGCGTTCGAGCGCGTTTTTCCGCCAGACCTGCGAAATCGTGCGCAACGGCCGCATCGGAAAACTCAAGCACATCAATGTCTGGTGCATCGGCAGCGTGCCGGGCGGCTCCACGGAGGAGGTGCCGGTGCCGCCGGGTTTCGACTACGATCGCTGGCTGGGCCCGGCGCCGTTCAAGCCCCACCGCCAAGATTTGTGCGTCGCCGACAACCTGAAGAAGACCTGGTGGTTCAACTCGGATTACAGCCGCGGCTTCATCGCGGGCTGGGGCGTGCATCCGATGGACATCGCCTCCTGGGGCTATCCGGCGATGAGCGACGGCCCCCTTGAAGTGAGCGGCACCGGCACCATCCCGACCGCAGGCGCCTGTGACACGGCGACCGCGTGGGCGGTGAATTTCCGGTGCGCCTCCGGTGTCACCCTCAATTTTCAGGGCCTGCCAATCGCCGCCAACGGCGGCAGCGCCATCGCCAATGCGCGGCTGTGGCAGGAAAAATATCTCCGCACGAGGGACCACGGCACGGCCTTCGAAGGCACCGACGGCTGGGTGCATGTGGACCGCAATCACGTCGCGTCCGATCCCGTCGATTTGGTGAAGGAGAGTCCCGAGGCCTACAAGGTGCGGCTGCCGCGCAGCGACTATCACGCGAAAAATTTTCTCGAGTCCGTCCGCGCCCGCCGGCCGGCGATCGCCGGCATCGACGACGCGTTTCAGTCCGATGTGCTCTGCCAGTTGAGCGACATCGCCCTGCGCACCGGCCGGACGCTGACGTGGAATCCGCGGACCGAACGGTTCACCAGCGATGAGACGGCCAACCGCTTGCTGGCCTGCCGCACCATGCGCTCGCCGTGGGCCCTGTGAACATTGCCGAGCCATGAAGCCGTCGCTCCCGACCTTGATTCTCGCGGGCATGCTGACGATGGTCGCCGCCTTCGCCGCGCCGCCCGGCCGCACGTATTCGGTCTTCACCGTCAACGCCGACCACACCGGCACCTTGCTCAACGGGCACCCGTTCCTCGTTGTCGGCCTGCGGGTTTCCAACGCCCTCATCTCCGACGCGAAGACGGACGAACTCATCGTCCAGTTCGACACATTTGCCAGCTTCGGCGTGAACACCGTCAGCGTATTCTTCCAGGGTTCGCGTTTCGGCGACGTGCGCGGCTACCGCGAGGACGCGTCCCTCGATCCCGTTTACGCGGCGCGCATGGGCCGGATTCTCGACGCGGCGGATGCGCGGCGCATGGTGGTCGTCGTGGGCTGCCTCTACCACGGCGGCTCAAAGGGCTGGTGGAAATCCTGGACGCAAACCGACGCCGAACGCGCCGTGGCCAACACCATCCGCTGGCTCCGGGCGCACGACTACCGCCACGTGCTCGTCGACGTGAACAACGAACACATGGCGGAGTTTGACGACGGGAGACTCATTGCCGCCGGCAAGGCCGTGGACGCCCGTTTCGTCATCACGACCAGCGGCAAGGTGACTCCGCCCAACGCCGATCTCGCCATTCATCACGGCAGTCCGAATCTGCCGGATAAATATTACATCGAGACCGAGGGCACCGGAGGCAACTACTGGGGCAACTACAGCCGGCAACCCGACCTCTACGATTACATCAACATCGGCATCTATACCGACGCGATGAAACGCGAGATGCTCCAGCGCACCGACTCTTATCTGGATCGCGGGCAAGGCTACGTCTTCGCCTCGACCTGGCTGCAGAATCCGCCACCGGCCGGCCCGAACCACACCCCGGGCGGCCGCGGGACAAAAGACGCTCCGGGCGTCCGCTGGTGGCTCGAGCACATCAAGGCGCGCGTCGGTCCCTATCGCCCAAAGTGAATCGCATCGCCGCGCGGCAACATTCGAATGCGACGCCGCGCGCCGGCCCACCGAGACCTCGCACCGCAGCAGACTTGATTCGCCACCCGCGCGGGGCCAATGCATGTCCCGTGGATTCGCCCCAATCCGATCAATCCAAGCTGTCGGCCCTGAGCACTGCCGAGTGGTTCGCCGAGCACGTGCAGCCGCACGAGGCGATGTTGCGGGCGTGGCTGGCGCAGGGTTTCGGGCCGCGGCTCGCGGTGGATGCCGTCGTGCAGGAAGCGTTTCTCCACGTGCTGCGCGCGCGGGAGACGGGCGAGTTGCAGGCCCCGAAGGCGTTGAAGATTTCGCGAATGGCCTGGCGACCACGCTCGAGATCGACGTGGAGCGCGCCGACGACGGGGCCCTGGTGCTCCGGAAAAAACTCCACTTCGCGATAGCGGGAATTGAGGACTGCCGCGTCTTCCTTGCGCCGTCGGCCCCACGGTCACAGGCGTCCCTTGTCCTTTTCACTTCATCCCCGCCGCGCCGGCAAGTTTCCGCACCTGCCCTTGGCGCGCGTGCTAATCCTCGTTACCGGCAGTCCTCCGGCGCGACTCGTCGCGGTGGAGAAATGCCGGCGGGCGAGGCAGGGACCTGCATCGGCTCCAACCTCGACGCCATTGCGCCTGCCGCACGATGCCGGAGTGAGTAAACGTTAACCCATGAGCATTCGCCGCATCGCCCGGTCAACTCGGCTGTCGCCTGCGGCAGTGTCGCTGGCCTTGCGCGACAGTGACAAGATCTCTGCAGCGACCAAGCAGCGGGTGCGGGCGGCGGCGAAGCGCATTGGCTACCGGCCGAGCGCCAAAGTCGCCGAGATGATGAGCCACGTGCGGTTGAGCCGCGCCTCCCAGAGCGAAAGCTGTCTTGCGCTGATCTCTTTCTACGAAAACGAAAAGCCTTGGGAACAGTCGTTACAGCTGGCGCGCATCTATGAGGGGATGACACGACGCGCGACCGCACTGGGTTATCGCTTGGAACCCTTGTGGTTGCGCGCACCCGGCATGAACTTTCGCCGATTGCGCTCGATCCTGGATACCCGGGGCATCCAAGGCCTGCTTTGCCTCGGTAGCCCCGTCCTCGACGAGGAGTTTCCCGCCGAATTTGATCACTACGCCATCGTCACGCAGGGTTGGAGCATCAAGACTCCGCTGCACCGCGTGATCAATCACGCCTACAACGACACGTGGCGGACGCTGGACCGATTGCACGCGCTTGGCTACCGGCGGCCGGGATTGGCGATCGGACACTACGAGGAGGTGCGCGGCGCCCATGCCAATGTCAGCGCGTATCTCGGTTGGTGCGATTGCATGCTCGGGTCCGCGGTGGCCATGCCCGTATTGCGACTGGAGGGACTGGAAGAACAGCCGTTGCTGAACTGGCTGGAGCAACAGCGGCCCGACGTCGTCGTGCTGGTTCATCTCCATGACGTGTTGCCGGCATTTCAACAGATCATGCACAAGCAGGGGTTCCGCCTGCCGGACAATCTCGGAGTGGCGGTCCTCAGCCAGGATCTGGCCGGCACCGGATTCTCCGGCCTGCAAGAAAACCAACCGTTGATCGGCGCATGGGCGGTCGAGTTGGTGGTGGCCAGAATCATGAATCGCGATTTCGGCATTCCGGCCACGCCTCGCATTGAAATGGTGGATAGCGTCTGGGTGGACGGCGGTTCGCTGCAGCGCAATGCCAACTCCCCACGATGAGAAACCAAGCAGCTTCCAACCCCACCGCATGGGGTGCCCGCTCGCCCACGGTGCCGGCCGCCATCGCTTGCCTGTTCGTGCCGGCCAGCCTCGCCCACGCCGGACCGCGCCCGCTTTCGCGCGAGGTGCTGCGCACCAAGATTCGCGGCGCGTGGGCGGGACAAATGATCGGCGTGGTCTTTGGCGCACCGACCGAATTCACCTCGCTGGCCAAGCTCAATGAGCACGAAACCAAAACCTCTGCTGTTTCCAACGCCATCGTGCAGGACGATCGCGACGTGGAAAGGACGTTTGCGCAGGTGATGGACCCCGTGGGCCTCAACGACCACCCGCCGATTTGATCTCCCCACCCATGCACGGAAGTCGCAGGTTAACGTTCACCTATCCGGCGGTTGAGTTCTGCCGTCGGAACGCAGACTGTTCACTCGTTCCGTTCCCCCCGACCAAATCCCCGGAATCAACCCCCCGTTGGTTCGCTTCTCACAAATCCCCAAGGACAATCACGTCATGAATGCTCTCCTGTCGTCCCTGACATCGCACCCGCGTCCGGGTTTTTCATCGGTTCCAAGTTCGGTGCACTGTTCATCATCCACGCGTCGTTTCCATCCCGGCTCCGCGATGAGCGGCCGTGTGTTTCCCAAGCCGATGCTCGCCGGCCTCGTTTGCCTGCTCCTGCCCTTTTGCCTCGCTCCGATGAGCCTGGCCCAGGCTGGAAATGCCATCGTCCAAGGCCGCGTGCTCGATGGCACCAGTGGCAAGTATCTGAAGAACGCCGTGGTTGCCGTCGAAGGGTTGGCCGGCACGGTCCTCACCAACGACTACGGTGAATATCGGATCACAGGCGTGCCCGCAGGCACGACAAAGCTCCGGGTATCCTACCCCGGGCTGGCAGCGCAGCAGTTGGCTGTTACGGCGGCGGCTGGTCAGACCGTGCAGCAGGACGTCAGGTTCACTGCGCCCACAGGCCAACCGGAGGGCGAGATCTTCACGATGGATGCGTTCACCGTGGCTGCCCGAAAAGAGACCGACGGAAAAATAATTGCGATCAACGAACAGCGCTACGCCGTCGATATCAAGAACGTCGTCGCGTCGGACGAGTTCGGCGACGTCACGGAGGGCAACGTCGGCGAGTTCATGAAATACATTCCCGGCGTAATCGTGGACTACAATGCCGCCGCGGCGCGCACCATCTCGGTGCGCGGTTTGCCGCCCAGCACTACCCCGGTGTCGCTCGACGGCAACCGGATGGCCTCCGCCGCTTCGTCCACGCCTTCGCGCACGTTTGAGTTCGAGCAGGTCTCCATCAACAACGCGTCCCGCGTCGAAGTTTCAAAGTCCGCGACGCCCGACCGGCCGGCCGACACCTTGGGTGGCTCCATCAACATGGTGAGCAAAAGCGCCTTCGAACGGGCCAAGGCCCTTTTCAGCTACCGCACCTTTCTCAGCATCAACGATACGGCCATGACGCTCGGTGAAGTCGCCATTGGGCCGTCGCCGCACAAAGAGCGTCTCATCAAGCCGGGCTTCGATTTCACCTACATCAAGCCGGTGAACAAGAATTTCGGCCTTGTGGTCACGGGGCTCGTTTCCAACAACTACAATCCCCAGACTCTGTCGTCAGCCAATTGGTATCCTACTTCGGCCGCCCTTCCCGCCGGCACGCCTGCCACGGTGACTGGGGACAACCCCTACATGGGCGCCTACCGTTTCCAAACCGGGCCCCAAGAAACCAAGCGGTGGTCGGTCGGGTTGACGGCGGACTGGAGGATGACGCCGAGCGACGTGCTTTCGCTCAGCGCCCAATACAACAACTTCGACAACCATTTCTATATCGTAAACTACTCCTTCGACGCGGCTGCTTTGGGCGGGCGGGTCGATTCCTATGGGCCGACCTTCACGAACGGCGCACCCAATCTGGGCAGCGTCTACACCGCGGGCACCTATCGGCACAAGCTCGGCGCGACGTGGCAGCCCAACTTCAAATTCCGCCACACGGGCAAGACGTGGACGATCGACGCCGGCGGCTACTACTCGCATGCCGACAATCGCTACCTGGACATGGACGACGGAACTTTCAACAGCGTGTCGGCCGGGATGAATCGAGTGACCATTAACTTCAGTGACATCAAGAACGCCGACCGGCCCGGCAAGATCACGGTGATTCAGAACGGCAACATCGTCGATCCGTTCAAGCTCTCGAATCAGTTGATTACCGTCACCCCGTGGTCGCTCAACGCCTCGGGTTGGACCGGTCAGGTCGGCTCGGGTCAGATGTGGGGGACGGACCTGATGCGCGGTGGCCACGCCAACTTCAAGCGCGAGCTCAGTTCCCGCCTCCCGGTGACGCTGAAGTTCGGCACCGACTACCGGCAAAACGTGCGCGACATCCGGATGTCCGCTCCCGTTTGGCGCTACAACGGGCCGGACGGCATCTACAACAATCAGTTGCCCGGAGGCGACGAAACGGCCGCCCCGTTCGTCAACGATACCTTTTCCGCCACCACCCCGCCCTACGGCTGGCCCAAAGTCGAGTGGCCCGATCCCCGCAAGATGTATAACCATTTCAAGGCGCACCCGGAGCAATTCACCGAGGTGCTCACCGGCAATTACGGCACGATCCTTCGCCGCGTGAACAACTCTCAGTTCATCAGCGAATCCGTGACTTCCGGCTACGTGCGCGCCGACCTGCGCTTGTTCAAGGACCGGCTGTTGCTCGTGGGCGGCGTGCGCTACGAGCGCACCAAGGACCGGGGCGAGGGGCCGTTCCGTGACACCAATGCCATCTACGAGCGGGATGCCAGTGGCAGGCTCGTGCGGGACGCCAATGGCCGGACAAAATTGCTCACCACCGATGCCGCGGCGCAAGTGGCGCTCCAATACAAAGAGCGGGCCGCGCATGTCGGCAGCACCTACGACGGTTACTACCCGAGCGCCAATGCCACGTATAACGTCACCGAAAACTTCGTGGCCCGCGCAAGCTATGGCCGCACTGTCGGTCGTCCGGATTTCTCCAACATCATTCCCCTGATCACGGTGCCCGATTTGTCGAGCACCAGCCAGACGATCACCGCCAACAACACCGCGCTGAAGCCCTGGCAGGCGAACAACTACGATCTGTCGCTCGAATACTACTTCAAGAAGGGTGGCGTCTTCTCGGTGGGCGCGTTCCGCAAGGACTTCTCAAACTTCTTTGGTGCGGCCATCGTGCCGGCGACACCGGCACTGCTGGAATCGTATGATTTGGACCCCGCCCTGTTCCAAGGCTTCGTCATTTCGACCAGGACCAACATCGGCAGCGCGCGGGTGACGGGCGTGGAGTTTAACTACAGCCAGCAACTCACCCTCCTGCCGGACTGGGCCCGCGGCGTGTCGGTGTTTGCCAATGCCACCTCGCTGCATCTCTCCGGGCCGACCACGGCCGACTTCAACGCCTTTGTCCCGCGCAACGCCAACTGGGGCGTCTCGCTCAACCGCCCGCGATATACGCTCATGCTGAAGTGGATCTACCGCGCCGACCAACGGCTCGCCCTGCGCACCGGCACCGGCGTCCCGGCGGCCACCTATCAATGGCTGAAGGGCACGCTCAAGCTCGACGTGAACGCCGAAGTTCGCCTCCGCAAGGGGCTGGCGCTCTTCGCCAATGCCCGCAACATCACCGACGAGCAGTATGTCTTGTCCTATCACAACGAGACCACGCCGGCCTACGCCCGCGACTACAACACGCAGGGCTTCGGGGTCCAATACGCGATCGGACTGAAGGGCGACTTTTAGTCCGGGCGAAGCCAGCCGGTAGCCATGCCGTTGCGGAAGCCGATGGCCCTCGTGCTGCTGGGCTGCGGAGCGCTGCTCCTGCCGCCGGCCGCCGCCGCGGCGGCCGGCGACGCGGGCGCGGCCGCGGGCGACCGCCGCACCGGCGTGTTTCCCTTCTACCCCTATGCGGCACGATATGATGTCTGGGACCTCACGCCGATGGACCAAGGCGGCCGCCTGGTGCAGATGCAGGTGATCGGCTCGGAGCGCGACGAGGACATCGTGCGCGCCGTGCGCTCGCCGGCATTTTTCGCGCCGTGGGGCGATCCCATCGTCTGGGATTCCCTGGAAAAAACGGCGCTGGAAAAAAGTGTCTGGCTCAACCGCTGGTATTTCCTGCCGTCGCTCGCCCGCCGGTATTATGTGACTCGTGATCGCACCTGCCTCAGCGAGATCATGACCTTCGTCCGCCAGTGGCGCGACGACAACCCGGCGTCAAAGGACGCGAGCGGCTACATCCCGTCGAGGCGGCGAAACTGGCGCGACATGCAAGTGGCGTGGCGCGTGCAAAATCTCGCCTGGTGTTATTTCCTCGGCGCCGACGGTTTCACGAGCGGCGAAAAGCGCGAGCTCTACGACCTGATCGATATCCACGCCCAGGTGCTCATGGCGGACTTCGGGGCGCAGCCGCTCATCGAAAACAACCATCAATCCCACGGCGCGACCAACATGCTTTACGCCGCGCTGCTGTTTCCCGAAATCCGAAACGCGGCGGCGATTCGCGACCGCGCGCGCGCCATTCTCGAGCATCACCTGGCCAAGGCGTTCTACGATGACGGCAATTCCATCGAACTATGCCCGGGCTATTATCCGTTCTTCGTCTCCATCTTTCGCGACGCCTACATGCTGTGCCGGGCCAACCAAGTCGGCCCGCCAGCCGGCAGCGAGAAGCGGCTCCAGCAGTTCTACCACTACCTCCGCACGGTCGTGCAACCCGACGGCACGATGCCGCCGATCAACGATTCCTCGGAGACGGGCGCGGTCGTCTCCGCACAGGTGCTCTCCGGCTTGCTCGATCAACCCCTCTCCGGCCTATTACCGGCCTCACACTGGTTTAGCGCCTCACATCAGGCCGTGATGCGCGATCCCAGCGTCACCGCGCCCGCATATGTGTTTCTCGATGCCGGTCCGCACGTGGCCTACCACTGGCACAGCGGCAAGCTCGGCTTTCACCTCTGGTATTGGGACCGGCCGCTCCTCGTCGACAGCGGTGTCTCCAACTACGACGACCCGCTCCGGGACTCGTGGTATATCCAGCCGAACGCGCACAACACTCTGCTCGTCGACGGCGCCGGCGATTATGAGCGCGGCAAGACGCCCCTGGCCGCCCGTCCGTCGGCCGGCAGCCGGATCGCACATTGGGAATCCAACGAAAAATACGACTGGGCTGTCATGGTGCACACTGGCTTTCAAAATCGAGGCAAGCCCGTCACGTGGACCCGGCATTTTGTGCTCTTGAAGGGCATCGGCTGCCTCATCAGCGACCGGCTCGAAAGTGCCGGTGAACACGACTACACGTGGCTGTTTCATTTTCCGCCGTGTTCGCCGGAGGTGAACGAAACCTCTGGTTCCGTCTTCACTTCTTTCGCAGAAAAGAACCTCCTGCTGCAACCCGCCTCCGCGCCGGCACCCCAGCTTGAGTTGAGTGGTGGCACCATCAATCGCCGGAGCGAGAATTTCCAAGCACCGGTCGCAACTTACCGGGTGCGCGCCGCAAATTGCGTGCGGACCTATGCGCTGCTCCCGGTCCGCGGTGGCACCAGCCCCGACGTGCGAGTTGAACAGGAGGTGGCCGGCAACCGCGTCACCGTGCGGATTTCGACCCCTTCGGTTTCTGCGCGGATCGAGATTTCCTGGCCCGTGCAACCCGGGCAGGGTGATTATCGTTTGCAGTTCATGTCCGAGCCATAACCGTCGACCCACCATGCCGCCGGCTGTCCCGGAATCGCGCCATGGTTCGCCACCCATTTTCCGCTAGCGGAAACGCCCGCGCCGGCCGTTAATGTGCCTATCGCCCATGTTCCCGCCGCCGCCCGCGCCAAGGTGAAAACGATCATGGCCGGCGTCGAACGCCTCCAGCGCCGCATGGTCGACGCCGCGCGCCGCGCCACCGAGACCTCGCGCCGTTAGCAGACTTGATTCTCCGCCAGCGCGCGGCCTAATCATGTCCCGTGGATTCGCCCCAGTCTGATCCCGCCGGCTGGCCTGCCATGAGCCCCGCCGAGTGGTTCGCCGCGCACGTGCAGCCGCATGAGGCTATGCTGCGCGCGTGGCTCGTGCAGGGTTTCGGCCTGCGCCTCTCAG
>Ga0163199_1001113_pt1 | contig 16688 bp, 7 predicted proteins | sample PL_2010_150m_FD_113537 | JGI IMG/M metagenome (GOLD analysis project Ga0163199, IMG submission 113537) | Freshwater microbial communities from Powell Lake, British Columbia, Canada to study Microbial Dark Matter (Phase II) - PL_2010_150m | ecosystem: Environmental > Aquatic > Freshwater > Lake ... | reverse complement strand
GGCGATGATGTCAGCACTGATCGCGGGCATGGCCCGCTCCTACCAGGTGTTATAACCTGTTTATCTTTTAAAATTATGTTAACTATTTGAATTTTAATAATTATTTTATTAACTATGGGCGGCGCGGGAACGATGCGTGTTGTAATTAATCAGCCATGAAAACGTTGTAGGTGTTATGCAAATCATTTTTCTATTTGCTTGATGTAACTTTTGTTCAACTTTTGTTCCCACAACTGCGGGCGACTTCGGATAACTCGGTGTACTGCCTACACCATGATCGTGTAGAAAAATGTCCAGGGCTTAATTAGTATCCCCTTTCACAAGATTAGCCGCCGAAGACTCAAAGGCCCTATAACGCGCATTTTAAGCTGGGCAGGGCTGGTGAGGAGGGCGAGCTGTGTATTGAACTGAGTTTCCAAACCGTCTGATGCCTTGATCAGGCGCTTGATTTTCAACAAGCTGCTTTCGCGTCCATCAATAACCATGATAATAGCCGCCCGGTGAACCCTGGCGTTTATTTTGCGCCTGTTTGATTGGCGTAGACGATGGCTTGGTTTTTACCTGCCTGACAGGTATTGACTTGGCAGGCGATGATTTTGTTTTCACCTTGGCAGGTACTGCCTTGGCCGCTGATGGTTTTGTTTTCGTCTGCTCCGCAGATGATGCCTTCATCTGTTTAACCGCTGCCTGATTGGCGGCGGGCGGTTTCACAGGTGCAGGAGCAGCGGCTGTTTCCGGCACAACACCAGGAATTTCTTCTATAGGCGGTAATCGCTCATAAATCGCAACAGGATCGCCATCGAGCTTTTTGAGCGCTTCATTCAGCCGGATTTGGTCGAATTCCGGTAATTCCTGGTTATTGGCTTTTTGAATGAGGTTCAGAGCTACCGCATACCGCTGATCCTGCGTCATTTCTTCGCCTTCCAGATCGGGATGCGCCTCGACATACAGCACGTTATCGAGCCAGCCTACTTTAATAGGCTGCTTGACGATATAGACCGGCGTCCCTACCGAAACCGAGTTATATAACTGCTCAACATCTTCAGGGTACATACGCACGCAACCGTGCGTGATCTGCATGCCTATGCCGTAAATTTTGTCGATATCGGTACCGTGTATGCGGTATTCTCCGGGAAGGTTCAGGTACAGCGCATAAGCGCCCAGCGGATTATGCGGGCCGGGCGGTACGATAGCCGGCAACGGGTCGCCGTTCGCGGCATGCTCGCGCCTGATGGATTCCGGCGGATGCCAGGCGGGATCTTTGATTTTTCGCGCCACACTGGTTTTGCCCAGCGGCGTCTTCCAGTCCTGCCGACCTATGCCGTGCGCAAATGACATGACCGTACCGGGTTGATCGGCCGGGTAATAATACATGCGATATTCGGAAATATTCAATGTAATGCCGTTGTGCGGCGTATCGGGCAAAATCCGTTTATTGGATAAGCGGACGATCTCGCCTTTCTTGATATGCCAGCGATCCATGTCTGCATTTAACCTGACTATTTCAGTTTGTCCTAACAGAAACCGTCTAGCGACATCCAGCAGGGTTTCATCCTGTTCCGCCCGCGTCAACGGCACATCATCGTGGTATTGCGTGATAACGGTGTCGCCCTTGGTCGGCGGCAACGTATAAGTGGTTGCATAGGTATTGCCTGCACCGACAGTCAATAAAAGTGAATAGGCAAGGAATGTGCGGATTTTCATTAAGCTGTTCTCTGGAGCGATGATAGAGGTTACGGGATCGGGTAACCGGCAGATGTTGAAAAGCATCTGCCAATTGAAAATTAGTGCGTATTTTATCATGGGCCTTATTATTAAACCACGCGGAAAGCCTCCCCGAATAATCCGGGATAGCCGTTAACAAAGAGGTATATTCCGGCTATTGTGTTTTAGTATTTAACATCAGGGCCGACAACTCATGAACCGCAATCTGCCGCTCGGCAACCGCTCCTGTCCATAGACCACCCTTTAGTGGTGGCGTTGCCCTACCTCCTGCATCCATGCAGTCGTCGGCAACCGCTCCCTGCGTTGCCCTACCTCCTGCATCCATGCAGTCGTCTTTTGCTTTATGCGCTTTATGCCCGAGAGACGAGGTCTCCCAGATAAAATAATCCGTTAACCCATCCGGCTCGCCGAATATCTGGTAAACACCCGTCATAATGGGAACATGATCACCATACCAGCACAACAACCCGGCACGACCTCGCTCCCGATCATCAGCCTGGGTTTGCAGACCCTCTTTCAGGCTTTTTATCATCAGATCGGCATTTTTTAAATGTCGCAGATAAACCGTCATATCGTCGCAACCGGGTGCCGGTGTTTGCCGATAAAATGTTTCATTGTCGGCGGCTTCCGGCTGTTCAAGATGTAACGGCCCATGATTTTCCATCGTAATAACAAAAATGAACAGCGGCTTTTCATCACCTTCGTCGCTTGCGTCCGGCGTTGACAACAATTCGGTTATCCGGTTTCCCAGCGCAAAATCGCCGATATACTGGCCCTCTTTCTGTTGCGCATTAAAACCGGTGATATCGATAAACCGGTCGAATCCCATGCGCGGAAAAACCTGATCGCGCAGATAGAAACTTGCCGGATAAGGGTGTATGCAAATCGTCCGGTAGCCTGAGCGTTGCAGGTAGTCGACCAGATTGGGTATGCTTTGCTTGGCAAGCGACCGGTAGGGATTAAACCGGTGTACGCCTAATTGTTCAGGCAATAAACCGGTAAGGAATGCGCATTCGGTGCGCACGGTGTTGGCTCCCCAGGCCGGCACCTGCAAGCGCCCGTGGTAGGCGGCTTCGGTTTTTATCCGGTCAAAGTGCTCCAGAACATCGGCTTTGATGTTGCCGGATAAACTGCGCGGATCAAAAAACGATTCGCTTTGCACGGCGACAATATGCGGCTGTTTGGTTTTATCAGATAGCTGCGGCTTCTGATCAAAAAACGATCCTGACGAATCTATTTCAGACAGCTTTTCGGCTTGTCGATATGCCCAAAAAAAAGCTGTCTGCCCCAGATTTATTAAATCTTCGGCAGGGTCGAGGGTAATAACAGGGCTGTTTTTCAGCCCCTGCCTTACCAGCAACAGACTCGCCGATAACATCACCAGCCAGGCAGTAACTAATCGCGGTAATGACAACGCTTCGGTTAGCGGCGCTTCCAGCATCACGCCAATCACCAGCGCGCCGACAAAGCCTATCGTCGCAGCCAGGGTTCGCCCGATGCCGAAAAACGGCAGATACAGCCGGGGATGTTTGATCGCATCGGTAAAATATTCAAAATCCTGAAAAATAAACGGCTCACGCAGGCTGTCATGTTTGGCATGATTGACCAGCACCAGCAAAAGCTGGAAAGCCAGCAGCATGACCACGGCAAACCAGGGCCTCAGCACCGGCAGCAGCACGACGGCAAATAACAACAGCCAGGTGCCGATATGCAATTGCAGCGCGGATAATGGGCGTTGCGTCACCGGCATGGGTTTCGGCGTGAGGCATTGCTCGATGAAAAATGACGCGGTTAATCCTGCCAGTATCGGCGGTAAAAACAGCAGTGACTCGGCCATATCAGCCTCCGTAATTAAGCAGACGCACAAACCGTTGTGACAACGCTGCCGGGAGTACCGCCAACAGCCAGGTGCCGATATTAAGCGGGAAGGGAAAACTGATTCTGGCCCGATTTTTTGCGAGACCCTTGGCGATAATCCTGGCCGCTTGTTCCGGTGTCATTAAAAACGGCTTAGGCCCCGGCATCGCATCACACATATCGGATTTAATATAACCCGGCATCACGACATTGACATGAACGCCGTCACGGGCAAGCCAGCCCCGCATGGCTTCGCCGTAAGCCTTAATAGCCGATTTGCCGGCGCAGTAACTGGGCGTCACCGGTAAGCCGTAAAACGCCGCCAGTGAGCTGATCAGCGCCAGTTGCCCGCTACCTCGCCGGCGCATCGCAGGAATCAGGCCGTTGGCCAGCGCAATCGTCGATTTAATATTAAGGTCCAGCAAAGCTTCGATGTCTTGCCAGGTCTCGCCCCGCCGGCCGGGGCCGTTGTTGATATTCATGCCTGCACTCGCAATAACCAGGTCGGGCAATCGGGTGGCTGCCAGTTCGGCAAGCCATTGCTGCAAAGCGGGGATATCGCGCAAATCCATAACCTGGGTCAACACGTCGGCGCCCTGTGCGATACAGGCATCGGCTATCTTGCCAAGCGCTTCGGCATTGCGTCCCTGCAATATCAGGTGGACATCCGGCTTTGCATAATACCTGGCAAGCGAGCAGCCGATAGCCCCTGTCGCTCCGGTAATCAGTATTGTTGCCGGTGCCTGTGGCTTCATAGCAGTTCCTCAAGTGGAGATTTTTCAGCTTCAAGAACCCGCGCTGCATTTTCAGCAGCCAGCTTTGTTCCGTGATTGCAGTATAAACTGCCATTGATTTGCGTACCGTACATGACAGTCTTGCGAAAGTAACTGAACAACTCGGCATCCGGTTTTGGCAGAGCTGTCCAAAACGCGTCCAAATGCCCCTGAAAAGTCAGGCCAGGCAAGTTGTAGATAGGGTCGGCCAAGGTAATAATAGGGCAGTTAAGCTCCAGTGCGGCACTTCCCGATGTGCTGTTAACGGTAACAGTGCCGGCGGCCTGTGCCAATAAGCGCGTTATATTGCCGGATTCGATATAAACAATGCGCTCTGCAAGATCCAGCTCTTGTGCAAGCCGGGCAATGTTCTTTTGGTAATTGACCAGCCCCATATCCAGCGGATGATTTTTTATGACCAGACGTGCATGAGTCGGCGCGCACGCTGCAAAAGAGCGCATGACAAACGCTATCACTTCGGACATATTTTCAAAATGCGAGTGGTTAATAATCTGGGCGTCGCTATTTAACTGCAACGGCAGCAGAAAAAAAGGCGTTTTATCGCTGAGCAGCGTGCTGATTATTCGCTTTTCCCTATGTTTATTCAGTTTTAACAGCGAAAACCGTTTGAGATAAGCAGCGTATTCTATTGGCGCAGAAACCGAAACATGGTTTTTATAATGCGGGAAAAGTATCGGGTTGCTGATGCCGGCCAGATGGTACAGCACATCATGCGTGGCCTGCGTGGTAAATGAAGGTTGAAACAGCTGTGGCGCCGAGGGTTCAGGCAGCCGTTTACCCGTGTCCCTGAACCAGTCAGGGTCTCTCGGCAATAGGGAGTGCCCGTTAACGCCTTCGCGTTCAAGCGTTATCCAGAAAGGACGAAAATAGCCGCCGTCAAAGACATAGCTGCGAACGCCGAAACGTTCGGCGCGCAGGGCGGCGGCTTTATGTACCGGACGGCAGTCACCGAACAGGATTTGGTCGCTAATGCCGTGCTTTAGCCATACGGATTCCAATAATTCAGGCAACGCCTGAAGTTTTTCGCGGAAGTGGATGGCTTTTCGTGGCGACCAGTAGGCAACATCGCCGCTATTGAAGTTGATTTTATGGACATCATGCCCATGACTGCGCAATCTGTCAGCGATTCTGGCAAATAATGGCGAACAAGGTCCTTGCAAAAAAAGAAAAGAGCGTTTGTCGGCACTCAAGATTTACTCCCGGGGTTTGTAAATAGTTGGATTACATTTCTTCACAATACGCTTGAATGGTCTCGTCAATCTGCTGTTCGGTATGCTCACAGGAAATAAAGAATCGAAGCCGCGCGCTTTTTTCAGGAACGGCGGGATATAAAATGGGCTGTACATTAATACCTTTATCAAAAAGCGCCTGCGACAGGCGTGCTGCGCTGATTGAACTGCCGGTTATCGCAGCGATAATCGCGAGGCCCTGACTGTGTCCGGTGTCAATACCCGCCGCTTTTGCCGCGGCTAAAAAATAGCGGGAACGGGCCTTAAGTCGCTGCGCCCTTTCCGGTTCCTGCTGCATTATCGTCAGCGCCGCGAGCGCCGGCGCCGCGACTTGCGGCGGCATACCGACACTGTACAGAAATCCCGGCGCCAAAAATTTTAAATGCTCAATGAGCGCGGATTCGCCGGCAATATAACCGCCGCAACCGGCCAGCGATTTGCTGAGCGTACCCATCCATATATCGACGGCCTTGCCGTCTATATTAAAATGTTCACGAAGGCCCAAGCCGTTGTTGCCCATTACGCCGAACGAATGGGCTTCATCTATCATTAAAAAAGCGCGATGTTTTTGCTTGACGGCTATGAATTGCGGCAGATCGGGGTGATCGCCGTCCATGCTGTAAAGCCCTTCAATGACGATCAACACACGCTCATAGTGCCGGCGCTGTTCGGTCAGTAACTTGTCCAGCGCGGCGTAATCGTTATGCGGGAAAGGCAGACGTTTGGCGCCTGATAACTGGGCGCCGACCAAGGTGCTGTTATGCACCAGCTCATCATGCAGAATCAAGTCATTGGCGCCGAACAGGTAACCGATAGTCGTGACGTTGGTGGCATGGCCGCTGACCATGACTACGGCGTCATCGACCCCGTAAGTATCCGCCAGGGCCGCTTCCAGTTGCCGGTGTATCGGCCTTTCGCCGGAAACCAGGCGGCTGGCCGAAACGGACGTGCCGTACTGGTCTATCGCAGCCTTGGCGGCATCAGATACGCGGCTGTCACCGGAAAGGCCGAGATAGTTATAGCTGGCATAATTGATATAGCTACGCCCGTTAATCCGCGTGGTAGCGCCTGCTATGCCTTCATGGACGCGGAAAAACGGGCTCGCTATACCGAATTGCGCGCCGCCTTTATAGATTATCTGCAGCTGTTTGTAACCCGGATACTGGTCAAACCGGTACCAGGCCTCAGGAATATCCGAACGCGCCTGTAACGGATTGATCTCGTGATGTTCAGACTCGGTCTTTTTCAGCTTGCGTTCGAGCGCCTGCTGAATCAGCCTGTCTTTGATCTGCCCTGATAAACGCTTGCCTGCCATATCAGTGAATGATCCTGCCGGCACTATCGTCTTCAAGCGCCTTAGCCAGCGCCGATATCTGGTCTTTCGTCACCGCCGAGCCATGCCGCTTCGATAAATCGTTAATATTCGCCAAGGTATCCGCCGCCTCCGATGGCACCGCACTATCGCCGCGCAACTGCGTAATCAGCCGGTTCGCCAATTTGTTCAGCGTCGGCGCTTCGCTTAACGCCATCACCGGAATTTGCACATCAAAGCGCGCCTCGATTGCGATCATCAATTCAACGCCCATTAATGAATCCAGCCCCATATCGTACATCGAATGATTCGGATCAATTTTATCCTTATTGACCAATAATATCTGGCCCAGCTCTTCTTTGAGCATGTCAATGAAAGCTATCCGCAAATCGTCATCGGACAACTCGTCCAGCAAACGCTTTATATCGGCACGATGATCATCATTGCTGTCGGCATTGGGTGCCTGTATCGCAAGTTCACGGAACTTCGGCGACCGCGCAACAGGCAGGAAAGCGCTTAACGCACGCCAGTCAAATTCCATGACACCCTGCGCAGATTTAGCGCCCTCCCCTGTCAGCAACCGTTCCAGCACCGCCAATGCATCGGCTGCGGACAACGCCGCCCCGCCCATGCGGCTTTGCAGGGCCTCCTTGATTTTCTCGTTGCGGGTCAGATAACCTGCATCGTCTATTGCACCCCAACACACGCAGGTTGCCGCCAGCCCTTGCCGGCGACGGTGCGCCGCCAACGCTTCCAGCCACAAATTAGCGGCGACATAATTGCTTTGTCCCGGATTGCCGAACAGGGTCGTGACTGAAGAATACAGCACAAACAAATCCAGCGATTTGTCCAGCGTCAGTTCGTGCAACGCCAGTGCGCCCTGTACTTTAGGTTCGATAACCCGGTGTATTTGCTGATATGTCAGGTTACGCGCCAGGCTGTCATCAATCACTGCGGCGGCATGAATGATGCCTTTGAGCGGCGGCATCGTTGCGTCGCAGCGTTTCAGCAGTGCAGCGAGAGCGGTTTTGTCGGCCACATCACAGGCTGTCGCATAGACCCTCACGCCTTGCGCATTAAACGCATCCAGCGCCGCTTTGGCTTCTTCAGACACCGGGCCGCTACGGTTGATCAAAATAAGATGCCGCGCACCTTTCTCGGCCAGCCACTGCGCGGTCCTTAAACCGAAACCGCCTAAACCGCCGGTCACCAAATAACCGGCATCCCCGGAAAGCCGCAACGACGCTTTATCAGGCAGTGCTGCGGCGGGTTTGGCATGAATCCCATTGTTATATGTCACGACAATCTTGCCGATTTGTTTGGCTTGCTGCATATAACGAAATGCATCAATGACCTGGTTGGCGTCGAATACCGTATACGGTAACGGATGCAGCACGCCGGTGCGGAATAACTGCATCATTTCATTGAATAATTGCTGCGTCAGTTCAGGCCGCTCCTGCATCAGTTGATCGGCATCGATGCCGAAGTAACTGATATTGTTACGGAAAGGCCGCAAGCCGATATGGGTGTTTTCATAAAAATCACGTTTGCCCAGTTCAAGAAAGCGTCCGAACGGTTTCAAGACCTGGAAATTACGGTTGATTGCTTCGCCCGCCAGTGAATTCAGCACAACATCGACACCGCGATGATTGGTTTTAGCGAGAATTTCTTCGGCAAAACTGAGTGAGCGCGAGTCATGAATATGCTCGACTCCCATTAAATGCAGAAAATCACGCTTTTCATCCGAGCCTGCCGTCGCATAAATTTCCGCTCCCAGCCACTGGGCGATTTGAATGGCCGCTATACCCACGCCTCCCGCCGCACCGTGGATAAGCACTTTTTCCCCCGGTTGCAAACGCGCCTGATAATGCAAGGCGTAATAGACGGTAAAGAATGTGCTGGGTATCGTTGCCGCCGCCGCATAGCCGATATTATTCGGAATCAGTGCAATCGCATTGGCTTTGGTCAACACCCGGTTGCTGAAACTGGCAGGCCCTAAGCCGACGACCTGATCGCCGGGCTTAAACGCGGTAACATCTCGCCCGGTGCGCGACACCCTGCCTGCAAACTCCAGGCCCAGCGTAGGCCCCACAAAGCCGTTTTCGACGGCCTCGTCGGATAACAATCCTAAGGTATACATCACATCACGGAAGTTGAGTCCCGTTGCCTTGACCTCGATTTCGATTTCGTCATCAGCCGGCAACCTGTCTGGAACGGCCTGCCACTGCAAGTTGCGTAACTGTCCCGGTAATTTGAACGACAATTGCAGCGTTTGATCATGCCCGGATAATCCAGGGAGCGTGTCTTTCGCTATCCTGTCCCGGCTGCGCAAACGCGGTGCAAAACGTTTACCGGCTGCATTCAAGAGCACTTCCTGTTCGGCATCGCCGTGCAACAATTCGTTCATCACGGCATCCAGCAATGCCGGAGAGCGCGTTTCGCCGTCTATATCCAGTAACTGCACACGATAATTCGAGGCCTCGTTCATCAGGCTGCGGCCGAATCCCCATAATGCCGCATCATTAGCGATAACCGTTGGGGGATTAAAGGCGCCGCTTTGATCACAAGGCCATAGCGAGCCGACCTGCCTCGTTACCAGCCACACGGTAGCAGGGCTTGCGCTTGCTTCACACGCTTGAATGATAGTCGCGGCCAGCCGGCAACGTTCAGTTTGCACGCCGACATCCTCGTGACCGTAGCCCGATAAATGAATAATGTGGTCATAAGCGCCGGCATCCGTTTTTGCGTCGATCAGCATCTGTTGCAACGAAACGCCATTGTCTGGCTTGTGTAATGCTACACGATGGCCCTGTGCACGGAGTTGCCCGCTTATATAATATGCAATCGTGTGTTCAGGTTCCAGCTTGCCTGCGAGTATCAACCAGCCTTCAGCATGAGTCTCGGGCGTGTCGGCATCAGGCATGGCAGAAACGCGATTAATTGCGTCTCCATCGCTATAGGCAGCCAGCACATAAACACCGGAATAATGTTCCGGCATAAATTCATACGTTTGGATATCGTTAAACGGCAGCGCTTGCAGCTGCTCGACGACCGCATCCGCCGATAACTGCGGTGACAGCAGTTGCCCGTCTCCATGCTGTATCCACCATCCCTGTGCAGCACCCAACACGATATCAAGCCAGCGGGCAGGTTGCTGGCCGATAAAAAACACTGGGCTGCCCGGCATCAGTAACACAGGCAGTCGATTAAGCAACTGCTGTACTTCCTGCACATTGCCCATCGCCAGATTGACTATCGCGACGGTTGCCGGCGCTACGCCTCCAGCGCACTCCTCGGACAAACGTAATGTTTGCAGCAAAGGAAAGTGATCCCGCAAGCCTTGCGCCGCATTCAATGCATCCTCGCAAAAGCTGGCGTAGCAATAATCACTCTGATTAAAATCCAGTTGGGAACATATCAATGCCGCAAACTCGGGTTTGTGTGCGCTGATTTCTAAAATACGCAGCCGCCCGCCTACCGGCAATGTCTGCATCATGCGTTGACATTGCCTGATAAAGGCTTCCGTCAGGCTTTTTTTACCGGTCTGTTCGAGAATATGGCTGGCCACGTTGGCATAAAGCGTCGGCGCTATGCCTATTTCTTCAGCCTGAAGTTCGCCGTTTAACAACCGGGCTAGCTGCATACCCACCCGGCCCGTCAAATGAATCGGGTAAAAATAATCGGGGTATTCCTGGACCAGCGTATTCCAGATTGCAGCGGCTGAAACACCTTGCTGCACATCCTCCTGGTTAAGTTGCCAACCCGCCTGTTGTACTGCAAGCTCATCTTGCGTCTTTACGTATGCCTCGGAAGACATGCAGCCGGCGATAAGCATGTTATTTTCCCGGGCAACAGCGATCATCGCTCGCAACAGCGCAGCCGATTTCGGATGATTGGCACAATGTTCATTGACGCGGCTGTCAGGCAAATAGCCGTTATCATCGGCGAGTGTAACGAGTGCTTCGAGCACAAACTGACTACAAAGACTGTCCAGCAGCGGCTCTACTTCGTCGCTGTAACGGCGGATTGCTGACGAAGCCCCCGAAGCTATATCGCTCAGAACAGTTTGCGCAGTGAATTCAATCGATACTTCAACGCCGGGCAGCGGCGCGGCTGTCAGATGATAATCCAGGTAATGGAGATGCTGCGCATGTTGCCGGTGCAGCCTGACGGCACGAAAACGGACATCACTGATAACGGCAATCGCCTGGCCGTCGGCATCGTACAGTTTGAATTCAGTATTTAGCGAATGCGGCGCGCGATGCAATACTGTGGCCTTTGCGAAAACAGGCACCGCTTTATTGGTGCTGAGATGTATTCTGCCCATTTTGACAGGCACGAACGCCATGCCTTCATGCTGCGCCACAGCATCTTTAAGTATCTGGAAAACCAATTGAAAAGCGCAATCCAGCAAGGCCGGATGCAGGTAATAGCGGTCAAAATCTGCACGAATCGCTTCAGGCAGCGTAAACATGCCCAAGGCATGATTGCCGTCAAGCCAGCCATGGCTGATCGCCTGGAAAGCGGGGCCGTATTCGAGGCCCACATTTTCCGTCAAGAGGCGGTGACTGGCGCGGTCAAAATCAGGCGCTCTATCAAGGGTCGCCATATCCAGTTTACGTGTGCCCTTGAGGGTATTGCCGCCGGCATCGATAAGTACCCGGCCGACGCTGTGTTGCAGCCACTCCGATGATTTTGCGTAGTCCCGGCTGCGTAGCGTAAATCGTCCATCCGCCGTGTCCAGGGAAAACCGCACCACTTTGCTGTGATCATGACTCAGCAGCAACGGCGAGCGAATTTCCAGCTCTTCAATTTCAATGAACTCATCGGGGTGTACCTGGAAAGCCGCCGTCAGTGCAAGTTCTGCAAAACCGGCGCCCGGAAACACAATAGCTCCGCCGACGTTATGATCGGCTAAAAAAGGCTGCGCCTGGGTATCCAGCTGGTTTTCCCAAAGTGTGTCATGTTGAAGTACGGGATAACCCAATAAAGGATGAACCTTTTTGCGCGCAAGTAAACCGTAAGACTCTGATGTAACAGGATGCCATAATTTTTCGCGCTGCCAGGGATAGTTGGGCAGCTTGATAAAATGCCCCGCAGCAGGAAACCAGTGTCCGTGATTGAAATCGGCGCCTGAAAGCAGGGTCTGAGCCACGCTGTTCATCAATTGAGCCATTGAATCGTTATTTCTCGTGACGGTGGGAATCACTGTACCCGGCGTTTCAGCCGCCTTAAGACTGTCATTCAGATAGGACTGCAATACCGGATGAGCGCCGATTTCAATCAAGGTATTAAGACCGGTGTCCAGCATCGCATCTACAGCCTGCTGGAACTGGACCGGCTGCCTGATGTTATGCCACCAGTATTCCGCATCCAGCTTGCCTGCAGGGTGTTGCGCGCCGGTTACCGTGGAAAAAAACGGTATCACCGGGGGTTCAACATCAAGGCCGGCGAGATCGGCGCACACGCCTGATTCGATAGCGTCCATCGCAGGGCTGTGAAACGCGTAGTCCAGCTCCAGACGTTTAAAAAATACGTTGTTTCTTGCCAGCTCACTTTCAATCATCGTCAGCTGATCAACACCACCTGCAATAGTGACGCCTCGAAAGCTGTTGATACCTGCCAGATGCAACTGATCCGTACCGGATTTAGCCAGCAGCGACTGCATATCGGATGCGCTCAATCCCACCGCCGTCATGCCGCCTATGCCTTTGGTCCTGCCCTGATAGTAACTGCGGTAAAAAATCACTTTGACGGCCTCAGCCAGCGAAAGCGCGCCTGACGCCCAGGCCGCCGCCACTTCGCCTACGCTGTGGCCAATAACTGCCGTTGGCCGAATACCCTGTTCTCTAAGTATTTCGGTAATCCCTACCTGCAATGCAAATAATGCTGGCTGCGCAACTTCCGTGTATTCATAACGATCGCCGTTGGCACCGGCCAGCTCATCGAGCAAAGAAAAATCGGCATATTCGCCGAACAGTTTATCAATTTCAATAATCGTGCGCCGGAAAACGGCCGATTGCTCCAGCAGTTGCTTGCCCATCGTGTGCCATTGACAGCCATTTCCGGAATAAGCAAAGGCAGGCCCTGTGGCGTTGGGCACGCGGCTGCCGGTATAAACACGCGGCAACGCAGCTGTTTTATCCTGATTCCCTTCCGAATTTGCAAAACACCTGAGCTGTTCAGCGGCATCGTGAGCCGTATCACTAAAAACAATAGCTCCCTGTTGATGATGCTCCCGGCGAAAAAAAGCTGTGTGTACAATATCGTAAAATGCGGTATCCGCTGAGCCTTCAAGAAGCCCGTCCAGAAACTTAGCCAGTTCCAAAGCCGCTTGATTAAGCCCTGAAACATCCTTGGCAGATAAGACCAGCGGAAACTTGCGTGCGCCATTTATGCCCTTGAAGGTACGGAGGGCTTGTATACTATCTGTCGCTGAAGCCGCCCTATTGTGACCTTGCAGAATAACGTGTGCATTGGCACCGCCAAAACCGAACGAATTGATACCGACAATCAGATCGCCCGTCGCCTTTAACGGCTGGGTTTCAGTAACAACACGGAGATTCCAGTCGACACAATTGATATTAGGGTTTAAGTGCCGCATGCTGATAGTCGCGGGTACCGCACGATGCTGAATACAGTTTAATGCTTTAACGAGCCCCGCAACACCGGAGGCTGATTCCAGATGCCCCAGATTGCTTTTTATCGAACCGATTAACAACGGCGTTGTTCTTTTTTGACCGAGCGCCAGGCCGATAGCATGAGCCTCTATCGGATCACCGACCGCTGTACCGGTACCATGCGCTTCAAAATAATCAATGGCGTCAGGTGCTATGCCCGCCTGTTCATAGACACGCGTCATCAATGCCGCCTGTGCATCGGGATTGGGAATCGTTAAACCGGACTTGTGCCCGTCGGTATTAATAGCACTGCCGGCAACCACGGCGAGAATCTGGTCGCCGTCGGCAATTGCCCGATCATAATCCTTAAGCAAAAACAGGCCGCCACCCTCGGAGCGAACATAGCCGTCGCCGGATTCATCAAAGACATGGCAACGGCCGGTTTTCGACAGCATCGTCGCTTTTGAAAATGAGATAAAACCGTAAGGATGCAGGTGAAGATTGACACCGCCGGCCAAAGCCTCTGAAATCTCGCCTGAACGAATCGCGAGGCAAGCTTGATGAAAAGCGACCAACGATGATGAGCAGGCCGTATCCATCGAGATACTGGGCCCATGCAAATCAAAGACGTAGGAAATTCTGTTCGCGGCAATACTGGAAATAATACCGGTTGCCGCAGAAGAATCAATTGCCGCTAAATCATCGGCCATACGATAGGCATAATCGACATTCGAAATACCGACATAAACACCGCAATCACTGCCCCGTAATGACGAAGGCACAATACCGGCATTTTCAAACGTCTCCCAGGCCAGTTCCAACAACAATCTTTGCTGGGGATCCATAAGCGAGGCTTCGCGCGGAGATATGCCGAAAAAAGCCGCATCGAAGCCGGATATATCACCGAGACTACCGGCAGCAAAGGTATAGCTGCTGCCCGGATGGCGTTTATCCGGATGCAGAAAACTGTCCTTAGACCAACGCGTTGAATCGACTTCTGTGACCAGGTCTTTTTTTGCCAGGAGATCATTCCAGAAGTTTTGTGTATCTGTACCTGGAAAGCGGAGCGAATAAGCTATAAGTGCAACGCGTCTATGCATCCTCAGAAATCTGTCCTTTCACTAAAATTAATTGGCGATTATAACCGATATGACGTTTAAAAAAACAATCCGGCTATTTCTATGCTATGGTTCGATCTGTCATCTTATCCCGACAGATTTACGGGAAGCAAAAAGCAGACCTGAAAAAACTGATGACAATATATAGAGGTTTTTTTAGTATCACAAGGTAACTATTTACTATAAAAAACGATTCATTCCGCGTATCAACATGTCGACAATCAGTATCAGAGCCTGGGAAATTCACTATTCAATGTGGATTAATCCGTTAGCGATCAACTTATCAAAAAAAGTGCAGCTTTATTCAATAGCTTTTGAAGACATTAACGGTGTAATAATTTCCAGAATTTTTTCCTTGGAAAATTCGCCCGGCTGCCTGTGTATGATTTTTCCCTGTCGGTCAACAATAACGGTAAACGGTACCGCATCCACGCCGTTACCCAGTTGACGGGCAAGCGCAATGCCGTCGTCTGTTCCCATCAGCACGGGATAGTTGATTTTAGTTTCCTTGAGGTAATCGGCAACCGCTTCTCCATCATCTATTGCAATGCCGATAATGACCACTCCCTTAGCGGCATACTCCTGTTGCAAAGCAATAAAACCAGGGATTTCCTTACGGCAAGGCGGGCACCAGGTCGCCCAGAAATTTATCACGCGTATTTTTCCTTCCCATTCCGAAAAGCTGTGCTGTTTGCCCGATAGATCCGGCAAGCTGAACGCCGGCAAAGGTGCCGCTGCGGATTGCTGCATACGCGATAAAAAAACCTTGAAGGCAATGCCGCCGGCTAACGCAAACACGGCAACCAAAATAGTCACCGCTACCCGTATCATCGTTTAACCTGCCGCAATGTTTCGATAAAAGTGTCCGCATCCTGATAACCAATGACGCGTTGCGCCGCGCTTTCCTCGCGATCAGTGCCGAAAAATAAAATAGCAGGGGGGCCAATTAAATTAAATTTTGCCAGCAAAGCTTTGTCATCGGCGGAATTCTGCGTGACATCAGCCTGCAACAGAACAAAACCTGCCAACGATTGCTTAACGCGTGAATCGGTAAACGTATAGGCCTCCATTTCTTTGCACGAGATGCACCAGTCCGCATAAAAATCCAGCATGACAGGCCGGTTATTTGCTGCAGCTTGCCGGATTTTGGCGTCCAGTTCTGCCGGCGAAGCAACACGCTCAAACAGAATCCCCTGCTCTTTTGCCTGCACATTACCGCCCCCGAGTCCTTGCAAGGGTTTTAAAGGATTATTATTGCCCATACTAAAACCGATGAGTAATAACACCCCATAAACCAGCATAATCAAGCCGATACCTTTCGACAATTTGCGCCAGCCGGAGCTATGCTCGGGCAGAGGATCTATCGCATTCAGATAGACTGAAGGTATTATGAGCAGCATCACCCACAGCAGCATCGTAATTTCAGGCGGTAAAATACGGCTGAGCATCCAGACGGCGACAGCCAGCATAATGACACCGAAAACCGCCTTCGTCGCATTCAGCCAGTTCCCGGCTTTGGGCAGAAACTTTCCGGCAGATGCGCCCAACAGCAGCAACGGCACCCCCATACCCAAGCCCATGACAAATAATGCACTGCCTCCCAATACCACATCACCGGTCTGCCCGATAAAAATCAATGCGCCCGCCAGCGGCGCAGCGACGCAGGGACCTACGATAAGCGATGACAAGACCCCCATGATAGCGGCGCCCCAAAGCGAACCGTCACGATGTCTTTCGCTGGAATTATGCAATTTAACCTGAAGCGATTTAGGCAATTCCAAATGATAAAAACCGAACATCGAGAAGGACAGCAGGACGAAAATCGCACTGAACAACGCAATAATCCACGGCTGTTGAAAAAACGTCTGCAAATTGCTGCCGAATAACGCGGCAAGTATGCCGAACACCATATAGGCAAGCGCAGATGCGAGCACATAGCTGAGCGACAGCAAAAACGCCCTGCTTGTCGTTATACGATGGCCGTGACCGACGATAATACCCGATAAAATTGGGATCATAGGAAAAATGCACGG
>Ga0163199_1001111_pt1 | contig 16707 bp, 13 predicted proteins | sample PL_2010_150m_FD_113537 | JGI IMG/M metagenome (GOLD analysis project Ga0163199, IMG submission 113537) | Freshwater microbial communities from Powell Lake, British Columbia, Canada to study Microbial Dark Matter (Phase II) - PL_2010_150m | ecosystem: Environmental > Aquatic > Freshwater > Lake ... | reverse complement strand
TGCCCGACTTGACGCCAAGGCCGCCGAATAGCTGGACAGCCTTGTCGATCACCTGTTGCGCGGTCTCGGTGGATACCATCTTGGCCATCGCCACTTCGCGCGTCCCCTGCTCGCCCATGCAGTCGCGCAGCCATGCCGCTCGATAGGTCAGCAGCGCGCTGGTGTCGACGCCAGTCGCCATGTCGGCAATCGCCGCCTGGGTGAGCTGGAAATCCGCCAGGGTCTGGCCGAACATCTTGCGCGAGCACGACCTGGCAAGTCCCTCGTGCAGCGCGTGGCGGGCAAAGCCGAGTGCGGCCGCGGCTACGCTGGTGCGAAAGATGTCCAGGGTCTGCATCGCCACCTTGAATCCGGAACCGGCCTGGCCCAACAGATTCGCGGCGGGAACCCGGCAGTTACTGAAGCGCAGACTCGCCAGCGGATGCGGGGCAATTACCGGAATATGCTCCGAGATCTCCAGCCCGGCCGTATTGGCGTCGACCACGAAGCCGGAGATACCCCGGCTCCCCGGCGCCTCGCCGGTGCGCGCAAAGACGCAATAGAAGTCCGCAATGCCGCCGTTGGAAATCCAGGTCTTCTCACCATCCAGAAAGTAGGAGTCACCTTCGCGGCGGGCCGTGGTGGCGAGCGCGCCGACGTCGGAACCGGCGTCCGGCTCAGACAGCGCAAACGCCGCGATGCGCTCGCCGGAACAAACTTTTGGCAGGTAGCGTGCCTTGATTTCAGGCGATCCGGCGATGGAGATCGCGCCGCTGCCCAACCCCTGCATGGCGAAGGCGAAATCGGCTAAGCCCGAGCGGCGCGCCAGGTGCTCACGCATCAGGCACAGCGAGCGGACGTCGATGGTCTCCCGTGCCCCCCCAAACGCCCCGGCCACGCAATAGCGCAGCCACCCTGCCTTGCCGAGTTCGCCAACCAGCGACCGACAGGCCCGGGCGACATCGGTCGGGTCGTCGTCCACCAGCTTTTGGTCCGCCCAAGCATTCAACTCGGCTGCCAGTTGTCGGTGGCCATCATCGAAGAACGGCCACGCCAGATACCCCTGCCCACTCATATTCTTCACTCCAGACAATGCCGGCACCCGGTGGGTGTCAGCAAACTTCGACCGACAGTTCACCCAGGCCGTCGATGCCGCCGACCAGTACATCCCCTTTCTGCAGCTTGCCGACGCCTTCGGGGGTACCGGTAAAAATCAGGTCGCCCGGCGCCAGGGCGAAATACTCCGACAAGTGGTTGATGATTTCGGGCACCGACCAGATCAGCTTGGCGATGTCGCTGCGCTGCCGGTCCTGTCCATTCACCCTGAGCCAGATGGCGCCTTTGCCAATATTCCCGGCCATGCCGACCGGGTGGATAGGCGCGATCGGCGCCGACTGGTCGAACGCCTTGCTCAATTCCCACGGGCGCCCCTTGTCGCGCAAGGCGAATTGAAGGTCGCGCCGGGTCATGTCCAGACCGACCGCATAGCCGAACACATGGCTGTCGGCCTGATCTACGCTGATGTTGCTGCCGCTCTTGCCGATGGCCACCACCAGTTCGATCTCGTGATGGAAGTTGTCGGTCCGAGGCGGGAAGGCAATCCTCCCGACCACCCCCGGGGCCACCGGGACCACCGCATCGGCCGGCTTGCAGAAGAAGAACGGCATTTCGCGTGCGTCGAATCCCATCTCCTTGGCATGCTCGGCATAGTTGCGCCCGACACAGTAGATGCGCCGGACCGGAAATGATGTATCGCCACCGGCAATCGGCACCGATGGCTGCGATAGTGGAAATGCGTGGTTCACTTGCGTCCCCTTGGTCAAAAAGTCCATATCTTAGAACCAAATTCAGTAGGGCGAGTCAGCTGCGCTCTCCGTGCTGAAACCGGCACTCAAACCGGGTTGTCGATCTCCACGTACGGGCATTCCAGCCCGAACTCGTCCTGCAGGTGGGCGCCGAGGGCCTGGACCCCGTAGCGCTCGGTCGCATGGTGGCCGGCCGCGATGAACGGAATGCCAGACTCGCGCGCCAGATGGAATGTCTGCTCGGAAATCTCACCCGAAACGAAGCAGTCGGCGCCGCTGGCGATGGCCGCCTCGAAGTAGCCCTGGGCACCGCCCGTGCACCATGCGATGCGCTTCAACACGCGCCCGGCATCGCCCACCAGTTGCGGAGCCCGGCCGAGGACGCGTTCAAGTTCAAGCGCCAGATGGCCGGCCGACGCGCTGCCGGCAGTCCCGAGAAACCCGACCTCCTGCTCGCCGAATCGACCCTCGGCACGCCAGCCGAGGCGCTCTGCCAATTGGGCATTGTTGCCGAGCTCCGCGTGGGCATCGAGCGGAAGGTGGTAGGCATACAGGCTGATGTCATGATTCAGCAGGGTGGCCATGCGGCGTTTGCGGATACCGGTGACCCGGCCGTCCTCGGATTTCCAGAACCAGCCGTGATGCACCAGCACGGCATCGGCAGCCTGGGCCACTGCCGCGTCGAGCAGCGCTTGGCTGGCGGTGACCCCGCATACCACACGCCGCACCTCCGCCCGCCCTTCCACTTGCAGGCCGTTTGGGCAATAATCACGGAAGCGCGCGGCGTCAAGACATTCATCGAGATAGTCGGCAAGATCGTCACGGTGCATGGCCCATCTCCAACATTCTAGAAAACGGAACGAAGTATGCACCGTCTTTGGCTGGTTTTCGCCCAAACCGTCACCGTCAGCATCGCGATGCTGTTCGTCGTTCAGACCCTCAAGCCGGAATGGCTGAAACGCGACATCACCGCCGGCGGGACCAGCATCATCGCGGTGCAGGAAGCGGTCACGGGTAGCGGCAAAGACCAGCAAAAGGCCGGGTCCTACAGCGAAGCCGCCCGCAAGGCGCTGCCTTCGGTGGTGCATATCTACACCACCCAGGAGGTCAAGGCGCCGCACAACCCCTTCCTCAACGATCCGTTCTTTCGCCACTTCTTCGGCGATCGCTTCGACCTCCAGCCCCAGCGCCGCTCCGGTCTTGGTAGCGGCGTAATCGTCAGCGCGGACGGCTACATCCTCACCAACAACCACGTGGTCGAAGCCGCCGACGAAATCGAGGTGGAAACCCAGGACGGGCGGAAGCTCAAGGCGCGCGTCGTGGGCGCCGACCCCGATTCGGATCTGGCAGTGGTGCGCGTCAACGCCAGCAATGGCGTCAAGCTCCCGGCAATGACTTTCGCGCCGGCCGAGTCGTTGCGGGTCGGCGATGTGGTGCTGGCCATCGGCAATCCATTCGGGGTCGGACAGACCGTGACCCATGGCATCGTCAGCGCACTCGGCCGGACCCACCTCGGCATCAACACCTTCGAGAACTTCATCCAGACCGACGCCGCGATCAATCCTGGCAACTCGGGCGGCGCGCTGGTCGACGCCAACGGACACCTGGCCGGCATCAATACCGCGATCTTCTCGCAAAGCGGTGGTTCGATGGGCATCGGCTTCGCCATTCCGGTATCCCTCGCGAAGAGCGTGATGGAGCAGATCATCAAGAGCGGCTCCGTGACGCGCGGCTGGATCGGCGTAGAGGTCCAGGAAATCACGCCCGAACTGGCCGAGACCTTCAAGCTGAAAGATACCCAGGGGGCGCTGATTGCCGGCGTGATGCGCGGCAGTCCCGCCGACCGCGCGGGCATCAAACCCGGCGACATCCTGCTCGCGGTGGCCGGCAAGCCGATCGGCGATGCCCAGAGCATGCTGGGCGTGATCGCCGCGCAGACGCCGGGCCAACCGGCGCAATTGAAGATATCCCGGGCAGGCAAGCAACTGGACCTGACCGTCAATGTTGCCAAACGTCCGAAGCCGCCACGGGATTAGCCCCGCGCCATCCGGGAGACGAGACGCAAATCCGGGAACACGGCAGAACCCCTCGCCCCTGGCCGGGTTTGCGGAGCAGAAAAGCCGCGACCGCCCTGACGGCGACGCGATCAATTGATACCCCCGGAGTGCGACGGCGGGAATGCCTCAGCCGCTCACTCGCAAAACCACAGACATCCCCGAGTCCCCTGCTGCACAGCCGCCAAACAGTCCGACACCACCGCCGCGCAAGGCCAGTTCCTCGATCAGTTCGATGACGCTGCGCAAGCCTGTCGGGCCCTGCGGGTGGCCCCAGATCAATGAGCAACCGTAGTTGTTCATTTTCTCCAAAGGGAAGCCGGTCTCGCGCGCGAAGGCAATGTCGTTCACGGCAAATGGATTATGCGTCTTTACCGCATCGACATCCTTGATCGTCAGCCCGGCGTTCTTGAGGGCTGTCATCGAAGCCGGCGCCACCGCCATCGGCATGTGGCCCTTGGCCACGCGTGCCTGGCCGAAGCCGAGGAGTTCCACCACTATCTTCGCATCGGTCGAAAACTCCCTTGCCAGCTCGCGCGTGGTGACGATCATTCCCGCGTTGCCGTCCGCCGGATGCGTCTGCGAACCGAAGGTGACCGTGCCGTCGGGTTTGACCGGCTTGAGCTTGGCCAGCCCCTCGGCACTGGTCGGGAAGATGCCTTCATCGGCCGATAGCAGCCCGATCTGCTTGCGAAAACCGGCATCGGTGATCGGGACGTCAACCATATAGCGTTTCTGGAAAGCCCGGTCGTTGGACAGGGCATCCTGGTACTGGAGATAGCGCGCCAGCTTCACCTCGTTCTGCTCCGCTGCGCTGACGCCGAACTTGGCGATGACATTCTCGGCAGTGTCGACCATGGCGTTCCTTGCGTATGGGTCGTTGGAGAAGTTGTCAAGCACCCAGCGCTCGGTGTGGCCCGATCCGCCCGGTGCCGTGGGATCGGGATAGTAGACAATCGGCCCGTTTGAACAGCGGTCGGTGGTCAGCAGTATGGCGCACTGTGCCGAGCCGTCGGCGACCTCGCCGGCAGCCATCTGCAGCACCCGGGCGCTGGTGGCGCAGGCCTGCTGCACGGTCGGGCCGGGCACGCCGTCGATGCCCATCATGCCAGTCACATAGGGCAGGCCAAAGAAACTTCCGAGCTGTGGGTTGGTGTGCCCGAGGATGCCAAGATCGATGCGCTCAATTGGGAACTTTCTTGCCTCGAGGGCAAGCCTGCCCGTGGTGGCAACGAGCTTCAGACTGTTGAGGTGGGCGATGGAACCCTGCCATTTGGCGAAGGGCGTGGACCAATACTGTCCGTAAGGTATGAATGCGCGTGACATGTTTGCCTCTATGCGAGTTAGCGGGATTGTTCGGTCTGGTACTGGGCGAAGCTGGAACCGGCCAGCGCAAGTCTCTTCAGCAGCGGCGCCGGTTGCCAGTACTGGGGATCGAGGGTCTTCTGGAACTCCATGATCTTGTCGTAAATGACCTTGAGGCCCACCGTGTCGGCATAGAACATCGGGCCGCCGCGGTAACGAGGAAAACCATAGCCGGCGGTGTATACCATATCGATGTCGCTGGCACGCAGGGCGACGCCTTCCTCGAGCAGCAGTGCACCTTCGTTGATCATCGAATACAGGCAGCGTTCCTGGATTTCCTGTCGGCCAGGTTTGCGCTGCGGTATGCCGAGACGCTTCGCCTCCTCGGCGAACATCGCGATGGCCTCGGGGTCCGGGGTACGTTTGCGATCGGCGTTGTCGTAGCGATAGTAGCCACGTCCGGACTTCTGGCCGAGCCAGCCGCGCTCGGTGAGCAGCGCCGTCGGGCGGTAGAAGCCGGGGTCCTTGGGTAGCAGATGCGCCCGCGCGACACGGGTCAGGTGGCCGATGTCGATCCCGGCCATGTCGTACACCGCCAGGATGCCCATTGCCATGCCCCACGCTTCGAGCGCTCCATCCACCTCTTCCGGAGTGGCACCCTCGAGAACGCAGTGTTCGGCCTCGCGCCCGTACGGGTCCATCATGCGGTTGCCGATGAAGCCATAGCAAACCTTGGCCACCACCCCGACTTTCTTGATCGTCTTGGCAATATCCAGGGCAGTCACGACGACGTCCGGCGCGGTCTTGGTGCACTGGATGATTTCGAGCAGCTGCATGACATTGGCCGGACTGAAGAAATGCAGCCCGATCACATCCTGCGGCCGCCCGGTGACCGCGGCGATCTCGTCGATGTCGAGCGTCGAGGTGTTGGTGCCGAGTATGGCCCCGGGCTTCGCCACCGCATCCAGTTTGGCGAAAATTTCCTTCTTCAAGGCCATGTTCTCGAACACGGCTTCGATGATGACATCGGCGGTGCCGAGCAGGGCGTAATCCAGGGTGGTGGTGATCAGGCCGAGACGCTGGTCGCGCTGTTCCGGCTTCAGGCTGCCACGCGTGACCGAGCGTTCGTAGTTCTTGCGGATGGTGGCGAGGCCGCGGTCAAGATTTTCCTGGGAGGTGTCGAGGATGGTGACCGGAATGCCGGCGTTGGCGAAACACATGCTGATGCCACCGCCCATGGTGCCGGCTCCGACGATGCCGAGCCGGGTGACCGGCCTCGCCTTGACGTCGGCAGAGAGTCCCGGAATCCTGCGCACTTCGCGCTCGGCAAAGAACAGGTGGCGGTAGGCGCGACCTTCCACAGCGCGCTCCACCTGGAGCGACAGGGTACGCTCGAAGGTGATGCCGTCGTCGAATTGCTTGCTCACTGAGGCCTCGACGGCGTCCAGCAACACATTCGGCGAATTTCGGTTGCGCATGGTCTTGGCGGCTTTGGCGCGTCGTTCGGCAATGACCTCCGCGACCTTCTCGCCGCCGGCGACGCTGCGCTCGCGGGTAAGTCGCGGTCCGGCGCCCTTGGCCAGCAGGTCGCGAGCATAGGTCAGGGCGGCGTCGACCAGGTCACCGCCGACCACGGCGTCGACGAGACCCACATCCTTGGCCTGCCCGGCGGTGAGCGGTTTGCCGCTCAACATCATGTCGAGCGCCGGCTCGAGGCCGATGAGCCGTGGCATGCGTTGCGTACCGCCTGCGCCGGGGATGATCCCCAAGGTGATTTCAGGCAGGCCGAACCGGGTCCCTTCGGCTGCAATGCGATAGTGACAGGCGATCGCGGTCTCGACACCACCACCCATGACGGTGCCGTGAACTGCAGCAATCACCGGTACGGTGGTGTCCTCGATCAGGCGCAGCACCTCGTGGTAGCCCGGTTCCAAGACCCCTGTTTCGAATTCGCGCATGTCGCCGCCGGAGAGAAAGGTCTTGCCGGCGCAGCACAGGACAATCGCCTTGGGATCCCTCTTGCGCAATGCTTCGAAGCTCTGCTTCAGCCCGGCGCGCACGTCGCGCGTCATGGTATTCACTGGCGGACTGTCGACAGTCACGACCGCGATATCGTCCTTGATGGTGTAGCTCACTACGTCGGTCACGCTATTTCTCCTCGCATTGTTTCGATATGAATATGGTTGATGCCGGGTTGGTGCGGTGAACTGTTCGCTAGCGGCGGTGCTTGACCGGCAGTACGACGACGTCGGGATCCGGCTCGCTGGCGTAAAGACGGTCGACCAGGGCGGCGCGGCGCATCAGCACGGCGCGTTGATTGATGTAGCCCTTGTCGGTAATCTCGTTATCGTCGATTGCCGGCAGGTCCTCCATCAGCAGCGCGCGGGTCGGATAGGTCGAACTGCCGCTGCCGGTTTCCGCCAGCTTGGCGAGTGCTTCAGCCAGCCGCTGTTTTACCTGCGGCTGCGCAATCAATCCAGACAAGGGCAGGTCTGCCGGCAAGTCAGGACACAGGCTGCGGCAACCTGCCGGGTTGGGGAAGACCAGCAGGCCTATCTCTTCGCGGTCGTGTCCGGTGACGACGCAGTCCTGGATCACCGGCGACCCGGCGGCGATGGCCTGGATGCGCAACCCGCCGACATGGACCCAGGTGCCGGAAGTGAGCTTGAAGTCCTCGGCGATGCGGCCATCGAATTCGATGCCCCTGGTTGGGTCATTCCGGTCCGCGAAACGTCCGGCATCGCCGATGCAGTAAAACCCATCCGCATCGAAGGCCGCCCGGGTAAGATCGTCGCGCTTGAAGTAGCCGGGGGTCACATTGGGGCCGCGAATGCGCAGTTCCATCTTGCCCGCGTTGGGGACCATCTTCAGCTCCACCCCCGGTGTCGGAAGGCCGATGACGCCCGCCCGTTCAATGTCGAAATGCACTGCCGTAACCATGGGCGCGGTCACGGTGGATCCCCACGAGGAGACCATGCGCACCCGCCTGCCGCGAACTCTTATTGCCAACTGTTCCAGTCGCTCCCAGAGGTTCTGCGGGAGCGCCGCGGCGGCATAGAAAATAAGATCCAGCTTGTGGAGGAAGTTCGCGCTCAACTCCTCGTCCTTCTCCAGATACGGAAGCAGCATGTCGTAGCCGCGGGGAACGTTGAAGTAAAGCGTGGGGGATACTTCCCGCAGGTTGGCAACCGTCTTTTCGATCAGTCCGGGGGCCGGCTTGCCCTCGTCGATGTAGATGCTGCCGCCGTGGCGCAGCATCATGTTGAAGTTGTGATTGCCCCCGAAAGTATGGTTCCAGGGCAGCCAGTCAACGATCACAGGAGGCCTTTCGGAAATGAAGGGCCAGACTTGCGAGATTGTCTGCTGGTTGGAGCACATCATCCGCTGGGTGTTGATGACACCTTTCGGAAGGTCGGTCGAGCCGGAGGTGAACAGAATCTTGGCAATCGTGTCGGGCGTGACCGCAGCGAATGCCCGGTCCACATCCGCGCCGGCGCGTGTCGCCAGAATTGTGGCGAAGTCGGTCATCGGCAGGTCGCCGGGATGATTCGACGCGGCGATGACTTCGACGCCGGCCAGACCTGCGGCCTTCAGCGCCGGGGCGAACTTCGTGCCATCCTGGACGAAAATTGCACCCGGTTGAAGCAGTGCCAGAATGTGCTTGAGCTTGACGAAGTCCTTGGAGACCAGCGAATAGGCAGAGGAAATCGGCGCCACGGGAATACCCGCGTGCATGGCAGCAAGCGACATCAAGGCATGGGCGATGCCGTTGTCGGAAAGGATGACGAGTGGTCGCTCGACCGACAGCTTTCGGTCCAGCAAGGCCTGGGCCACGTTGCGCACCGACCCCAGGGCCGCGCCATAGTTCAGCCGTTGCCACGCACCGCCGGCTTCACGCTCGGCCAGAAACAGGCTGTCGGGCGTGGTAGTGCCCCAATGCAGCAGGTACTCGCCGACGCAGCGGGAGTACGGCCCCAGCTTCTGCGGCGATCTGAGGATCATGCCGCCACCGCCCAATGGCTGAATATCCAGCAAGGGTGGCGCGAAGTTGAGACTGTTGAAGGGTGGCTTGGACATGGCGGGCTCCCCAAATAGTTCCGTTACTTGATCAACTTCCAGTTGCCACCCTCGACGCGCACCATCACCCGTGAATTGACATCCAGGCCGGTGTGGTCGGTCGCGCTCATGTTGAAGACGCCGTGCGTGGCGGCGAGGTTCTTCACATTCTCGAGGCCGTCGCGAAGCGCCTGGCGAAATTCCGGGGTACCCGGCTTGGCCTTCTTCAGGGCGTCCTGGGCGGCACGCTGAAACAACAGGCCTGCATCCCAGGTGTGACCGCCGAAGGTGGAGCGGCTATCAACGCCGTGCACCGACTCATAAGCCTTCACATAGTCGAGCGCGACCTTCTTGGAAGGGTGATTGTCGGCCAGTTGCTCGGCCACGAGGATTGGTCCAACGGGGATCAGCGCGCCTTCGACATTCTTGCCGCCAACTCGAAGGAAGTCACGGTTGGCCGCACCATGTGACTGGTAGATGCGGCCCTTGTATCCTCGCTCCACGAGCGTGATCTGCGGCAATGCAGCCGGCGTGCCTGAGCCGACGATCAGGATTGCCTCAGGATTGGCGGACACCAGTTTCAACACCTGGCCAGTCACGCTGGTATCGGTGCGGTTGTAGCGCTCGCTGGCAAGCATCTTGATGCCGGCCTTTTGGGCCAGCGGCTCGATTTCGCGCCAGAATCCCTCGCCAAAGGCATCGTTGTAGCCGATGAAGCCCATTGACTTGATGCCGGTCGAAGCCATGTGATCAATGACTGCCGAGGCCATCAGAAAATTGGTTTGTGGCGGCGCGAAAGCCCAGGCGCGTTTGTCGGGTGGTGGCGCGAGCGGCGCCAACGCAAGCATGGGCGTGCGGGTTTCCATGGCGACTTCGATCAATGCCATCGAGGTTGGAACGGTCGATGAACCGATGAGCAGATCCACCTTGTCCTCGGCGGTCAATTTTCGGCCGTTCTTGACGGCCGCCGATGGGTCGGAGCCGTCGTCCAGCACGACGTAGCGAACCTTTTCGCTGCCAACCGAGGTTGGCATCATCGCCAGAGTGTTCTTTTCCGGAATGCCCAGCGATGCGGCCGGGCCCGTGGTCGAGATCGTGACGCCGACAACAATTTCGGCCTGCGCGGCGGCGACTGCCAGGCCGAGCGCGAGCCCGGCGAGTGTGGTGACAAGTTTCATGGTTTCCTCCAATAGATTGACGTGCTGGATTCCCGAGGTCGGTCCCCGGTTCGCTTCGCTGTTTCTTCTACGGCGAGGTGGAGGATTATTGGTTTGACATCACCCCCAACTTGGCCCTACAGTAGCAGCTTGAGACTAACTAGTCAAATGATTGTATGATTAGTTTTTATGTCCGCTGATCACGGGCCGCATGCGGTATGCTTGTCGATGGCGACCGGGCGGCGTCGCGTAGGCATGCGGAAGGCCGAGCAGTTACGGGAGGAGCATGAAGCACCAAGCCAGTGCCAAGTCGAATCGGCGGGCCGCCACGGTCGAGCAGGCCGCGGTCAGCTTCGCCCGCGCTTTTCCCCAGTTGGGGCAGGCAAAGGCCTCGGCGGAACTCACCAAGCGGGGTTACCCGGTGTCGGCCTCGGGCGTCAGGTACATCTGGAAGAAACACGATATTGAAACCACCTACAAGAGATTGAAGACAGTCTCGCGGGCACCAGACGGCTCTGCAACCGAACTGACGACCCAGCAGCAGGAAATCCTCAGGCGGGGAGAAGCCAGCCGCAAGATCGCACGCAAGACCCGGCTCGGACTGGAAAGTGATGGTAGGACAGCGACCGGCGACCGGCGCGATCAGATCGTCTTGGCCGCCGCCCAGCTTTTCGTCGAGCACGGCTACAGCGGCACTTCGATGCGCGACATCGCCGACCGGGTGGGAATGTTGCCAGGATCCGTCTATCACTACTATCCGGCGAAGGAAGACCTGTTCGCCGCGATTCACCACGAAGGGTTTCAACGCCTAATGCGCAACATTCAAGAGGCCGTCGAGCGCAGCACCAGTCCTTGGGAGCGCCTCGAACTGGCGTGTGCCGAGCACCTTCAGTACGTAGCTGCAGGAAACCCGATTGCCCAGGTGACCGCCACCGGCCTGTTTGCCATTTATGAGGATAGGCTGCAGCGCCGGCTGAGAGAGGACCGCGAGCGCATCGAGCTGGTGTTTCGCAACCTGATCGCCGACCTCGATCTTCCGGACGGGACGGATCGATCGTTGTTCCGCCTGGCATTGCTCGGGTCGCTGAATTGGACCCACGTGTGGTACAAACCCGGCAAGAAGACGCCGCGGGAAATTGCGGCACAATTGATCGCGACCATGAGCGCGAAGCGCCAACCGCCAAACCCGCAGCGTCGAAGGCCCGGATGAAGCCGTCACCGCACACTTTCGTGGTCGATTTCGCCGATTGCGATCCCGCCCGTTACGTCTTCTACCCGCGCTACTTTGACTGGTTCGACCGGGCGACCGAGCGGCTGTTTCGCGAGCGCGGCATGGCGTGGCCGGACTTGTGGGCGCAATATCGCCTGGCGGGCTTCCCGATTGTCGATGCAGCCGCCAAATTCCTTGGTCCGTCGCGATTTGGTGACGAAATAACGATCGAGAGTCATATTGCGGAATGGCGCAACAAGCTGTTCCTGGTGCAACACCGCGTCGTCAATGCCGGGCAAGTGGTCGTCGAAGGTCATGAGTTGCGCGTCTGGGCGCTGCGTGATCCGGCCGACCCTGAAAGCATGAAGGCCGGCCCGGTCCCAGAGGAAATTCGTGGGCGTTTTGAGGATTGAGAGGAGAGAACCATGGAAAACATTTGGAAGACGAGTTTGCCGCGGCTCAACGAGCCGGCACCGGATTTTTCGGTGAAAACGACCCAGGGAGCACGCAAGCTCCAGGACTACAAAGGCAATTGGCTGATCCTGTTCTCCCACCCCGCCGATTTCACACCCGTATGCACCTCGGAGATCATTGCCTTCGCGCGCGCCTACGACCGATTCAAGGCACTGGGTTGCGAGCTTCTGGGCCTGTCGGTGGACAGCAACTTCGCCCACCTTGCGTGGATTCGGAATATCCGCGAAAACTTCGGCGTGGACGTTCCCTTTCCGATCATCGAGGACCTGTCGATGCGCGTCGCGCACGATTACGGCATGGTCCAGTCCGGCGCCAGCGATACGTCGACGGTTCGGGCCGTTTTCTTCATCGATCCGGAATCGAAGGTGCGGGCTATGGTTTACTATCCGATGAGCAACGGCCGTTCAGTCGACGAGTTTCTGCGCATCCTCGCGGCGATGCAAACGGCAGATCTGCACTCGGTCGCCACGCCCGAAGGATGGCAGCCCGGCGACAAGGTCGTGGTGCCCCCGCCGGCAACCATTGCGGATGCCGACGCACGCGCCAAGGCCGGTTACGAATATGTCGATTGGTATTTCTCGAAGACCGATTTGCCTGCGATCCGCCGGAAATCGCCGCGAACGAAGAAGCGGTAGCCCGGCATTCCTCCACCGGGCGGCCGGGAGTTAGCTTGCGAAGACTGGGACGCCCGCCCCGACCCGCAGCCGCCATTTGACGATACCAAGTCGAGAGCCACTGTCCAGACTTAGCTTTCCGTGTAACCGCGTTCTTCGAGGTCGATGCGATCCTCTTCAAGCGCGGTCGCGAGGTCGCGCTGCAAACCGATGCGCAACAGCGGGGAAAGCATTCTAAGGAGGCCCCGCACCGGGTATTCGACAGTAGTATGCACACGGGTCTTCTCCAGGCCCAGGGCTTCGAAGCGCTGGGTGATCAGCAGTCCGGCATTGGTTCCCGAGAGGCTGCGAAGTGTCGAGTTCCCATTGGAGTCGCGCAGCACTTCGATTTCGTCCTCCTGGAGCATGCCCAAGACGCGGCGGCGTCCCGTCACAAGGCACCCGCCTTCCTTGGGTCGCACGTTACTCACGTTGAGGTCGGCATGCACGCCGGCAGATGCGTGCCGCGCCATATCGACAAATTGGGATTGCACCACTCGGATTGGACGTGAAATGACCTTTTCACCGTGCACGGTTATGGTTGACATTTCTTCTCCTCAATTTGGTCGGCTCGAAGGGCCGAGCGCGCCTAAAGCTACGCGCATACATTTGCGATGTCAAAGATGCGATACCCATGATTACATCGTGGGTTGTAGCCCATCGAATGGCCGACACGAACTGGTGCCGAACCGCCCGTCGCTGCATCGACCAGTGGGCTCGGTGCGTTTGGCGGGTAGCGCCAATCCACTGACAACTGCCCGTGCCCGCGCTCGCGAGTGCTGGTTACTATCTACTATCCCCAGCGGAACACCACGGCGCCCCAGACATAGCCGATTCCGGCGGCGATCGCCACCATCAGGTGGCCATCCTTCAGGCGTCCCTGGATCAGGCCCTCGTGAAGGGAGATCATCAGGTCGACTTGGCCCAGGTGACCGTAGTCCTCGAGGTAAACCGACTGCGCTTCACGCAGACCCAGTGTCTCAAGCAGGCCGGCGTGCATTGAACGCTTGAAATGCAAGGTATTGAGGTAGCCGATGTCGACGCGACCGGCGCCGCTCTTGGCAAGTGCCTTGTCGATGCAGGCGAGCCAGTTCGACATCGACACGTCGTTGAGGCGCGCCTTCATGTGCTCCGCGTCGAACACCCGCAGGCTGCGGTTGCCGTTTGCGCGCAACTGAACCAGTTCGGCGTCCGGCAGGCCCTCGATGGGATGTTCGATGCCGCCGTACCAAACCCCCGTGTCGCGCGCCAGCGAACCATCGGTGATGATGTGCGAGCCGAGCACCAGGTTGCGGCCGAGGCCTCGGCGCAACAACAACGCGCCCGCGCCGGCGGCAAGGTCGTACATGAAGGAAACATCCGGATCGGTGTAATCAATCAGGTCGCCGTTGCGGTAGCCGCCTACGATCAACGTCGTGGCGACGTCCGGGTCGGCGGTCATTATGTCCTTGGCGATCTTGATGGCCGCGACCGTGGTGTTGCAGCGCTGCTGGATGTCGATTCCCCAGGCGCGATGGGCACCAATGCGCTCCTGGATGTAGATCGCGGAGGTGGTCAGCGGATACTCCTTCCACTCCTCTCCCATGCACAGGATCAGGTCGATTTCCAGCGGATTGATGCCTGTCCTGGCGATGGCGTCGAGCGCCGCCCTGACGCCCATTTCCTGGGTGCCATCGCCCGGGCCCGGCACGCTTTTGCTGGCGATGCCGAGTTTCTCGCGCACCGCCGCCTCGCTCCAGCGTCCGCCGCTGGCCGCGGCGATATCCGCGGCGGTCATGCGGCGATCGGGCAGGTAGATGCCGTAGCCGAGAATCCCGACGTCCTCGTTCATTCCTTCTTCTCCGACTTGTTTTCGAGATTCCTTACAAGCACCAGCGCTTCCCCGTCGCAGACGACCCTGCCATCCTCGCCGGTGATGAGGGTACTGAGATTGACCAATTCCTTGTCGGCGCGCAGACGGGTGACGGCGACACTCGCGGCAAGTACTTCGCCAGGATAGGCCGGCTGCGGAAAGCGCAACCCCTGCCTCATCCAACCGGTGCCGCGCCCGGGCAGCCGCGTGCCAAGCAGGCAGGAGAACATACCGGCGAGGAGCGGCCCGGGCACGATGCGGCCTGCGAATCCACGCCGACGCGCCGCCGCATCGTCACAAAAGAGCGGGTTGCAGTCACCAACCAGATCGCCGTACTCATCGAGGTCACCGGTTGAGAACACCCGCGTGGCGCTCGCCGTCATTTCCGGCGTCAACCCGTGCAGGATCGGGTCGCCGGTCTCCACCTCCAGCCGGAATTGCGGAATCGCCGGCACGGCGATCTCGGCCGGAACGACCCGGGCCGTTCCGGTTGCGGTCGCGATGATCGCGCCATCCGGGCCCGCCTTGCTGACGACCGTGGCAATGTCCAGGACGCCGTCGTGATCGGCTTCAACCGACAGCCCGATGGTAATCAGGTCGCCAGCGAAGGTGGGATTCGGAAACTTCAGGCTCTGCCCGATCTGCAACGCGCCGGGCCCGGGAATCAGTTCCGTCAACCCTTTGCAGATGCAGCCATAGAGCAACATGCCGTGGGCAACGGTCGCCCCGAAGTGCGACTTCGCTGCGAACGCCGGGTCGCAGTGGATCGGATTGTCGTCGCAAGAGAGCTTCGCGAACCTGTCGAAGTCCGACTGCAACAGGACGCGTCGGTATTCGGCATTCATCGTACATTTCCGAAATCTTTCCGCAACCGCGGTTTTTCCACCTTTCCGGCCGCATTGCGCGGCAGCGCCGGAACAAAGACGACGTGTCGGGGAACCTTGAAGCCGGCCAGCTTCTGCTTGCAGTAGGCGACAATTTCCGCCTCATTCACTTGCGCGCCCGGCTTAAGGGCAATGATGGCCTTGCCGACTTCGCCCCATCTGTCGTCATGAACCCCGATCACCGCCGCCTCGCCGATTCCCTCCAACTGGAACAGCACGTTTTCGACCTCCGCCGGGTAGACGTTCTCGCCACCGGAGATGTACATGTCCTTTGAGCGATCGACGATGTAGTAGTCCCCGTCGTCGTCGAAGTAGGCGATGTCGCCGGAACACAGCCAGCCGTCTTCGAACGACTTTTCGGTCGCCTCCGGATTGTTCCAGTAGCCGGTGGTGAGGCCCGGGCCGCGCAGCAGCAGTTCGCCGCGCTGGCCGGCACCAAGCGTCCTGCGGCTCTGGCAGTCGACGACGCGCGTCTCCACATACATGACGGATTTGCCGACGGTACCCACTTTCCTGCGGGCAGTGTCTTCATCGGTCAGAAACACCGTTGGCCCGGTCTCGGTCATGCCGAAGCCGAAACAGATGGTGATGCCCTTGGCCAGATATTTCTCGAGCAGGCTCCTCGGAATCGGGGCGCCGCCGCAAGCCCAGCTCCGCACCCGGGAAAAATCCGCTGCTTCGAACTGCGGATGCTGCGACAGGAACAGGTAGATGGCCGGCACGCCGAACATCACGGTGATGCCGCCTTGCAGCAGTTCCATGGTCTTGTCCAGGTCGAACTGGCGCATGATCACAGTGGTGCCGGCGCACATGACCATAGGATTCATGTAGAGGTTCAGGCCGCCGGTATGAAAGAAGGGCAGGACGGAAAGCAGGCTGTCATCGCGCCGAAGTCCCACGGCGAGCATGCCATTGACCGCATTGATGAAGGCCATGCCCCAGGTCTGGATCACCCCCTTGGGCTTCCCGGTCGTGCCGGACGTATAGAGCAGGTACCAGATGTCCGTCTGGTTCCGCCAGGGCATGACCACTTCGGCACCGGACGTGCTCGCCAGGCTCGCCGCATAGCCGGCGACCCCGGGGCGCTGCGCCGCGATGACCATGCGACGGGCAATTCCAGACCCGTCCGCAAGTGCCATGCCGGCCGGTTCGAATTCCGGGCCGAAGACCATCGCCGACGGCTGGGCATCGTCGACGATGCCGCGCAGCTCATCGACCGACAGGCGCCAGTTGAGGCAGACCATGATCGCCCCGATCTTGCCGCAGCCATAGAGGAGC
>Ga0163199_1001110_pt1 | contig 16714 bp, 18 predicted proteins | sample PL_2010_150m_FD_113537 | JGI IMG/M metagenome (GOLD analysis project Ga0163199, IMG submission 113537) | Freshwater microbial communities from Powell Lake, British Columbia, Canada to study Microbial Dark Matter (Phase II) - PL_2010_150m | ecosystem: Environmental > Aquatic > Freshwater > Lake ... | reverse complement strand
TTTGTACCAAACAGCTAATGATGATAACAACAGGATAAGGAGAACGGATGAGCCCCCTGTATAGCCAATACCCAGCGAACGGTCTGCATAATCAGCAAGTGTTGTACCGACTGTGGTAGTGGCAATAATGGTTATCCAATAGAGTAATGGATGGAATTTTTGTGCTTTGATTTGGGCGAGTACTGCAACAAGAAAAATTACTGCAAAAATAATCGTCCCGACAAGATAACCAAGATTCATTGACATGCTAACGGCATCACCACCAGTTTCACCAAGTGTAGTAGCCAGTATTTTTATAATCCAGAAAATTAGAGCAACCTCAGGAACCTTACTTAAGCTTTGTGTAGTGTTATTCATAACTTCATTGTACATATTAAGTATTAAATTTCATTACTTAATTTTAAAGGGTAAATTTAAATATAGAAGGCACAGGAAGCAGACGTTGATCATCGGTGCTTCCGACCCAAAGGAGACGGTGTTCATAATGAACAACTCCTTAGACTGATCTAAATTCAGACCTTTAAATAGGTTGACATTTGTATTCACTTGGATACAATATGCGAATGGTCTACCTCATTCAGCAAACCGAGTCATTTGAAGAGTGGCACGAATCCATCAAAGATCTACGCGCTAAGGTTGCCATTGCGAGACGCATAGAGCGCGCTGAAAATGGCAATTTGGGGGATGTGAAGTCCGTCGGTGATGGTGTATCTGAGATGCGTATAGATATTGGGGCGGGCTATCGAGTTTATTACACCATGCGTGAAAAAGTCATGGTGATTTTGTTGGCTGGTGGCACTAAGAGCTCTCAGCAATCGGATATTAAGAAAGCAGTTCAATTGGCCAAGGAGTTCTAAATCATGGGAAAAATTCAAAAATTAAAAGCATTTGATATCACACGCCATCTTGATAGCGAAGAGGCGATCGCGGAATATTTGTCACAAGTTTTACATGATGGTGACAATGATGAACTTATCCGCTCTCTTAGCCATATTGCTAAGGCTAAAGGAATGGCTGCAGTTGCTAAAGAGTCTGGCTTAGGCCGTGAAAGTCTATATAAAGCCCTAACCGTAGGATCGCAACCTCGTTTTGAGACCATATCAAAAGTGATTAATGCACTAGGCTTAAAGATTAGCGTTCACGCTTAATTCAGCGCCTTTTCATTTACCTAACCATTTCAGGTTGGGGCGTTCCTAATCGTCTACTTTCTGTCACAAGTGCTTAGTCATCCTCGAAGCAGACACTGAAGTTCGGCACTTCCGACCCATAGCGGACGGTGACAAATAATTAGACAATGACTTTAAACAACATTCCTAGAACACCACAAGCAAGTATTACGGGGATGACGTTAAGCTTGAAGCGAAAGACTGCAACCGATGCCGCGGCAGTTAATGCTATCGAGAACCAATCAATGCGACCACTTAAACCTAATGGCCAAAACACATGGTATGCAAAGAACAGCGCCAAATTAAAGATAACGCCTACGACGGCTGCGGTAATTGCACTTAATGGTGCAGTAAATTTTAGATTGCCGTGTGTTGTTTCTATGAATGGACCGCCCATAAAAATGAATATGAAACTCGGTAGAAATGTGAAGAACGTTACAACGACTGCTGCAACAAAAGCTGAAGCGAATATCGCATCAGGACCAAATACTTGACTTACCCAGCCGCCAACAAAGCCAACAAATGTCACCACCATGATAAGTGGTCCGGGAGTAGTCTCTCCAAGGGCTAGGCCATCAATCATCTGTGTAGGCGTTAGCCAATGGTAATGTTCAACCGCACCTTGATATACATAAGGTAAAACAGCGTATGCGCCACCAAAAGTGAGTAAGGCTGCTTTTGTAAAGAACCAGCCCATTTGTGTGAAGGCGGCATCCCATCCGAATTGAAGTACCAAACCAGCCATGACAATTACCCATACGGTAATTCCAATTACTACGATACGGGCCATCTTTGCCCAGCTAAATATGGCGTGTTCTGGCGTTGGTGTGTCATCATCAATTAAAGCTAGACCAAAGCTTATGTCACCATTACCGTGCCCGCCACTTACTTTGAAGTGCTGCGGGGACATACGCCCACCAAAATATCCGATTAATCCAGCTGATAAAACAATGACTGGGAAGGCTAATTTAAGGGCAAATATGGCGATAAAAGCCATGGATGCAATAAACCATAGCACCTTGTTTTTTAAAGCTCTGAAGCCTATACGATATGCGGCAAAAAGGACGATAGCCACGACAGCAGGTTTAATGCCATACAGAGCCCCAGCAACTGCAGGTACCGTGCCATAAGCCATGTATATCCAAGCCAATCCCGTTAAGATAAAAAACGACGGTAAGAAGAATAGACTGCCGGCAATAATGCCACCCCAAGTGCGATGCATTAACCATCCGATGTAGACCGCTAATTGTTGTGCCTCTGGTCCCGGCAATACCATGCAATAGTTAAGAGCATGTAAGAAACGTTTTTCTGAAATCCAGCGCTTCTTCTCAACCAAATCGTGATGCATGATTGAAATTTGACCTGCTGGACCACCGAAGCTTATAAAGCCTAATTTAAGCCAGTATATAAAAGCTTCTGCCAGTGATACCGATTGAGGTTTGGTATTTGATAAAGAGGTAATGCTCTTAGAACTATCCACTCACTATCCTTTTTTGGGAGGGCATATGACCGCTAGTTGGAACGGATCCTGGAAAATAAGCATCTTAGGACGTTGATGTTGCAAAATCCCTATACACTTTAATACTAAATAATTTGTGTATGCATTGCAATGCGTATTTGTCTGCTTTTAGCCCTCATGACCATGACACACTTCTCGAAGTGTCTATCTATAAGCGGTATGTGGCAATAAGTGAAGTGAAGTTGCCTCCGAGCAGACGGTGGATTTAGGTGCTACCGACCCTTAGCAGACCTTCGAGTGTGATGCACACCTACCCTAACTGTCAATTAACAGCAAAAATTGCACAAGCTCAACAGGTGAGCTTAATCTAATGTAATATTGCTCTCAATGAACAGCATTATTACTCCTGAGAAGCTAAGGTTACAGCATCTTGTAGCCGAGCAGTGGCAACGATCTCTAACGTCGACAATCTGCTCCAATATTTCAAAGTACCAGATTCAATACTCTGAAATAGAAAATGATAATAAAAATCTGATTTGGCTTTTTACGCTCATGTTGCAGGATGAAGTGGAGCTACCTCAGGGCGAAGTCATTTCAGCGATGAAGCAGAGGTTATTGGATGAGGACAGTCTAACTCCAATGGCTTGGCGATATATTGCAAATGGTACTGCACAAGATTTTAGGGTTGTAATTGATGCTGAAGAGCCTAGCGACGCTCAAAACTGGCGCTGGAAATATTTAATTTATTGGCTGCAAATACTATCAGGTCTGCGACTTAAATCGCCTATCCCAGCAACCATTCAGTACCTTTTTTTGCATGACAGTATGATAGTTATGCCGGAACTTGATGAAGTACAGTTTAGAGGTGCTTGGATGAGTTTTGGCACTTTACGTCACATCATCAAAGAAGCGATAAAGCAACTAGATACAGGCACGTTGGAGCGATTCATTGATAATGGACTGGTAGAAGTGATTACCTGGCTGTCTACCATTAACCCTGAACTAGATAATAATCAGACAAAAAAAGGTTGGAAATTCTTAGTTAGAAAATCTGCAGAGTGGAAAGCTGATATTGTAATGAAGGCAACCTACCAGGGTTTAATGTGGGATTCTGGGCTACCTAAGCTTCATATTGATGAGTGGACAGTTGCTCCTATTACTGACGCATGGTCATTGCACAGATTGGCTATAACACAGCGTCATTGTGGTGATAGCTTTATCGAAGGCTGCATCAACGGTAGCGAGCGTATTTTTGTGATTAGTAATTCAGCAGGAAGAATTACTGCTACGCTTCGATTAACTCATGTTGATGGTAATTGGGCTGTTGGAGATATTAAAGGGTTTGCAAATTCAGAGGTTTCCGCTAACTTAGAAAAATTGGGTGAAGCTATAGCCAGAAAATGTAATTAGTAACAATTGGTTATGAAATAAATTACTAGGTATCTTGCACTATAAAGGGAAGATTATGGCTACTAAAGAACAAAAAGAACAAAAAGAACTAAGTGGAATTCTCAAAGGCACTGATGACATTATCAAAGCTCATTTAGGTAACCATAATCATGGCTCCGTTGGAAAATATCTCCATAAAGCGCCAGAAGTCTTTTCACCAAAAGACTTGTTGAATGAGTTGATTACCGAAATAGAAAAGAATCTTAAGACGGCTAGAAACCCAGATTCAGGTGTCATATTGGGGGAATCCAAGGAGAACTGGCGAGAGTTACCTCCAACGCAAAAACATGATAAGAGAAAACCAGAGCGTGAGCTTGAACACAATCTTGTTTGTACTGGTGAAAGTGATGCAAATTGGAAATGGTGGAATCAAATGCCAATCGCATCTGGGCTTGTGGAACACACGGCAGACAAAACTCGTGCGATTGACTTAGCATGTCAAAACAAAGCAAACCTGCTTCATTACCGACTTATTGAACTTAAAGTTAATCGTAATGCGGGTGCTCCTCTCAGTGCATTGATGGAAATTCTTCGCTACGGCTTAGTTTATTATGTTCTAAGAAAAAATCGTGGAGAAACGTGGCTTAAAGACTTTTCTTTAGTACAGCCAATTTTTAAAGCCAACCTTATAGAACTGTTTGTGTTGGCTCCAAAAGATTATTTCGCAGGATATAAATTAGGTTGGTTAGAAACTAGTTTAACAGTTGCTCTAAATGAAATAGTTAAAAGTGAGAATTTTGAATTCAACCTATCAAGCTACAGGTTTGCCGAACTAGAAAAATACTCTGAGTTAAACAACGAAAATATGGCGTCATATTTAACTCAATGGAAGAAAGCATATTAAATGACTTTAGAGTTAAATCTGCGAGTGCATCGAGGTGCAAAAGAAATCGGTGGTAATTGCATAGAACTCAAAGCGGCAGGTAAAACCTTGTTGCTTGATTTGGGTATGCCTTTAACTGTTTCAAATGAAGTTGATGTACCTCTGCCAGATGTTTTAGGGCTCGCCGATGGTAGTAATGACAATTTTTTAGGTGTTGTACTTTCACACCCACACGCAGACCATTATGGTCTTCTAAGTCAGGCTGCCAAAAATACCCGTGTTTTTCTTGGTGAGGATGCACAAAAACTGTTACGAGCCGCTTTGCCTTTCACTACATTTGGGCTGGACTTAGAGAACACCATAACATACCGTGACAGAGAGCCATTCGATGTTGGTCCTTTTCGCATTACACCTTTTCTAACAGACCATTCGGCTTTCGATGCATACTCCTTACTGATTGAAGCTGAAGGACGCAAGATTTTTTATACTGGTGATTTCCGTGGTCATGGCCGAAAACAGGCGGTATTTAAACGCTTATTAGCTGAGCCTATCATCAAAGGTGTTGACGTGATGTTAATGGAAGGCACGCATCTTAGTAGAGAGCGTGATGCCGACTCACAAACAGAGTATTCACTTGAAGATGACATTACGCAGAGTATATCTAATACCACGGGATTGGTACTAGCTAGTTTTTCTGCACAAAATATTGACCGTTTCGTCACCTTTTGGAAGGCAGCTCGCCGAGCAGGTCGAACGTTCGTTGCCGATGCTTATTTGGCTCATATACTTGAGGCATTAAATCGTTCTTCACTTCCGAAGCCACCGGTATTTCTACCCGCTAGAATGAAAATGAAACTGGTGCGAGAAAATAACACTTCAATTGTTATTCCATTTCGCCGCAGACGCATTTACCCAGAGCAGATACCTGCGCGAGCTGATAAGTTGGTTATGATGTTTAGGCCATCAATGATGGACGAATTTCATAAATTCCAGTGCTTAGGTGAGGGAAAGCTTATTTACTCACAATGGCCTGGATATATTGAGAAAGATAGCGTAAATATTAAAGATTGGTGCTCTGAACGCAATATAAGCTTTGAGATACAGCACACATCTGGACACGCAGATGTTCAAACGCTTATCAGTCTAGCTCAGGCGGTTTCTGCAAAGCGAGTTATCCCAATTCATAGCTTTGCTCCTGAACGTTTAAGCGAATTGGTTGCTAACGTTACTCAGGTTGATGATGGTGAGTGGATTAACATCTAAGTATGCGACAGCTTCTGTCCCCAAGCACTCATACTCATTCTGAAAGTGCCGATCTGTAAGTGGTCTGTGGGGATAAGTGAAGCGAAGCTACCCTAAAGCAGACCTACGGTATCTTCACTTCCGACCCATAGCGGTCGTTCGCTCCACCAAGCAAAAGACGTCCTTAGCACTTGTGTGACATAAAATACTTGCCGCTTAGCAAGCATCATTTATGGATAATTACATCAGTTAAAGGTCCCTAATTTCATATTAAACCAGACGCTATATTAATAGTCAGGGCAATTAAAGTAGTATTGAAAAAGAATGCTAGAACGCAATGTACTAAACCTGTACGACGCATTTTTCTATTTGTAAAAGTCACGTCTGCCGTTTGACCTGAAGTACCTATCACGCAAGCAAAGTATAAAAAGTCACTGTATTCAGGCATGACTGTCCCTGGGAATTCTAATCCTCCAAAATCACTCCGTACTTTTGATACATAAAAATCATGTGCGTAATGTAATGCAAACATGACTTGAGTAAATGTCCATGAAGAAAAAATTGTCATCACTGCAAGCGCTATGTGAGCTGAGCGCATTATTCCATGCATATCCTTTACCACAGAGAGCTCTGCAACAATTGCTCCGATTGATACTATAGCTGCAATAATAACCATTCCTAATACAACGAATTTACCGTCATCTTGTGCTATCGCTCGAGCTCGCATCTTTTCATGAGTTGTCCAAAACATCATCCTAATTGCAAAAGCTAAATAAAGCCAAGCACCTACATTCCAACCAATGATTACTCGCGTAATTGTGTGTAAGGCTAATGATTTTGGTAAAAATATTGTGATGAGAATTCCAGTCAGTATTGAACTGAATAGTCTCGGACGAGAGAATATCATCCGTAATAGTGGGGATGAATTTGTTGATTGTAAAATACTATTCATGCCATGGCGCTTTTATGAAATTAAATCCCAAACCAAGCACATACAGCAAAACCAATTCCAACAAGTGCGCAAGTGATGCTGGCGTACTGTAGCCATCTCCTACGTGTAAGTAACGCTATTGCGGCAAGTGAAATGGCGATTTGCAATGCTGTGGTTCCTGTGGCCCATCGATGATGAAGATGCATAGAATGTTCAGAATGCTCATCTGCTTCATGACTAAGTTTTTCGAAATCTTCAGCTTTCTTTTTGATATCAGATTTTTCTGCAGTATATTTTAAAGCTTGATTTAAACTATCATCATGATCTTTGCCAGAAGTCAATTTTGCTGCAAGTTCAGCTAAATTTTGTTTATTACTTTTTGCTTGATAAAAATTCCACTGATCTGAGGCATCAGTTTTCTGAATTGAAGCTTCATTTTTATAAATAATAGCCTCCCCAAGCGTCACGCTAGCTTCATATGAAAGTATCGCACCGATAGTCGCCATAATAGCGGTCATGACAGCTAATCGACCATTAAAACCACTGCTTTCTTCGCTCGCTTCTAAGACTTCTTCGTGCGGACCTTTTACTTCAAATTCTTCACTCATTTTTACCTCTATATCAATTAAATTAATCAGCTCTAATGTTTTCCTGTGGTGTGTCATCGCCTGAGATAATAAATACACCAATCACAATTAATACAATGCCTATTGCTTGTCTGATATGTAAAGATTCATTAAGAAGCCAAGTAGAAAAAAGTGGAATAGTTACATACATTAGTGATGTCATTGGGTGAGCTAAACTCAGATCCACTTTAGAAATAAGCGTAAGCCAAGTGAAAAATGCAAAAATTAACGCAACAACACCACTAATTACGAATGGGTTAGAAATTAACTGAAAACTGTATCGCAACATATCAATCAATTGCTCAGTTGGAAATTCACCGAGATGAGTAACGCCGATTTTAAAAAAAATCTGTGCGAAAGTGTCAAACAATAGCAGCAGCGAAATCAAAACGACAGTTTCGCCTGTTAGATTAGATTTTAGATGCACTATTCACTCACTCTTTATTGGTGGTTCTCGTAGCCGAATCAAAATTCTCGTATGCCAATATCTTTGATGCTAATTTCAAAATTGGATTGATGACTCTATTACGATGTTTAAAAAACACATAAGTCTGCTCTAATTTAGCGCCTAAGCTTAATTTGGTTTTATATGCAGCTTGGCCACTTTGAAAAGTATGAAAGCCATCGCGTATACACATTTGAATGTTATAAAGCCAACTTAAACTATACAAATTAATTTGCTTGCTGTGCGAGTAATCCATTCCAATATACTTATCCATCAAAACGCCGTTTCCATATAATAAGCAGTTAAATCCTATTAATTTTTCTTGCCTGTAATACAGCACAAATCGACACTGATTAGGCATTAACCCAGCTAGCGACTCAAAAAACTCTAGGGTAAGTTTCTCAAATTGAAGCTCACTTCTATTAAAACAATTCAAATAGAGTTGATATAGCTGCTCCATGTGTGGTGGCAAACCATCATGCTCTTCTATACGTAATAGATCGAACTGTTTTATCTTTCGACGCAAATTTTTCCGTGTGCTATGACTCAAGGTTGCTAGATAATCGTTTAAATCCTTATAATTGATATTATTTTTTGCTACTGGCATGTTATCTACGCATGCATATCCATGAGTAGCCAATAGAGGCTCTAATAATCGTGCGTCTTCGGCTATTAAATCTTTAAAAGCGATAACTTTGGCGCCTTCTCGTTCAGCTACATCTTCTAGCTTTTCATTGAGGAGCTTAATTATTTCAGCGTTCAGAGGTTGATCTCTAAAAAAGCCAATTTGTGCAGAATCAGTTACAGGAGAACCCACGCAAAGTAAGCGAACATTCATTAGTTTAGGCATCAATCGGCTTAGCTGGCGAGTAAAAATTTTCGTAGGCCCCTGTACAGTGCTATCTAATGAATAATCTGTTATGAATATGGGAGCAATACATATCACCGAGCCTGATTTTGCTATTGAGATATAGCCGACTTTAAATCCTTCTACATTAGCTAATTCGAATGCCATATGATAACGATACCCTTCTAGCGAGTTGGGTAGTAAACGTTGCCAAGTGGCCTCATCGTATTTGGCTGCTGTAAAGGTGTAATGTGCATCAAAACCCAGTAAATCTCTTAGGTTATGACTAAGTGTCATTTGCATAATTAATTAACCTTCTTCAAGATTAGTGAGGCCCCAGTCCCACCAAAAGCAAATGAGTTAGTCATAGCATATTCAAGTTCCGATATATTCTTAGTCACATTTGGTACGTAATCTAAATCGCATTCAGGGTCAGGTTGCTTCAGATTAATAGTGGGTGGCAATTTATTGCCGCACACAGCTAGCGTAGTAATAATTGCTTCAAGTGCCCCAGCAGCACCCATCAAATGTCCATGCATCGATTTAGTTGAACTCATGCTTAGTTTGTATGCATGGCTTCCGAATACCTTTTTAACAGCGTTAGTCTCAGTAACATCATTAAGATGCGTACCCGTGCCATGAGCATTGATGTATTGAATATCACCTGGCAGCAGTCTTGCATCTAAAAGTGCGGCTTGCATAGATGCGGCCTGTCCATCTATAGATGGTTGCGTAATGTGACTGCTATCATTCGCAGTACCGTAACCCACAATTTCAGCGTAAATAGTTGCTCCACGAGCTAATGCATGCTCATAAGACTCTAGGACGATTATGGCTGCCCCTTCGCCTAAAACTAATCCGGTACGATTAGCAGAAAATGGCTTACAAGAAGCAGTCAAATCCTCAGTATCTTCTTCTGCTAATGTTCTTAATGCTTCCCATGCCTTAATGCTCCCATACGTCAAAAAGGCTTCACTACCTCCGGCCAACATTACACTTGCGTAACCATGACGTATTAAACGTGCTGCCTCGCCAATAGCAATGGCAGAGGATGAGCAGGCCGTAGAAATGGTTTGATTTGACCCAGTGAATTTATGTTGCAGTGCAACTGCCGAGGCAGATGCGTTATACATACTCATTAGTACGGTAAATGGTTTGATTCTATTTGCACCGTCTTGGTAAAGTCTTTGGTAACCTTCTTCTAACGAGTTTGCACCACCCATACCCGTACCGAGATAAATCCCCATACGCGGCTTTAATTCGTCGGTAATAATTAAATCGGCATGCTTAATCGCTTCATTGCTGGCATGAAGTGCCATTTGACTAGTACGATCTAACATTGAATATCTGTGTTTTGTAAAGTAATCAGCTGGGTCAAATTGTGATTGAGCTGCAATTTTGCACTCCAACTGATCTACAAAAGGAACATTAATACGCTTAATACCAGAAATTCCGCTAAACACTTGCTCAGTTAAAGCCGTTAGACCATTACCAATAGGTGAAACTACCCCCATACCTGTAATAACAACACGGTGAAGATCGTTTGAATTTCTCATTTAATTTCCATAGCTAAGATTTTTGATCGATGATGACTTTTTGCACTAATATCGCTACATCTTGTAGCGTCTTAATTTGCACTTGTTGGTTTGGAATTTTGATTCCAAAATGTTCATTTGCATTAAAAATCAAATCGAAAGTATCTAGTGAATCTAGGCCTAGATCAGTTAATTTGCTATCTGCCGAAATGGTATTAACGTTGATCTCCATTTTGTCAGCAATCATTCCTGCTAGAACTTTTGAAATTTCATCTAAATTGGGGACTGACATTTTGGCTAAACTCCTTGAATTAATAAGCAGGTTTGGCATCGATAGATGCCAGCTTTAGAACTTGCTCTTTGCAAAAGTGCGCGGCACGTTTTGCCACATCTTCCTTGCGCTTATCTAAAGTAAGTACATGATAGGTATCATCTACAAAAAAAGTTTCAACCGTTTCTGCAGCAATGTTAGCTTGTGTGTAATGAGCATTTTTAAGGCTTGCCATATCATCTTCAGTGGAATGCACAATCAAAGTTGGCGAAATCACATCCTTCAGTATTCTTTTTGTTGCTTTAACCATTCGCACACTTTCTAAAATCACTGTAGCAGGTGTTTTAAAATACCCGATTTTATCTGATGCTTGGCTATCACGATTTTCTAAGATGGCATGTACTAAAGCCCTTGCCCGCTCATCTTTAATACCATATGGGGAAGTTTCTTCCCAATGCAAAAAATATTTTAATGGAGAGTAAAGTACTATAGGTAATAACACGCTCTGCTTAAATTTTGACACATTCCAACCGTCAATAAAAAATGTGGTCGAGAGTAAAATTACTCCAGCAACTTGATTTTTTCTATTTGCGGCGACCAATAGTGCAATTAATGCACCCATGGAAAGCCCAGCGATAAAAACATGATCACATTCTTCTTTTAGCGCATCAAATGCTAGTTCAATAGATTGATACCAATCTAACCATTTAGTCTTGGTTAACGCTTCAATAGTAGAGCAATGGCCTGCCATTTCAGGGCAAGCAACAGTGAATCCTTGGCGAGCAATAACTTTACCGAATTGTTTCATTTCTGTTGGTGTGCCGGTTAAACCATGCACTAGTAATACGCCCGTTTTACCTTTACGTTCAATGAAACCAATTGAGCCTAATAGCGCATCTATTTTATGTTGCGGGTTATCTTTCATTTCAACTTCTTTCATTAATATAGCTAAGGTCATACATAATCACTACCCACAAAAATCATCCCAAAGATGATAAGGGCTACACCGATCCAGCGTTTTTTACCAACTCGCTCTTTTAAAAACCATGAGGAAGCTAGTAGTATAAAAATATTGTTCGCACTAGAAAGTGGTGCTGCAATATTGAGCGGTGTAATTGATAGAAAAAATAACCAGATAATTGCCTCAAGTATCAAGACGGACACACCAATAAAAACATACTTAGAAGACAATGCCTGCTTAATGGTTGTCCAATATCCTTGCCAGCCAGATAAGGAAGACACGGTAAAGTGATTCATGCCTTTTTTATATAGAACATTTCCTAATGTATCTAGTGCCATGGCAATACCAAACAAACTTACAGACTTGAGGCTTAATAGCATTGAATTCTATTACCCCTAACTCAGGCGAACCCTAATGCATTGGCTAGCTTTATATTTGCGAGACTATTTACTTGCTTAGCTTTAAGTTGAGACTTCATAAGCAGCGCGTTAGCAGGTCTATCCAACCAAGAACCTATCCATTTGAACGGTGAAAAAAATGTAGGTGCTGAATAGTCTCCTACGGTATCTGCCCCTACTATGCTATATAGCGTATTAATCGTTTTAATACAGTCTATGACAGTATCTAATGGCAATGAGCCCTGTTCCCAATTTGTAACAGCATCTTCTTGCCGCAGACAGTCTTTATCGATGCTGATATATACGTCTTCGGTCACTATAGCGTCCATAATTTCTTGTATACCAGCCTTAAAATCTAACTTAAGTTTAGATTGCAAACTTACAAGTTGATTTGAAACTCCCACCTGCGCTTCGACCAAAGAATATGGTAATAACACGATTTTTTCTTGCTCAAAACTAACAACATCACCAGTTAAAAATTTCTTGCCAGCTAAATCACCACTTTCTAGACCAATAATTACTATGCGTGCTATTTGTGGCAAACGTGCTGCCGCATAGACCCAAGTACCACAATGGTACTGGTGAGGTGGGCGTATCCAATCAGGATGATTATCAAACAATACTAGAGTCAGCGGTTTCTGATGTTGCTCAAGCAAAGCGAGTGTTAAATGATGAAAATCACCAGAACCTAATAAAGTGAACTGGTTCACATCCTGCAAACGCATTGCAGTTCTAGCTTTATTAAAATCTTTGGGACTACACCATAAACGCAATGTATGCTTAAAAGATGCCATTGATTTCATCGTAATCTTGGTACGGAATTTCTGTAAAAATTCCGCTTGCGAGCTTACGCTTTGATCAAAATCAAGTATTGTTATGCCATTCATATCGCTATTTATTTTGCACCGCAACGTTTAAGTAATGATTCAAATAATTTAATACCTAAATCAATTTCCTCGTTGGTAATTAATAGAGAAGGCGCCAAAGTAATTACATTTTTTTGGTAACCCCCAATATCTAACACTAGGCCATACATTTTTCCAGCAATGTCAATATCACCTTTCAAGCCTTCGTTAAACATCCGATCAGCAAGCTCTCGGCTCGGTGTATAGCCATCTTCGGCACATAATTCAATACGCAACGCCAAACCTAACCCGCTCACATCGCCTACGACTTTCCAGCGGGATTTTAGCTCTTGAATACGTTTTAGAAAATATGATCCACGCTCCCTAATTTGAGCCTCGAAGTCATGCTCCTGTGTCATTTTCAATACTTCCAAAGCTACTGAAGTGCCTAAAGGATTTGATGCAAAAGTAGAGTGTGTAGACCCTGGAGGGAATTTTTCTGGACTAATGAGTTCCTCACGTGCCCAAATACCAGAAAGCGGATTTAGCCCATTAGTAATAGCTTTACCAAATACAAAAATATCTGGAACAATACCAAAATTCTCCCATGACCATAATTTACCAGTACGATACACGCCCATTTGAATTTCATCAGCGACTAGTAAAATGTTACGTTTCTTCAATGAGGCTTGTAGCTTTGCCATGTAACCTTCTGGAGGGATAATGTAACCTCCGGTACCTTGCATTGGCTCAATATAAAACGCACCAAATTCAGATTCTTTTGCTTTAACATCCCATACAGATTGGTATTCAGTCTCAAACAACTTTTCAAATTGTTTGTGGCAGTATGTATCGCAAGACTCCACTTTTAAATCGTATGGGCAACGAAAACAATATGGATATGGTATAAATTCAGCGCGGTCTGCAAAGTTACCAAATCGGCGACGGTATCTAAAGCTGGAGGTAATTGCAGAGGCACCTAAAGTCCGACCATGATACCCACCCATAAAGGCAAATTGATGCGTTTTCCCAGTATGATTCCGTACAACTTTTAAAGAATCCTCTACAGCCTGTGCGCCACCTACATTGAAATGTACACGACCTTTTTCGCCATACTTATCTTCCATGTATTTGCAAATAATTTCGGCCAAATCAACTTTTTCTTTGTGTAGATACTGGCTAGCAAGCTGCGGCAATGTGTCGACCTGCTTATGTAAAACATCACTTAAACGTTTGTTTTTGTAACCAAAATTAACAGCCGAGTACCACATTTGCCAGTCTAAGTAAGGCGTTTTATTTTCATCAAACAAAAAGCTTCCTTCACAGCCTTCAAATACTTTTGGAGGATCTGCATAATTAACAGTGTCACCATGCGAGCAATATTTGCTATTTTTATCTAAAATTTCGATTATTTTTTGATTCATAAAATTTCCAAAACGTAAGTGAATTAAGCAGATTTAAAGGAATTATTTTCTTGAACTGGCCATTTTTTAATGACGTTTAAAACGTCAGCAAAAGTTTGAAAGCGATGATGTTTAATTTGATTATTTTCACAGTGCTTAATCAGAGATCCTTTTGCAAAAACAACATCAGCCATTTTTGCAATACAGGCATCTGACTTACCGTCACCTATGAGAATTATTGGGCCGCCAACCTCAGAAGCTAAATCATTCGCCACAGAACATTTACACATCCCGTTTCCACCTCTGCAATCTAACTTTCTTAGTGGAAAGCTAATCGAGATTCCTTCTGGAACAAAGTTAAGGTGGTTGGAGTAAACAGGTATTTCAGGCCATCCAGCATTGCGTAAAGCAATTTTAATTGCATGATCTAAACCATCACTTGCAATAACTACCTTAGAAAATTGCGTTACATATTTGTAAAATGGTAAGAAACTAGCATCAAGTTGAATGCTCCTAAAAAAATTCTCAAGAGAAACATGATCTGCCTTGACCAAACTTATTTGTTTGGTCATGCATGTAACAGCATCAATTTGACCATCTAGCCAAGTTTTCTCAATTGCCATCCATTCAGGGATGGCAAACTTCTCCAACATAGCATCTATCGTGTCGTTTACTGAGATTGTTCCATCAAAATCTACAACTATTAACATTAAATCTCCTTTAACTCTTCAATGTGCTATTACAAATTCCATAATATCGATATAACCTTACAAATTACTTACGTTATTTTTTAATACGTATACAACGTAAGAATTTTGTAAGTAATCTCATGTAGTCTTGAAGTTATAAATTTATATTTATATTCAAAGAAATAGTTTTTATGGCATTACTTAAGGATTTTTATGAGAATTTTACTTGTAGAGGACGATGAAATTTTAGGAGATGCTATCTTTCGCTCTCTCACCAAATCGCACTATGCAGTAGATTGGCTAAAAGATGGGCATAAAGCGGATTTGGCATTACATGAGCAGATTTATGATGCGATTGTTCTTGATATAGGACTTCCGCACATTAGTGGATTCGAGTTGCTTAAACGATTACGTGCTCGTAATATCCATTCTCCTGTAATAGTTCTTACCGCCAAAGAAGGTCTAGATGATATTGTTAATGCGCTAGATTTAGGTGCGGATGATTATTTAAGCAAGCCCTTCAAGCTCCCAGAATTGGAAGCCAGATTACGCGCCCATATTCGTCGTGCAAATGCGATTACTTCTTCACTAATTGAATTTGGTGCTTTGTTGCTAGATACAAAAGAGCATACAGTTACCATTGATAATAAACCATTAAATCTTTCTCAAAGAGAATTTAATTTACTAGAATCACTCCTAGCCAAAGTAGGCAAAGTAGTTGGCAAAGAATACTTAATTGAGAATCTATGCGCATGGGATAAAGAGCTAGGAATTAACGCAATTGAGGTCTACATTCACAGGTTACGTAAAAAATTAGAGCCTTACAACATCATTATTATCACGGTGCGTGGTTTAGGTTATATGTTGGATAAAAAAATTGAGGGTTAATCTAAAAACAACTGATACACAACCTTCACTTCGGAGGGAATTGTTAATTGGAATCATTGCGCCAATGCTTTTAATAATTCTAATCGATACAACAATTTTATATAGCGCTGCCAACCATTTTATTGAAAAATCTTTTGATGATGGACTCCTTGACACTGCGAATGATATTTCTGAGTTAATCAAAGTTTCGAAAGTTCCTGTAAATCAATTTGAGTTGGGTAGAGAAGCCCACAAAGTAATCTTATCGGATACATTGGATAAGATTTACTATAGTATTTACGACCAGAGGTACAAGTATCTTACTGGCGACCGTTCGCTTTTATTAACAGAAGATATGCCCCTTTTAAAAGATAGGAAGGTTTATTCTGAAAGTATAATTCAGGACAATTTTGTAAGAGTTGTTACTATCGCGACAAATGTTAATAATGATGAATATAATAAAATCATTTATGTGCAAGTTGCAGAAACTCTCAATAAAAGAAATGCCTTAGCCAAGCAAATACTTGTAGGCATAATTCTTCCTCAACTATTACTATTGATTGCAGCTGCGATAATGTTTAGTTTTGGTATTAAGCGTGGATTAAGCCCGCTAAATGAATTAAATAATGCAATTCTGAAAAAATCTCTTCGTGAATTAAGCCCTATACAAATAAGCAAAGTCCCAAAAGAGGTCAGCGGGTTGGTTGAATCTATTAATGTCTTAATTAATCAACTTAAAAGTGCAGTAGAGCTTCAA
>Ga0163199_1001109_pt1 | contig 16719 bp, 14 predicted proteins | sample PL_2010_150m_FD_113537 | JGI IMG/M metagenome (GOLD analysis project Ga0163199, IMG submission 113537) | Freshwater microbial communities from Powell Lake, British Columbia, Canada to study Microbial Dark Matter (Phase II) - PL_2010_150m | ecosystem: Environmental > Aquatic > Freshwater > Lake ... | reverse complement strand
TCTTTGGCCTGCACCAGCGCGGCATGCATGATTTCCTTGGTGATGCCCTGAATCTTTATATCCATTTGCAACGCGGTGATACCGCGTTCGGTGCCAGCAACCTTGAAATCCATGTCACCCAAATGATCCTCGTCGCCCAGAATATCCGTCAGCACTGCAAAGCGGTTACCTTCTTTGATCAGTCCCATGGCAATGCCTGCCACGTGCGCCTTCAACGGCACGCCCGCATCCATTAATGCTAGGCACCCGCCGCAAACCGATGCCATGGAGCTGGAGCCATTGGATTCAGTGATCTCAGACACGACCCGCAATGAATAACCGAACTCTTCAGCGGAGGGCAACACCGCAATTAATGCGCGCTTGGCAAGACGCCCATGACCGATTTCACGGCGCTTGGGTGTCCCTACCCGGCCGGTCTCACCGGTAGCGTAAGGTGGCATGTTGTAGTGCAGCATGAAACGATCTGTGTAATCTCCTTGCAACGCATCAATTCTTTGTTCGTCACGTCCCGTACCCAGGGTAGCGATCACCAACGCCTGGGTTTCGCCACGGGTGAATAGAGCAGAACCATGAGTGCGCGGCAATACACCGTTGCGGATGGTAATGGGACGCACCGTGCGGGTATCACGCCCATCGATGCGCGGCTCGCCATCGAGAATCCGTGAGCGTACGATTTTCGATTCGAGCGCGAAACAAACTTCCTTGACGGCTTGTCCATCTGGACCATTTTCCGCACCGACACCCACTTCGGCAAAAACCCGTTGCCAGATTTTATCTATTGTCTCGGATCGCACTTGTTTTTGTTTCAACTGGAACGCGGCGCTCAGATCCGCTTCTGCCAGCTTGGCGATTCTTTCAGCCAGAGCAGTATCTCTTTGCACTGGCGCCCAATCCCACGCGGTTACACCTGCATCATCGGCCAGTTCGTTGATCGCGTTGACTACTGCCTGCAGTTGCTGGTGGCCATACATGACAGCGCCCAGCATCACGTCTTCCGGCAATTCCGTTGCTTCAGATTCAACCATCAGTACGGCTTGTTGCGTACCCGCCACTACCAGATTCAGCTGGGTCTGTTTCAGTTGGGTAGCGGTCGGATTTAGTACGTAGTCGCCGTCAATATAGCCAACACGGGCAGCACCAATGGGGCCGCCGAAGGGGATGCCAGAAAGCACCAGCGCAGCAGAAGCGCCTATCATTGCCGGAATATCCGCATCCACTTCATTATCGGATGATAAAACCGTAGCAACGATTTGTACTTCGTTATAAAAACTGTCGGGAAACAGCGGGCGAATAGGGCGGTCGATCAGGCGGGAGGTAAGTATTTCTTTCTCGGAGGGGCGACCTTCGCGCTTAAAAAAACTGCCGGGTATTTTGCCGGCAGCGTAGGTTCTTTCCTGGTAGTCCACGGTCAGAGGAAAAAAATCCTGTCCCTGCTTGACATTTTTTGCACCCACCACCGTAACCAGCACCACGGTGTCGTCCATTGTAACCATCACCGCACCATGTGCCTGTCTTGCAATTTCACCGGTTTCCAGTGTTAGCTGATGACGTCCGTAGGTGATACTTTTCTTGATCGGTTTCAATTAGCTATCCTTTTTTCTATGAAAGCACTTCGGTTCCATGCCCGGTTATCCCATGCAATATAGGATCTGCACCATTGCTTGTCGTTTCCTCAAGCAGAGGAGATGCCAGTTTATTTCCGAAGACCCAAGCGCTCGATCAACGTACGATAGCTATCTGCGCTTCTGCGCTTCAGATAGTCGAGCAATTTGCGTCGGCGATTTACCATGCGCAACAAGCCGCGACGAGAGTGGTGATCCTTGACATGAGCCTTGAAATGTCCGGTCAACTCATTGATGCGGGTGGTTAACAGCGCCACCTGCACTTCAGGAGAACCCGTATCTCCAGCAGCTCTTTGATAATTGCGCACTACCTGCGCTTTCTGATCGGTTGTGACTGGCATGTGTATTCTCCAATAAATGCCTGATGCGAAAGGCCGACATTCTACCCTTTAATGGGGTGAATTCTCAAGTAACCCGCCGAATTTATTTTGCAGCTCGGGGCATTTCCGAAACAAGTGGCGCGTCAACTTGACCTGAAATAACAAAGATCCTAAAAAAACAGCGCCTCTTCATTTGCGACCGAGACCGGCGGTATTGGCCCACGTAACCGACTCGGACCGAAGATATTTTTCAGCTGCTCATCAAATCTCGATACTGATGACCTATGCTGCCGCGCAAGATCGAGTCTGCCCGCTTTTTAAAACAATTTATAGAAAACCCGAACTTAATCCGCTAGCAAGGGGTTGACCAAAGATCGACTAACCGTTACTGTTCTTCGTTCCGCGTATCATTTATTGGCAGTCAACATTGGGATTACCTGAAGGTTATGGATACGGAATTAACAGGCGCTGAGATCACGATACGCTGCTTGCAGGAAGAGGGGGTAGATTATATCTTTGGCTACCCCGGTGGGGCCGTGCTCTACATTTATGACGAATTGTTCAAGCAGGACAAGGTCAAGCACGTCCTGGTGCGACACGAGCAAGCGGCAGTGCATGCAGCGGATGGCTATGCTCGTTCCAGCACCAAGGTGGGGGTTGCCCTGGTGACATCTGGTCCCGGTGTAACCAATGCCGTCACCGGGATTGCCACTGCCTATATGGACTCAATCCCGCTGGTCATCATCAGCGGGCAGGTGCCAACTCATGCCATCGGCCTGGATGCGTTTCAGGAAGTAGACACGGTCGGCATCACCCGCCCCTGCGTCAAGCACAACTTCCTGGTTAAAGATATCGCCGAACTGGCCACTACTATCAAGAAAGCGTTCTACATCGCCTCGACTGGGCGTCCCGGACCGGTGCTGGTGGACATCCCCAAGGATGTAAGCCAGCAGAAAACAGCGTTTTCCTACCCTGAGAGCGTTGCCATGCGCTCTTACCATCCGGTCACCAAGGGGCATGCCGGGCAGATCAAGAAAGCGGCGCAACTGATACTGGATGCGAAACGCCCGATGATCTACGCTGGCGGCGGCGTGATCCTGAGTAATGCAGCCATGCAATTAACCGAGCTGGTACGAATGCTGGGCTTCCCTTGCACCAACACACTGATGGGGTTAGGCGGATTTCCGGCCACCGACAAGCATTCTGTCGGCATGCTGGGGATGCACGGTACTTACGAAGCCAATATGGCAATGCAGCATTGTGACGTGCTAATCGCTATCGGCGCGCGTTTCGACGATCGCGTGATCGGCAACCCCAAGCACTTTTCTAACGAAGAGCGCAAGATCATACATATCGATATTGATCCTTCTTCTATTTCCAAGCGTGTCAAGGTGGATGTACCCATTGTCGGTAGCGTTTCCGAGGTACTGGTCGAGCTCATCAAGCTGCTCAAGACCCGCAAGGAAAAGCCTGACCAGATCGCGCTTAAAGCATGGTGGACACAAGTTGATCTGTGGCGTGCACGCGATTGTCTCAAATACGACCGGGCAAGCGCCATCATCAAGCCGCAAATGGTGGTCGAGAAGCTCTACCAGGTAACCAAGGGCAATGCTTTCATCACCTCAGACGTGGGCCAGCACCAGATGTGGGCAGCACAGTTCTACAAATTCGACAAACCGCGCCGCTGGATCAATTCCGGTGGTCTGGGAACCATGGGTTTCGGTCTGCCAGCGGCAATGGGTGTGCAGTTTGCCAACCCGCGCGGGTCGGTGGCCTGTATCACCGGCGAAGCCAGTATCCAGATGTGTATCCAAGAATTGTCTACCTGCAAGCAATATGGTCTGCCGCTCAAGATCATCAATCTTAACAACCGTTATATGGGAATGGTGCGGCAGTGGCAGGAATTTTTCCATGGCAATCGCTACGCCGAATCCTATATGAATGCACTACCTGACTTCGTTAAACTGGCCGAGAGTTATGGTCATGTCGGTATGAAAATTGAACAGCCGGGCGACATCGAAGGCGCGTTGAAAGAAGCTTTCAAACTCAAAGATCGCCTGGTATTCATGGACTTTATTACCGACCAGACCGAAAACGTATTCCCGATGATACCTGGCGGCAAGGGTCTCTCCGAAATGATTCTGGTATAAGGAAAATGCGACATATCATTTCCCTGTTGATGGAAAACGAAGCCGGCGCCTTGTCCCGTGTGGCCGGGTTGTTCTCGGCGCGCGGCTATAATATTGAATCGCTCACAGTAGCGCCCACTGAAGACCCCACTTTGTCACGCATGACCTTGGTCACCGTCGATTCGGACGATGTAGTCGAGCAGATCACCAAACAGCTGAACAAATTGATCGAAGTGGTCAAAGTGGTCGATTTGAGCGATGGCGTTCACATCGAACGCGAATTGATGCTGGTAAAAGTACGTGCCGTCGACAAGGATCGGGAAGAAATAAAACGCATGGTCGATATTTTCCGCGGGCGCATCATCGATGTCACCGACACGTCTTATACCATCGAGCTGACCGGTACCGGTTCCAAACTTGATGCGTTTCTCGACACTATAGAACGCAGTACGATTCTGGAGACAGTACGTACTGGTGCTTCCGGCATTGGTCGCGGCGAGCGAATATTGAAAGCGTAGCGGCCCCAGACATGCGTGGGGGTAACATATGCCTCATTTGTCCGACCAGCCCCTATTCCCAACCAAAACAGAAAGGAAAACCATGAAAGTTTATTACGATAAAGACGCTGATTTGTCCCTCATCAAGGGTAAGAAAGTTGCCATCGTAGGTTACGGTTCGCAGGGTCACGCTCATGCCAATAATCTGAATGACTCTGGCGTGAAGATTATCGTCGGTCTACGCAAGGATGGTGCCTCCTGGAGCAAGGCAAAGAAAGCCGGCCTTGTCGTCAAGGAGATCGCGGAGGCTGTTAAAGGTGCAGACGTCGTGATGCTGCTGTTACCCGATGAGCAGATTGCCGCTGTTTACAAATCAGAGATCGAGCCCAACCTCAAGAAGGGCAGCACTCTGGCATTTGCTCATGGCTTCAATATCCATTATGGCCAGGTAACGCCGCGTGCTGATCTTGATGTCATCATGATTGCGCCCAAAGGTCCGGGTCATTTGGTACGCTCAACCTATACGCAAGGTGGCGGGGTGCCATCGCTCATCGCTGTACACCAGGACAAGTCTGGCAAGGCCCGTGACCTGGCTTTGTCCTATGCCGCAGCTAACGGTGGTACTCGTGGTGGCGTGATCGAAACCAACTTTCGCGAGGAAACCGAAACCGATTTGTTCGGCGAACAGGTGGTGCTGTGCGGGGGCCTTACCGCTCTAATTCAGGCTGGTTTTGAAACTTTGGTGGAAGCGGGTTACGCACCGGAGATGGCCTATTTTGAATGCCTGCACGAAGTAAAACTGATCGTGGACTTGATTTATGAAGGCGGCATTGCCAACATGCGCTACTCTGTCTCCAACAACGCCGAATATGGGGATGTTTCGCGTGGCCCGCGCATTGTCACCGATGCCACTCGCGCCGAAATGCGCAAGATTCTGCGTGAGATTCAGACCGGCGAATATGCACGTGAGTTCATCCTGGAAAACCAGGCAGGCGCGCCCATGCTCAAAGCCAGCCGCCGCCTTGCCTCCGAGCACCAGATTGAGGTGGTCGGTGCAAAACTGCGCGACATGATGCCGTGGATCAAGAAAAACAAGCTGGTCGATCAAACAAAAAATTAGAGGAAAGTGAAAGTGATATGTGAAACGTGGCTTGCAGAATCCGGAACTCTCAACGATAAGAGAGTCCGCCATCCATTGCTCACTATTCACCATTCACCTACCTCATGAATTACCCCCATCCCCTCATTGCACGCGAAGGCTGGCCTTTTATTGCGGCAGCAACCATTATCACGGTGCTGGTCAACATTTTTGCCGGCTGGTTGTGGGCGCTGCCGCTATGGCTGATCTCGCTTTTTGTTCTGCAATTTTTCCGTGACCCGCCACGTGCGATTCCGCAGCAAGCCAATGCCGTGCTCGCACCTGCCGACGGCAGAATTGTCGCAGTGGAAAATGTGCAGGATCCCTACCTCAAGCGTGAAGCCATCAAGGTGAGCGTATTCATGAACGTGTTCAATGTCCACTCCAATCGCAGTCCGGTAGATGGTGAAGTACGTGGTCAATGGTATTTCCCCGGCAAATTCATCAATGCTGACCTACCCAAAGCCTCACTGGAAAATGAACGCAATGCCCTGTGGCTAAGGACTGCCAATGGTTCTGACGTAACCTGTGTGCAAGTCGCCGGATTGATTGCGAAGCGCATACTATGCTACGTGAAACCAGGTGACCATCTTATACGCGGCCAGCGTTTCGGTTTCATCCGCTTCGGTTCGCGGGTGGATACGTATCTTCCCCTCGATACCAAGATCAAGGTTAGTATCGGCGACAAGGTTTATGCGACACTGACCGTACTCGCGGAATTTCCCCAGTAACTCGAGCCACCCCCGTACTGCCTACTGTTTACCATCCAGCCATAACCGTTTACCATGCCCCGGTCTTCTTGTGTATTGTGTAAATAAGGCGTAATCCTCAGATGCCACGCTTCATGCTTAAATCCAAACTACGGCGCCGGGGCATTTATCTGCTACCCAACCTGTTCACCACTGCCGCGCTATTCGCCGGATTTTATGCCATCGTGCAAGCGATGAATGGGCATTTCGAACATTCGGCCATATCGATTTTTATTGCCATGGTGCTGGATGGATTGGATGGCCGGGTAGCACGCCTTACACACACCGAGAGCGAATTCGGTGCAGAATACGATAGCCTGTCCGACATGATTTCATTCGGAGCCGCTCCCGCGTTGGTAATATATGAGTGGGCTTTGAAAGACATGGGCAAATTAGGCTGGATTGCGGCCTTTATTTATTGTGCTTGTGCCGCATTACGTCTGGCGCGCTTCAATACCAACCTGGGGGTAGTGGACAAGCGATTCTTCCAAGGCTTGCCCAGCCCGGCTGCCGCCGCATTAATTGCTGGGCTGATATGGGTGATGCTGGATTTCCAAGTCAAGGGGACCGACATCAGATGGTTGGCATGGGGCGTAACGTTATTTGCCGGTCTTACCATGGTAAGCAATCTTCCTTACTACAGCGGCAAGGAGATCAATCTACGCAAGAGCGTGCCGTTCATCACCATACTGCTGCTGGCATTATTCTTTTTCGTGGTGATTCCAAGCCACCCGCCGGTCGTGCTGTTTTGCCTATTTGTGCTATATGTCCTGTCGGGCTATGTTTTATGGTTGTGGCGGCTGGCAAAAAAGAAGAGAACTAGCAGGGTGCCGAATGCCTGATAAACTTCCCCCGTTGCGCAAACAGAAAAAACTGTTTATATTTTGATCGCGTGAAATACATTAACTGCACTCCCTCGCTCTACGCCCTGCGCAACCTGCCATTTCTGGCAGAGCTGCTGCGCCCTGCGCGCTAATTAACATACTTTATCTCCCAAATTTGTCCGGTGGGATCTGTTCCCCGGATTCCGTATTACAATCAGAATATCTTCCCTGAAACGGAGAACGCCGTGAAAAACCATTTGATTATTTTTGATACCACTTTACGCGATGGTGAGCAGAGTCCTGGTGCATCCATGACCAAGGAGGAGAAGGTGCGTATTGCGCGGCAACTGGAGCGCATGCGCGTAGACGTGATTGAAGCCGGTTTCCCGGCAGCTTCCAACGGCGATTTCGAGGCGGTCAAGGCGGTCGCCGACTGCATCAAGGATAGCACCGTGTGTGGTCTGGCCCGCGCTACTGAGGCCGACATCAAGCGTGCCGGCGAAGCCTTGAAAGGTGCTAATTCAGGGCGTATCCATACTTTTATTGCCACTTCGCCGATACACATGGAGAAGAAGCTGCGCATGTCTCCAGAACAAGTGGTGGAGCAAGCGGTAAAGGCGGTGAAGTGGGCGCGCCAGTACACCGACAATGTGGAATTCTCTCCTGAGGATGCGGGCCGTTCAGATGTCACTTTCCTCTGCCGGGTGCTGGAGGCGGTCATCAAAGCAGGAGCGACTACTCTCAATATTCCTGACACCGTCGGCTATACCATGCCGGAACAGTTCGGCAGCCTAGTCCGTACCTTGCGCGAGCGTATACCCAATTCTGGCAAGGTGGTGTTCTCGGTACATTGCCACAATGACCTGGGGCTGGCAGTGGCCAATTCATTATCAGCGGTAATGAACGGTGCGCGCCAGGTGGAGTGCACCATCAACGGTCTGGGTGAGCGCGCAGGCAATGCTGCGCTGGAAGAAATTGTAATGGCGGTGCGCACCCGTCAGGATTTTTTCCCTTGCGACACGCGCATAGACGCCACCCATATCGTTCCGGCCAGCAAGCTGGTGTCAGGCATTACCGGCTTTCCGGTGCAGCCCAACAAGGCCATTGTTGGCGCGAACGCGTTCGCGCATGAATCTGGCATACATCAGGATGGCGTGCTCAAGCACCGTGAAACCTATGAGATCATGCGTGCCGAAGATGTTGGCTGGGGTGCAAACAAATTATTGCTGGGTAAGCACTCCGGACGCAATGCCTTTCGCAGCCGCTTGGCAGAGCTTGGTATAGCGCTGGAATCGGAAGAGGCGCTCAACACCACGTTCATGCGTTTCAAGGAGTTGGCTGACAAGAAACATGATATTTTTGACGAGGATTTATACGCGCTGGTATCAGATGAAGCCATGACCTTGCAGGAACAATACAAGCTATTGTCTCTAACCGCGCATAGCGAAACTGGCGAGACACCTCATGCCAAGATAGTGATCGCCGAAGGAGGCAAGGAATTGCGAGCCGAGTCAGATGGCAGCGGGCCGGTGGATGCCACTTTCCGAGCCATTGAGAAAATTCTGGTCAGCGGCACCGATTTGCAATTATATTCGGTTAACAACATCACCAGCGGCACCGACTCACAGGGTGAGGTTACGGTGCGACTGCAAAAATCCGGGCGCATCGTTAATGGCCACGGAGCAGATACTGACATCGTCGTTGCCTCCGCCAAAGCCTACCTCAGTGCACTCAACAAATTGCACAGCAAACTGCAGCAGGCACACCCGCAGGTGTAGCGATGCCCCGCAATGCGCCAAGCCGAAATAACGCGCGGCGGCATAAAATATCATCATGATCCCATCGGAGTGATTCAATGAAAATGATACGGTACTCCGTCACTTTCTTGCTGTGCCTGTTGCCTTTGCTGTCATCTGGCGCACAAGCACAGGGCTTTTCCTTCAAGGATACTGCGGGAAAGATACATTCCTTGTCTGACTATCGGGGCAAATGGGTACTGGTGAATTTCTGGGCCACATGGTGCCCTCCCTGCCTGGAGGAAATTCCTGATCTGGTATCGCTTTATGAAAGCCGCAAGGATGTTATGGTGATCGGTATTGTGATGGATTACAGGGACCCGAAAACAGTGTTGAAATTTGTTGATTCCCTGGCAATTTCCTACCCGATTGTGTTTGGCAATAAAAGCATCGTCGCACAAATTGGTCCAGTATCGATGCTGCCCACCACGTACTTGTTCAATCCTGCCGGCAGGCCGGCGGCCTACAAAGTGGGGATAATTTCCCGAAAGAGCCTCGAAGATTTCATGCGAGAAAATTCGGCGAGTCCCCTGAAAAACAACCCTGGGGGACCGGTCCAACTAAGGAATCGCTGAACAAGCAAACCTAGAAAGCTGGAATTGCTGACTGGGGAAGATATGCTGCTTTTTCCTACTAACTGCCTAGCCCAACAGTTGCCACCTCTGCTGTAGTGGGCGGATAAGCCCAAGTACTGTGCCACGCGCTCATTACCAAGTCAGGATAACCCGCTTGTCCCAGGCTGCCGTTATAGCGCCCAAGTGCACGGAAGTAATTCCCTTTTTCGATATCGAGGTAATGCCGCAAGATGGTGCAGCCGTAGCGCAAATTGGTACGCAAGTGAAATAGGTTGTGATCGCTGACGCCGATCTCCCTTGCCCAGAACGGCATTACCTGCATGTAACCCCGCGCCCCGGCTGTGGATACAGCATATTTCTTGAAGCCGCTCTCAACCTGAATGACACTTAATACCAGCTGTGGGTCCAGTCCGGCACGAACGGCTTCGTAATGAACCGTGGTCAGAAAATCGTCGCGCTCTTTCTGACCGGGTATGCGCTTTTCCAGTCGTTTGGTCATGCTGGTGAGCCATGCCTTGCCTTCGCTTTCGGATGAAAATGCCAGACGCGGAACCGCCCGGTCACTCACTGCACGTTGCATCACTGCTTTTACGCTGGCAGAAAGCGGCTCATAGATTTGGGCACCAGCCTGAGCAAAAGTGGGGAATAATAGTAAAGATATCCCGACTAACTTCCACATATCCTTGATCTCACAAAATTGACCGCATTTTGCAAGGGAACGCTCTGAGAGTTGGCGTCACGCCGCCCCTGGTATTCGATATTGCCTTCTTTCAGGCCACGTTCGCCGATGACGATGCGATGAGGAATGCCAATTAATTCCATATCAGCAAACATTATGCCGGGACGTTCGTCACGGTCATCCAGCAGAACTTCGATGCCAGCAGCGGAAAGCTCTTCATACAGTTTTTCCGTTTCAGCTTTTACCTGTACACTTTTCTTCAGTCCGATGGGCACAATGACAATCTGGAACGGCGCCATTGCGGCCGGGAAAATGATGCCATGCTCGTCGTGATTCTGCTCAATGGCAGCCGCAACGATGCGCGATACCCCGATGCCGTAACAACCCATTTCCATCACTTGTGTCTGGCCGGATTCGTCCAGGTAATGGGCTTTCATCGCTTCCGAATATTTGGTGCGTAGTTGGAAAATATGCCCAACCTCGATGCCGCGACAGATCTCCAGTTTCCCTTTGCCATCGGGAGAGAGATCCTCGGTAACCACGTTACGAATATCGAGAATATGATCCGGCTCTTTCGTGTCACGACCAAAATTGACGCCGGTCAAATGATGGTCCGCTTCGTTCGCGCCACAAACAAAATTGCTCATCACCGCGACGGCTTTGTCCGCAATAACAGGCAGCCCCAGACCGACTGGCCCTATATATCCGGGACGGCAGCGAGTTCTTGCAAGAATCTCTTCTTCGTTTGCCAACCGAAATCCAGCAAGAAAAGGGGCCTTCCCGGTTTTCACCTCATTGAGATGATGATCGCCACGTAACAACAGCAAATACATTTCATCATTTGCGATAATTGCCAGGGTCTTTACCGTTTGCTCGATCGGAGCGTTCAGGAATGCCGCAACCTCTTCACAGGTTTTTTTGCCCGGTGTTGCGATTTTTTGCATTGCCCCATTGGCCGCTTCGCGCGGTTTTGCCGGTGGTAGCGCCTCGGCCAGCTCGAGGTTGGCAGCGTAATCCGAATCCGGGCAGAAAGCGATGGCATCTTCACCCGAGTCCGCCAGCACATGAAACTCGTGCGAGCTACTACCGCCTATCGCTCCAGGATCCGCCGTTACCGCGCGAAATTTCAGCCCCAAGCGCATGAATATCCGGCCATAGGTATCATGCATCACCCGGTAAGTCTGCTCCAGACTGGCCACATCGGCATGGAACGAATAAGCGTCCTTCATTACAAATTCGCGCGCGCGCATCACACCAAAGCGAGGCCGGATCTCGTCACGGAACTTGGTCTGGATCTGATAAAGATTCAGTGGCAACTGACGATAGCTTTTGATCTCCCGCCGCACGATGTCGGTTATGACTTCTTCATGTGTGGGGCCGAAACAGAAATCACGCTGGTGCCTGTCCTTTATTTTCAACATCTGCGGGCCGAATACGTCCCAGCGGCCGGACTCCTGCCACAATTCGGCAGGCTGCACCGCAGGCATGAGGAGCTCCACTGCGCCACTCTTGTTCATTTCCTCGCGCACAATATTCTCGACCTTGCGCAGCACTCTCAGACCCAGCGGCATCCAGGTGTAGAGTCCGCTGCCAAGGCGCTTGATTAGTCCAGCCCGCAACATCAGCTTATGACTTATCAGCTCCGCTTCGGACGGAGCTTCCTTGAGAGTGGAAACAAAAAATTGTGATGCGCGCATATCCGCTCCGATGTGGCAATTAAACGGAAGCGATTCTACCGCGAAAGGCCGCAGTGCGTCTTATTTGGCGCTGGACGCTGTCATCGTCGGATTTAGCAATGGCGACCATGGTTGACAAGAGAGTCTCAGATGGTACCGCCATATTGGCCCCGTCTTCCAGAATGGAGTCGAGACTGATCGTATGAAAAACGGCAACGCGGGCAGATGGTTTATTAATCCGCTGGCCGCTTTCAATCTGGGATAAAATGTGGAAAAATCACAGTATTGTGACGAATCACCGGGTGAATCACATGATCGACCGTAATGGATATCGCTCCAATGTTGGCATTATTCTATTAAACTCGAAAAACGAAGTCTTTTGGGGCAAACGCATCAAGCAAGACTCTTGGCAATTTCCCCAGGGCGGCATCAAGCCGGGCGAGAGTCCGGAGCAGGCGATGTACCGGGAATTAACGGAAGAAGTGGGTTTGCATCCTCGCCATGTCAAGATCATTGGCCGTACACGCGACTGGCTGCGCTATGAAGTGCCGGATCAGTGGGTAAGACGCGAATGGCGCGGAAACTACCGAGGACAAAAGCAGATCTGGTATCTATTGCGTCTGGTCGGGCGAGACTGCGATGTGTCGTTGCGCACGAGCGCCCGTCCCGAATTCGATGCCTGGCGCTGGAATCAGTATTGGGTGGAATTGGAATCGGTAGTCGAGTTCAAGCGCCACGTCTATCAGCAAGCTTTGACCGAATTAGCCCGCCTGCTCAACCACGATCTCCATGACAGCAACTGTTACGGCGGCTATAGTCATAATGAGGAGCAGCCTGCGGCCATGGCTGCACCTGCCAAACAAGGTGAGTGAATCTGCTCGGAGGCCGGATTTGTGCGGGTTAGCATGGTGCAAATATCATGGCCAGATTCTTGTAAAGGGTTTATATTTCGTCAGGCGTAATCGGCTGCGCCACTACAGCCGCGTTTTAAGGAGAATACCGATGATATTGCGAACACTGATTGTATCGCTGCTATCTATTGGAGCTGTTGCCGCCTCAACTACTGCGTCGGGCAACGAACCCATCCAGCCGATTAAAGCAGCTGCGCCAAAGAATGCAGGTATGGTGGAATTGGGCAAGATGCTCTTTTTTGACCCGCGTCTGTCCAAATCCGGTTTTATTTCCTGCAACTCCTGCCACAACTTGAGCATGGGTGGTACCGACAACATAAAAACTTCTATTGGGCATAAATGGAACCAGGGACCGATCAACGCGCCAACGGTGCTGAATTCCAGCATGATGCTGGCACAATTCTGGGATGGTCGCGCCAAGGATCTGAAGGAGCAGGCCGGCGGACCCATTGCCAACCCAGGTGAAATGGCTTTCACCCACGAACTGGCCGTGGACGTGCTACGCTCAATCCCGCAGTATCGTGCCCGCTTCAAGCAGGTGTTCGGATCGGATCAGGTTAACATTGGTATGGTGACCGACGCCATCGCTGCTTTCGAAGAAACCCTGGTAACGCCTGATTCCCGCTTCGATAAGTGGCTTAAGGGTGACAAGAAAGCCCTCAGCCAGGCTGAGCTGGATGGTTACAAACTATTCAAGGACAGCGGCTGTACCAGCTGTCATTATGGTACGGCCGTAGGTGGCACCTCGTTTCAGAAGATGGGTGTTCGCGAACCCTACAAGACGGCCAGCAAGGAAGAAGGTCGGATAGGAGTTACTGGCAAGGCGACGGATCGTTTTGTATTCAAGGTACCTACCCTGCGCAATGTGGAACTAACATATCCCTACTTTCACGATGGTGCCGCCGAGACTCTGGAAGATGCCGTGGACACCATGGGTCGGATACAGTTGGGTCGCGACTTCAGCAAGGAAGAAAACGCCAAAATCGTGGCCTTTCTGAAGACGCTGACCGGCAAACAGCCTGATTTCAAACTGCCTATCCTGCCGCCATCCACGAACGAAACTCCAAGGCCAAAGCCATTTGAGTAATTAGCGGAGAAACTGTCGTCCTTGTTTGAAGCAAGGCCTTCTGGATTCAGGAAGAGATCCTCATCAATCGATGCCCAGACTGCACATGCAGCCTGGGCATTTTTATTGGGCGGGGCATCCAGAGCCTCTGCCACGAATTTCAAACCCAGTCTGTACCAGCCAAAAGTAGTCAAACAACCGTTAGGGAACCCTGACTGCACCGGGTGCAGTGACAAACGCTCACCCCTTTCTCTTGCCCTCCTGTTCCATGAATTCACTCGCTCAAGCCAATCTTGAATAGAAAAATAACCGGTTTGAATTTATGGAGCTACTGCCGTTTTATCTTCCGTTCGGGAATATGGATTTACTCCTTAAAATCAAGTAGAGTTATTGCTTGAATAATTAAAATAGGGAGTCACCCATGAGCGCCAAAGGGCAATTGTTACAAGACCCGTTTCTGAACGCTCTGCGGAAAGAGCACATTCCGGTATCGATTTATCTGGTAAATGGTATTAAGCTGCAAGGGCATATTGACTCGTTTGATCAGTACGTGGTTCTACTGAAAAACACCGTCACCCAGATGGTATATAAGCACGCAATATCCACCGTGGTTCCCGCCAGAGCCGTTACCATTCCATTTGATGCCCCAGTCGCACCTGATGCTTGACCGCCCCGCTGGCAGCACTGCCAACACTAATGCTGCCATACTGGTTAGTCTTGATTTTGGCGGCGGTTGCTACGCAGAGAACCTGGAAGAATTGCAGCAACTAGCCGCAAGTGATGGGCTTACAATCCCTGCGGTAATCAAAGGCAGGCGCTCCCGCCCCGACCCTGCTTATTACGCCGGCAGCGGCAAGGTGGACGAGATTGCCGCCGTAGTGGAACAAACTGGCGCCTCGCTGGTGATTTTCAATCATAACCTTGCTCCCGCCCAACAACGCAACCTGGAGCAACGCCTCCAGTGTCGCGTGCTGGATCGTACCAATCTGATTCTGGATATCTTCGCCCAGCGCGCGAAGAGTCACGAAGGCAAATTGCAGGTGGAACTGGCGCAGCTTGAGCATCTCGCTACTCGCCTGGTGCGTGGCTGGACCCATCTGGAACGACAAAAAGGCGGGATTGGCTTGCGTGGTCCTGGCGAAACCCAGTTGGAAACCGACCGGCAACTGCTGCGGAAGCGGGTTAAATCACTCAGGGAGAAACTCGCCAAATCCCAGTGCCAGCGTGAGGTGCAGCGCCGTTCCAGGCAACGCGCTGACGTGATGTCCGTTTCCATTGTCGGCTACACCAATGCGGGCAAGTCCACCCTGTTCAATAGCCTTACTCGCGCCCACACCTATGCTGCCGATCAGTTGTTTGCCACTCTGGATGCCACCACGCGCAAGCTATTCATCCCCGACTACGGACCACTAGTGATTTCCGATACGGTAGGTTTCATTCGCGAATTGCCGCATACATTGGTTGCCGCATTCCGTGCTACGCTGGAAGAAACGGTGCAGGCTGACATGCTGCTCCATGTCGTGGATGCTGGCAGCCCCAATCGGGATGAGCAAATCGGGGAGGTCAACAAAGTATTGAAGGAAATCGGTGCCGATGCAATCCCGCAGATTCTGGTACTGAACAAGATAGATCTGACCAATTTATCGGCGGGATCTGCGGGCTACGGGCGCGATGAGTGTGGTAGAATAATGCAAATTCGTTTGAGTGCGAGAACTGGCGAGGGGCTTGAATTTATTAGGCTGGCGCTGGCCGAGGCAATTGAACAACGTACTTCGCAACGCTGCAAGATACAGCCCCAAGTTGAAAATGTAGTCAGCGGATGCGCTGCAGTTTCTTATTAAGCCAGCAATCAGCTTGACCATTTGACGGCTGTATCTATATTCAACGGAAAACTAGGAACCAATATGGGATTAAACGACCCGCAGTGGGGAAGAAAAAAAGGTAACTCAGGCCCGCCTGATCTCGACGAGTTGTGGCGCAACGTTAACAAGAAACTCAACAGCCTTTTTAAGCGCAAGGGTGGCGGGGGCGAAGGGTCGAGCGGGGGTGAAGGGCCAGCCGGCGGCAGTCCTAGACGATATAGCGGCGGCGTTGGCCTGCTCGCTGGGCTACTTCTGCTGATGTGGGTATCCAGCGGATTTTATATTGTTAACGAAGGCCAGCGCGGCGTGGTGCTGCGTTTCGGTAAATATATCGAAACCACCCAGGCAGGACTCCGCTGGCACCTGCCATATCCGATCGAAGTGATGGAAACCGTTAATGTAAGCCAGGTGCGCACGGTGGAAATCGGCTACCGCAATAACGTGAGGAGCAAGGTGCTGAAAGAATCGCTGATGTTGACCGATGACGAAAACATCATCGACATTCAATTCGCGGTGCAATATATCCTTAAGAATCCTGAAGATTTTCTGTTTACCAACCGCGAGCCAGAAAGCGCCGTAATGCAGGCGGCGGAAACCGCGATTCGCGAAGTTATCGGCAAGAGTAAAATGGATTTTGTGCTTTATGAAGGGCGCGAACAGGTGGCGGCACAAACGACCCAGTTGATGCAGGAAATTCTTGATCGTTACAAGATAGGAGTGGCCATCAGCAAAGTGACCATGCAGAATGCACAACCGCCGGAGCAGGTACAGGCGGCATTCGACGACGCCGTGAAAGCGGGCCAGGATCGAGAGCGGCAGAAAAATGAAGGCCAGGCTTACGCCAACGACGTCATTCCCAAGGCCAGGGGTAATGC
>Ga0163199_1001107_pt1 | contig 16731 bp, 16 predicted proteins | sample PL_2010_150m_FD_113537 | JGI IMG/M metagenome (GOLD analysis project Ga0163199, IMG submission 113537) | Freshwater microbial communities from Powell Lake, British Columbia, Canada to study Microbial Dark Matter (Phase II) - PL_2010_150m | ecosystem: Environmental > Aquatic > Freshwater > Lake ... | reverse complement strand
CCACTCTTACTTTGCTCATCGGTTCTAAAGTCAGCATTGCGGCTTCAGGCCTCGTTAATTACTAGCTCGTAGAAATATTCTTCAAGGCCACTGACGGCCTTTTTAGCGTTCTTTTGCGCTGCAGCGCGCATTGCCTGCGCTTGCTTTTCCGCCTCTAAAACAATATTGCGGCACTGGTCGAGCGCCTTTTCCTCGGCTTGTTTAAGCGCACTAGCCTTGTTTTCCTGCGCTTGCTGGCGCGCCGCGTCAAGCGTTTGTTGCGCCTTGGCCCGCGCCTTGTCGAGCGTCTCAAGCTTTCTTGCCTGCGCTGCCTCGACAATCTTTTTCGCCTTTGCTTCTTCCTGCGCGAGTTCGGCGACTGACGTGCTCAATGCGTCTTCTTGTTGAACAGCGGAATGATGGCTCATTTGCTACCAGCCCCAAAAACTAAACCTTTATGCTAAAAGCGGCGGAACTGCGACGGATAGCGACTTTCCCACCTTTGCCCGCCGCGAAAAAACCGCGTTTGCAATTTGAGTTAAGGAGACATTGCTTTTAATTGCTTTGCTGCGGCCGGGTTTGTATTTTAAGTCCAATTTGTAGTTTTAGTCCCGTTTCTGTTCCTAAAGTAAGACAACGGTTGTTAAAGTCGCTTGAACTGAATACTTAAAGTACAAAGCTCACGGAACCGAAACAAACAAAAACAAGGCCAACAAACTACTCAAAAGTTAGTGGAAAAAGTGGGGCCATACCCACTGGATAAACCAAACCTTCGGCGGCAAACTATGAACACCTTTAAACCGCGCAGTTTTGTAGCAGGCGGCGCAAGATATTTACATCCCTTGGCAGTAAAGTACAGCCCCAACTTAAAAAAAGTAAAAATATTGGACGCTGCAGGCGGAAATGGAACGTTGTTGCCTTTATTAAAAACAAAGTTTCCAGCGTCCACCTTTGTTTTACTGGACAAAGACAAACAAGCACTCGAAGAAGCTAAGGGATATGAAGACAAAGTTTGTGCGAGCGTTACCAACATACCTTTTCCAGATTGTTTTTTTGATTATGCTTTTTGTATTCAATCCTTAAACTACGTTGCTAATTGGCGCCATGCAATACTCGAACTGGACCGAGTTAGTAAGAACGGGTTTACTGTAACCGTTCCTAACGCTTGGTTTATAAAATTACGCAAGCCAAAGACGTGGTTTAAACAAGATAAAAGCAATTATTGCACGCCTCAAAACTTGAAGCGTTTTTTAAAACAAATGGATTTTGAGTTCAACCGAGTTTTCGTTTCGAATAGTTTTCCAAAACTAAGAAGTAATTTTCTGTTTGCTTCCGAAGCAATCTTTATTGTGAAAAAGAGGTCGCAGTAGTAAGGGAAGGCGTTTTTTTAAGCACGCACCCTTTTTTTTCTTCAGCTTAAACCAACGGCTATTTATCCAAAGCCGCGTCCGCCAAACCATTTAAATATCACGCAAGACAAAATCCTTAAAAACTCCCAGCAGCCGCTTGTCATGCAGAGTCATGCGCAAGCTGTTCGCCGCTCTTTTTACCGGAGTAATGGCGCTTGGTGTGCGCGCAATTCAAAAAATCGCGGGTGGTAGGGAATGTCAATACTTTTGCCGTCACAGGCTGCGGCCCAAATCGCAATAGGAGTAGGCGTACTAATCTTGATTTACGCCGGATTTTTGATTAGATCCATATTGAAGCTTCCCCAAGGCGGCAGCAAGGCGCGAGAAATCGCCTTGGCAATCCGCGAAGGTGCGGACGCCTATCTCAAGCGCCAATATATGACGCTCGTACCGTTCGTAGTCGTACTTTTTGCCGCAATATTCTTTCTTGCAGGCGCCAACACCGCGGCAGCATTCATTACCGGGGTAATCTGCAGCGCGCTGGCGGGCTTCATAGGAATGTACGTCAGCACGCGCGCCAATGTGCGCACTGCTTTTGCGGCCGAGCAAGGACTAGCACCCGCGCTTTCAACTGCAATCAAGGGTGGCGCGGTGACTGGAGTTACGCTCACCGGCCTTGGCTTGGTCGGGGTGGGCGGAGTGTTTCTGGCACTCGGAGATGTTGCACCGCTCATAGGCTTCGGGTTCGGCGCCTCGATCATCTCGCTGTTCGCAAGAGTCGGGGGCGGGATCTACACTAAAGCCGCCGACGTTGGGGCAGACTTGGTGGGCAAGGTAGAGAAAGGCATTCCTGAAGACGACTTGCGCAATCCGGCAGTGATTGCCGACAATGTTGGCGATAACGTGGGAGACTGCGCCGGAATGGCCGCAGACTTGTTTGAATCTTACGCCGTAACTATAATTGCCGCAATGCTGCTCGGCGGCGCAGTTGGAAGCGCCTTTATCGGCATTCCCCTGCTGATTGCCACTGCAGGCGCAGTTGCCGGCGTGTTCGGGCTTTACTTCATCAAGCTCGGAAAAGGCAAGAAGATAATGCAGGCGCTCTACAAGGGAGTTGCCGCGACTTCCTTGTTCGCAATTGCCGCGTTTTGGGCAATCCCGATGGGCTTCGACTTGTTCCTCACGACAATAGTGGGTGTAGTCGCAACCGCGCTCATCTTCCTCATATCGGAATACTATACCGCAAAGGAATACCGGCCAGTACAGGAAGTTGCGCAAGCTGCACGCACTGGCGCGGGCACCAACCTAATCCGAGGGCTTGCCTTGGGCATGCAGTCAACCGCACTGCCCCTGTTGGTAGTAATTGCCGCAACCGCAATAGCATTCAAGCTTGCCGGAATCTACGGCATTGCCATTGCCGCAACTGCAATGCTTTCCCTCACTGGAATAGTGATTACGCTTGACGCGTACGGCCCGATAACAGACAACGCCGGAGGCATTGCTGAAATGAGCAAGGCGAAAGAAAGCGTGCGCAAGATAACGGACGCGCTTGACGCAGTTGGAAACACCACTAAAGCGACGACTAAGGGCTACGCAATTACCGGCGCAGCGCTCGGCGCGTTGACTCTATTCGTGGCGTTTGCCGAAGAAACTGGATTAAGCACCATAAACCTGCTTAACCCGGCCGTGGTCATCGGCCTGTTCATCGGCGCGCTGCTGCCCTACTTGTTCTCGTCCTTCCTCATGAAGGCGGTTGGCAACGCGGCATTCGAAATAGTCGAAGAAGTGCGCAGGCAATTCCGGACGATTAAAGGAATAATGTCAGGCAAAGCCAAGCCGGACTACGCGCGCGCAGTCGACATTTCGACTAAAGCCGCGCTGCGCGAACTAGTAGTGCCAGGAATACTGGCAGTAGCCTCGCCCATCGTGGTCGGCCTGCTGTTCGGCGCAGAGGCGCTCGGCGGAATGCTTGCCGGAGCAATAGCAAGCGGATTTCTGCTGGCCATCTTTCTTTCCACCGCAGGCGGCGCTTGGGACAACGCCAAGAAATACATTGAAGACGGGCACTTCGGCGGAAAGGGAAGCGACACGCACAAGAACGCAGTTGTCGGCGATACTGTCGGCGATCCTGCAAAAGACACGGCAGGACCCGCGCTCAACTCGCTGATAAAAGTGCTCAACACTGTCGCCATACTCGCGGCAGGCTTCATCGTGGCCAACGCGATAAAACTAGTGTAAACAAACGGGCTGCAAAAGACAGACAAACACGGCCGGGATTGCAACCGGCCAAACCTTTTCTTTTTGTGTTTTCTCTAAAGAGGATAAGCGGGCTACTGCACAAACTCGACGTTTTCAAGCTTTTCAAAGTCCTTGTCGCCGGTAACGACGCGCCTTTGGCTGGAAGCAAACGCATAAACAAGGGCGTCCGCGTAATGAAGCCCTGTTTCTTCAGCTAGGAAACCAGCGCGTATGGCGTCTTCCTTCTCAAGTGGCAATACGATGCTTTTACCGCACACGAATTCAACTGCTCGCATTATGTCGCTGCGCTTGTGCCCCTTCCTTTTGAGCGAGCGCACTATTTCAGCAAGAGCGCTGGCGGAAGTATAAGGCACGCCTTGCTCGACATACGCAGAATAACTCTTGTTGCCGCCGAAATACTCCAGCCATGCGTAAGAGTCAAGCAGGTATTGCAAGCTAGTCGTCCTCCTTTATCTTGTCCGCACCGCTAACCCCGCGCAGCGCGCCGAGCATCGACTGCCTCTTGCCAAAAAGCCTTTCAGCAAGTACTTCGTTGACAAAGGCGCTCATATTGCCGCACTCGGCCTGCAGCTTGCGCGCGACGGCGTCGTCCAGCATCAAAGTTGCACGAACCTTCATAAGTTAGTATATACGTACATACTAATAAAATGCTTTCGGGGGGTGGTTGCCGATGACAAGAACCACCCGCTGCCCTTGACTGCGCAACCCATATAAAGTATTTCCACCAAAATTGTTGTGCTAGTTCTATGCTAGGCTTAGCCTTCTAGCGGGGCGTTGGAATAATGTATTACGTCTGCAAGTTTTCGGAAAGCGTGAGGATTCCGCCGGCATTGTTCGGCAAAAAGATTGGTGACGCTGCGCTCACAATGCTGCGCGAGCAGTACGAGCGCACGGTCAACAAGGATTACGGGATTATAATCAGCCTCCACAATGCGAAAGTACTCTCCAAAGGAGTGGTTATTCCCGGGGACGGCGCGGCGTTCGTCAACGTAGAGTTTGAGGCGCTGGTGTTTAACCCGCAAGTGAACGAGCTTATTCAAGGCGAAGTAAGCGAAATTGTTGACTTCGGAGCGTTCATCCGCCTAGGGCCAATAGACGGCTTGGTTCACGTATCGCAGGTTGCCGACGACTTTTTCACGCTTGACAAGAAGAAGGGATTCCTGGTTGGCAAGCGCAGCCGCGCGACGCTCAAGAAGAAAGACGTCGTAAAGGCGAAGGTTGCAACTGTAAGCTTCAAGGAAAACATTCCGGCAAGCAAGATTGCGCTCACAATGCGCCCCGGAGGACTAGGCAAGGCTGGAGCCGGAAAGACTGACAAGCCTGAAAAGGCTGATGCAAGGGGAAGACAACATGGTTGAAAAAGCGTGCCGCAAGTGCAGGCTCATAGTCTCTGGCGACGTGTGCCCCAACTGCAAGGACTCTGAACTCACGAAGTCGTTTGAAGGATACATATTGATAGTCAACCCGGAAAACAGCGAAGTTGCAAAGGCGATTGGCGCGCTCGTCCCCGGAAGATACTCACTCAAGATAAAGTAAAAACGCCTAGGTGGTTTTCAACATGAAGCTCGAAATTATCTCAAAAAAGGAAAACGCATTGCTCGAAAGGACCGAAGTGCTCGCAAGAGTACACGGCTACGAGGCAACGCCAAAGCGCGACGCGATAGCTGAAGAGCTCGCCAAGGAACTCAAGTGCCCCAAGGAAGCCCTTTACCTGCTCAAAGTCACGCAGCCGTTCGGCGGCAAGGCGGCTTCCGTCACGGCGCAAGTCTATAAAACTGCTGAAGCACTGACAAAAACGATCCACAAAAAAAGGCTGCTGCGCGGCAAGCCAAAAGAAGCAAAGCCCGTTGCACAAAAGAAGAAGAAATAAGCTGGTGAGCTGCAAAGCACAACCAAACTGGAAAACGAAAAGAAGGAAAATATTGCAGAGAGTTGATTGACGATGGCTGACAAGAAAAAGGAAAAGAAAACAAAAATTTACGTTGCAGGCGCGCGCACTTGCCCCAAGTGCGGACCGGGAATACACTTAGCCACCCACCCAAACCGCTTCTCGTGCGGAAAGTGCGGATACATGGAAACCCGCGACAAGCCCGTAGCGCAGTAAGAACGCTATTTTTAGGAAGCTCAAGGCAAGGAAACATATACCTATTTTTGCAACAATAGCGCATGCCACAAGCGCCGGAAAGAAGAATGTTGGCGATATATGCCAAGGCCGGCCCGGAGAGAAACGCAAAACAAAAAATTATCTTTGAAATGCATTACGCGCCAGAGCATTTGATAACCCGCATTCACGAAGGTAAAACGCTCGTAAAGAAAACGACGCTTCCCGCGTACAACAAGTTGCCTGGCTTCGGCCACTCTCCACTTATTAAGCGGCCATCCAAACCGGAGCAACGCGACGCCCTCTGACGTTTCTAAACGCTTAAATAATTCTTTGCCACATTATTTTCTAGTCTTTGTTTTCTCCAAAGATAACGGAGGTTGTTTTGCAATGGAATTGCGCGAGTTTGCGGCTTACGAGCCGTCAGTGCTTGAAAAGGAAGTATTGGACTTTTGGGAGTCGAAAGGAATACCCCAAGCGTTGTCGGCACACCGTCGTGGCGCGAAAAAGTTTTTCCTGCTTGACGGGCCGCCTTACATCAACGCGCTGCCCCACGTGGGCCACGTCAAGACTACTACTTGCAAGGACGTGTGGACGCGGCTGAAATACATGCAGGGTTTTGACTGCCTGATACAGCCGGGCTTTGACTGCCACGGCTTGCCGGTTGAAGTAATTGTTGAGAAAGAGCTGGGCATAGAGAAAAAAAGCCAGATTGCCGAGATGGGCGTAGACAAATTCATGAAAACGTGCCTTGAAAAGGTCCTCAACAACGAGAAAGCGTGGCTGGCCTATTACAAACAGCTGGGCGCGTGGCGCGCGTTTTTCGAGCCGTACTTCACTTACAAGAATTACTACATTGAGAGCGCGTGGTGGACGTTCAAGACGCTTTACGAAAAAGGCTTTGTCGTGCAGGGGACGCGGCCAATCCACTGGTGTTCACACTGCGAGACCGCGCTGAGCGGTTACGAAGTCAGCGACTCTTACAAGGACGTTTCCGACCCGAGTATATACGTAAAGTTCAAAGTCAAGGGCTCGAAAAACGAGTATCTCCTGGCGTGGACAACAACGCCTTGGACGCTGCCTTCGAACGCGGCGCTCGCAGTTGTTCCAAAGGAAAAGTACGTCAAAGCCAAGACGCAGGGCGCAAACGGCGAGGAGGAAATAATAATTGTTGCTGAAAAGCTAGTCCAGAAAGTTTTCGAAAAGGCGGAGAAAAGCTTCGAAATAGTCGGGAATCTGGAAGGCCGCGAGCTTGAAGGCGTGCAGTACGAGCCGGTAATCGATTGCGAAGTGCAGCGCGAGTTCAGCTACAACGAGCGTGCGCGCAAGGTTTACGCGAGCATTCAAGTTATGGCGAAAAAAAAGTACAAGAAGCACGTGAAAGGCAAGGGTGCCGACGTTGAGGAAGAGTTCGAACAGTTCGTAACCGTTGCTGACGGCACTGGCTTGGCTCCTTGCGGCCCCGGCCACGGGCAGACCGACAACTTTTTTGCAAAACACTACAACATTCCCGTGTCGTCCCCGATTGACGAGCACGGACAATTCACGCAAGAAGTCGAACAATGGAAGGGCCAGCGGGCCAAGCAGGCTGACAAGGGAGTTGTTGAATACCTTGAGCAGCGAGGCCTCTTGTTCCACTACGAAAAGATAACTCACTCTTACCCCTTGTGCTGGCGCTGCAAGACGCCGCTCATATTCCGGTTGAGCGAGCAGATCTTTCTTTCAGTTGACAAGATAAAAGCGTCAATGCTGCACGACAATTCAAACACGCGCTGGATGCCGGAATTCGGCCAGGAGGCTTTCGGCAACTGGGTTGCGCAGGCTTCCGACTGGTGCGTCTCGCAGCAGAGGTTCTGGGGGATACCCATTCCCCTGTGGAAGTGCCAAGGCTGCGGGGCAAAGAAAGTGGTTGGCAGCGTCGCGGAGCTACAGCAGCACGCCGAACACAACGAGCACAACCAAAAAGTGGATTTTGCAAATCTTGACGACTTGCACCGCGGAACGGTTGATGCAATTGCGCTCAAATGCGGCGAGTGCAGCGGCTCCATGCACCGCGTGCCCGACATTTTCAACGTGTGGATTGACAGTGGAATCTCACCGTGGGCGTCGCTAGGCTATCCTCACAAGAACAAGGAACTCTTCGAAAAAGTGTTTCCAGTTGATTTGGTTACCGAAGCGCAAGACCAGGTGCGCGGCTGGTTTTACGCGCTCGAATTTCTGGCGCAGGCGACTTTCGGAAAGCCTTCGTTCAAGAGCGTAAGCATGATGGGCTGGGTTGTTGACGAGAAGGGCGAAAAGATGAGCAAGTCTCAAGGCAACGTAGTGGCGGCCGACCAGGCAATTGCCAAAATTGGCGCCGACGCGCTGCGTTTGTACTACTGTTGGGACGTCGCGCCGTGGGACACCCAGAAATTTTCGTTCACCAACGCGCTTGAAGCGCGAAAGGCGCTCGCAATATGGTTCAACGCACTCAAGTTCTACGAAATGTACTCTGCAAGCGACGCGGGATTGCAGACGCAAGACGGAATCGAAGGGCTTTCGCTGGAAGTGGAAGACAAGTGGATTTTGTCGCGCCTCAACACGGTTTGCGGCCAAGTGGCACAACGGCTCGAAACATTCGAATTCCACCACGCTGGCAAGACCGCGGCAAGCTTTCTTGTAGAAGACCTTTCACGGCTGTACATCAAGCTTATTCGCGACCGCGTGGGCGCCGATGCACCAGCGCAAACTAGAAAGGCAGCGCTCGGAGTACTACGCCACTCGCTGCTGGAAACGTCAAGGTTAATGTCGCCAATCACGCCTTTCCTGAGCGAATACCTTTTCCAGAGGCTTGCAACGCACACTGCCGACAAGCCATCAGCGGCAAGCGTGCACTTCGGGCATTTCCCCACGCCAGACGGCCAGAAAATCAACTTGGAACTCGAGCAAGCCATGAAGTCAGCCGCCGTAATAACCGCAGCTGCAAGCTCGCTGCGCCAGGAAAACAAGCTCAAGCTCCGCTGGCCGCTGCGACGGCTTGCAGTTGTCGGAGACGTCAAGCTAAAAACCGCGATTTCTGACTTGCAGCACTTGCTGCGCGCGCAAAACAACGTTCTTGATGCAACCTTCCTGGAAAATCCGCCTTTGGGCGGGGACTGGCGTGAAAAGCAAGTCGAACTCGACGGCGGTGCAACGGCATCAGTGTTTATCGACGTGGGGCGCGACGAAGAACTCGAATTGCTCGCGTTGTTGCGCGAGCTCTTGCGCGCAGTGCAAGCCAGCCGCAAGCAAAACGGGCTTGTTGTGCAAGAAAGGATTTCCTTGAGCCTTTACGCTTCCGGAAAAGCCGCGGACTTCCTCGCAAAAAGGCAGGACGAGATAAGGCGCGAAGTCGGCGCAGCCCAAGTAATAATTGCTGCTAGCGAAAGCCAGCTTGCCGGAGAGTTTTCGGCGCAGGCAGAGCTTGAAGGCATTGGCAAGATAATTGCAAAGTTCGCAAGAAAATAAGGCCACAACAAAAACAGCTTGACGAAAAAACGGCCGCCGCCAAATGCGACGAAACGCAGGAACGGCCAAAAACAGCTATAGCTCGAGCGCTGCGACTAATTCCTTTAGCCCCAGTCCTTCGGTTGCGCTTCCACGCACTATTTTTTCCTGCGCAATGGAAGACACTATCGACTGAACTGGCAAACCATCGACCAGGCTGCGCTGCAACTCGCGCTTCTTTCTCTTCTCCAACACGTCGCACTTGTTGACAAAAGTGATTACTGGAACGCCGTAGGCGTCCTGCTGCAAAGAATTTAGCGCGGCCACCAAAACGCCCGACTCGTCGGAGCGCACGGCGTTGTAATCCGCAACGTAAACGACCTTGTCACAAAAATGCGCTATGAAATTGCGTCCGCCTTGCAGTAGAAAATAGTCTAAAGAACCAGGAATGTCGATAAGAACGGCATCCTTGCCCACGCAAGCCTTGCGGAACTCTGAATTTAGGACTAAGTCTAACACGGCCCTGCGGAGCGCCTCAGCGCTCGCCTCTTGTTCTCCCTTGAGGGTTTCGCGCATTATCTTGCGCGCGGAATAGAACGAGCGAATGTCGAAGGCCGGCTTGTACAATATGTGCTTGCAGGCCGCGTCAAAGTTTGCCACTACCGCGCTCTTTGCACGGTTAGACAGGAATACTGACAGCGAATGCGATAGCGTGCTCTTGCCCGCGCCGTACGCCCCCAACACCCCGATTCGTTGCCCCATTGCGCTACAAGACGGGTACAAAAGACTTTTAATGCCGGCGGCGAACTGCCAGTAGACATCCACGCGCGTTTATTAACAATCACAGAGTGTTTGTTTGGCCAAGCAGGCGAAAACTCATGGATTTTACAACTATTGTTCCGGTTCTAAGGCGCCTTGTGGACTACTTGCGCAAGGATGACGCAAAGGCTCTTCGCGCCTTGGGCAGCGAGCTTGGCCAGCAGGCGCTTGTCAACAACGAGCCTGCGTACGTGCAAATCGCTGCCGCATCTTACTCCCAATCAAAATTCCTCGAAAAAGCGCACATAACCACGTCTAAAGGCTGGCCGAAATTCCGATTACGCATAATCGAGAAGGCTGCCGCTGCCCTGAAGGCCGCGCAAGAAGGAAAAGACGGAAAGCTTTCCTCAACGCTTGACGCGCTGGTATACGAGGCGGAAGAGACTAGCACCCACTTAGGGCGCTTTCAAACTAGCGTGGTTGAAAAGGCAAGAATCAAAATTGCCACCGACATTTACGCGCACGGAGCTTCGCTTGGAAGGGCGGCAGAACTTGCAGGAGCGCCGAAAAAAGAGCTTTCAAAATACATTGGCGCAACAAGGCTATCCGAGAAGTACGAAACAATTGGCGCAACAGAACGCCTGACCAAAGCAAAGACAATATTCTTTGCGGCATAAAAAAACAAAAACAAAGCTTAAAGCGAACCCACAAAAAAAACAACGAAAGAAAACGGCAAGCAAAACAACACGGTGCAAAAAAATGGCAAACCCGACCATCGTTTGCGACTCTTCGTCACTCATATCCCTGTCTGAAACCTGCAACCTGGGTTCACTGGAATTCCTGAAAAAAGAATGCAACGCCCGATTCCTCGTGCCGCCTGAAGTTAAGAACGAGGTTTTCGTCCGACCGGTAAGAATCCCGAAGTACGAATTCTCAGCACTACGCCTAAACAACCAGCTCGAGCACGGCGTGCTGGAGGAAAGCAGGCCTACTGGAATCGAGGCACTCACCAGGCAAGTACTGGAACTATCCAACTCCGCGTTTTCTTTCAGGGGGCGCAAATTACAGCTTGTTCAGCGCGGAGAGGCCGAGTGCGTTGCCCTTTGCATCGCGCTCAAAGCCGACGGGGTTCTAGTCGACGAGAAGACCATGCGCCTCTTCATCGAAAGCCCGTCAACCCTGCTTCAAAGGATGGGCGGCGAATACGAGGGCGGGATAAACATAGACAAGGGCACGCTTGCGACACTCGGAAAACTGACGCAAGGAATATTCTGCCTGCGTTCGAGCGAACTTCTCGGCATTGCAGCTGCAAAAGGATTTTTCAGGCAATTCGGCGCGCACGAAAGGCAGGCTTACGTGGCTTCCCTTACCGCGCTTCGCAACTCTGGCTGTGGGATAACTACCGACGAGATTGCCGAACTGGCTGCAGCTAAAAACTGAAACGCGTTGCCGCAAAACCAAATTATAATAACGTTGCCCCGACGAAATTATTGCGTAATAACTTGTTTGAAGCTTTAGTCAAGGGCGGGTAGATCAGTGGTAGATCGCGTCGTTCGCAACGACGAGGCCGCGGGTTCAAATCCCGTCCCGTCCACCTAACGTTTTTCCTACTTTTCTCACAAAACAAAAGTCAAGACAAAGCGATTTATTCAAAGCGAGCAAAACAGTTTCGTGAAAATTAAAGCCGCAACCCAAAGCCACGCCCGGCGGGCAGGCAAAACCAAGCGCGCAAACCTCATTGACGCCAGAAGTACTGGGGCAAACGCGGTTGGAAAAGCGTTCAACAAACTTTTTTTCCGACAGGAAAACGAAAGCGCGCTTTTTGACGCCTCGCTTTTCATAACCGCATTTTGCATAAGCGCGGCAACCTTCTATTTCGCGCTTTCGCTTGCTGGAGGCCTGCCAAACAGTATTGCTGCACACAGCGCAGCCTTCGCAGGCAAAAACCTTTTTGGGCTCGAGGTAAACTATCTGGCAGGCGCACCGCCGCGCCTTGCTGGCTATTCCAACGGCGGTTGGTTTGACGCCGAAATTGCCGGCTTGTGCTCGGGTGCTTTGGAACTTGCAGTCTTGGCGGGAATGATTGCGGCAACGCGCGACAAACCCTTAAAGGAACGATTGAAAGGAATTGTTGCGGGCGGAATTGCAATTCTCGTTTTTAACCCGTTGAGAATTGCCGCAACCCTCTTATTCTCAGGCTCGCCGGCTCTAGCGCTCGTGCACGACGTGCTGTTCCGGCTGTCGTTGGTAATCGTGCTGGTCACGTTCTACGCAACGTGGTATTTCTGGGTTCCCCGCACAAACGAACAGACCGCCAAGTAAAAGGCCGGCAACCACTACAACCAAGCTTAATTATGAAAGCCTTTTGGGCGAGACGCGTTTTTATATCGGGTAAGAGTAAGTAAAGCTATGGGCTTTCCCGCACACAAGGGTTTCATAGCCGCCCCTCTTTTGGGCACCCTAATTTTTCTCAGCGCAATAGTTTTCGTCGCCCACGTTACGCAAGTCGACAAGGTAGAGACTGCCGCCATAGTCTCTGAAACTTATCACAACCGCATAGTCAACATTTTGGAAGACTACCGCAGCGACTTGGGCGTAATATTCTCGGTCAACGTGGTGCGCGCAATACAACGCTACCTGACAAGCGAATGCTGGGCCCTTTTCACGCTTTCCAACAAGCCGCCGGAGCGCACGGGACAGCAAGACAACCTGAACAACTTGCGAGCAGCTGCAGGGTTTGACAAGGCAATGAAAAACCTCGACTATGACGACTTGCCTTTCTGCAACAACCAGCACAACGACCCGGCTGCAAAGTGCACTGCCGGAAAGACCGTCAACACGGGAGACCCTGATTCATACTTGTGCGCAGAAAATTGCAACCGCCAGCTTGACTACTACGAATTGCGCTACCAAAAGTGCACGCAGGTAAGCCAGATAATAAAGGACGGAATCTGCCCGTACAACGAGGTCTACGGGATAACGGCGTGGATAGAATCTACGCTTGGGGAAAGAACCGACCCTTCAAACCCCAACAGCCCGCGCACGCCCTACTCGTTCGAAGGAATAAGCTTCAACGTTTCCAACTCGCTTTTAGTAAACCAATTCATAAGCCGGTTGGATTGCAGGTTCAACGACAATGGCGCAAACGGCGGCAAGGCTTTCCAAATGCCTCTTGGCGGTTCTGGCCAAATGGTTGGGCGCACCAATGGCAATAGCGTGTGTGTGGGCTATACGGGCAAAGCCAATCCCAACGACCTTTACGACCCTCACAACAATTATCAGGAATGCTATTGCGCGCGGGAAACAGGCTGCCAGACTGAAACTTCTCCGGGAAACGGCGAATTCGTTGACATGCCTGAAAACTCGCCGGGCTTTTCGTGCGCAAACCTTGACGGAGATGTGGCAACAGGCGACGGAATCACGCGATGCCAAGAGCTCATCGGCAACCCGTTGTTCGACTGCAGGAATTTTGCGGTTCCTGAAACCGAGGGTGCAAACCCCAACCGGTGCTGCGACGCGTTTTATTACAACAAGGGCAACCCAAGCGACGCAAACAACGGGAAGTGTTGCACCGGGGAACTCAAAGGAAACACTAACGGAGGGTGCGACGCGAAAGACCACGTAATTCCAGGGTGCGAGCTTGGCAGTTTTTTCATTAACGTAAACATCACCGCCAATGAAGCGCTTTACAAGATGGTGCCAAGAGTCATGGCGAGCGACAAGACGGGAAACACTATTAGGGGAGGCGCGCTTGGACAAGAGGCGTTTAAAGTGCACGTCAAATACCCCGTCTACCGGTATCTTGACGCAGCACTCAAGTTTTACGCGGAAATAGCTTACGGCACTAATGAGTCCGGCTCGCAGTACGACTTTCTCGACCCTGCGCTCAACACCAAAAAACTCGAGGGAAAAGCCCGCAACCCCAACAGCATAACCCTTTTTGAAGAGTCCTACTACCCCAAAAAGAGAGGCCAAACCAGCACTGGAAGCACGCCAATTGCCAGCGTAAGCCCCAACCAAGGATTTCGAGGAAAACAATCGTACACGCTTGTAACAGGCAAGGGCGCGACAGACCAGGGCACTTACGAGGGAGTTGTGGAAGGCGTTTGCTTTGGCGGTACTGCGGGCGGAGGATGCATGTGCACTCCGGACGAAATAAACAGCATCAAGGACAGTGACGACTTCCGGGGAGTGTGCACTCCAAGCAATCCAATCAACGTGCTCAACACGCTTTTCGAAAAGACAGACGACACAAACGTTGATAACGCTGAAAAGGATTATTACGACCGTTTCTTTGACCCGGCCTCTAGCACCAGCGTTTGCAGGCTAGTCAAGAACAAGCAGCAAGGCGGTTTTTGCGAACAGTGGGGGACGTGCGACACTGAAATCTGGATAAAGGGATACAACCTTCAAACCGACTCCAGATTCTTACTATTGTGCCCAAGCTCGACAGACATCGTGACAAACCCGGGAATAATGCAATCACAGGACCTAAAGCGCATTAAGGACGCGTTCTACATTGCCAGCAGCGACCCGAACGACCAAACTGGACTAAAAGGATTCTTCGGAAAAGCTTCGAACGCTAACCAACCCGACGTTCACTACAAGTACCTCGACGCAGTGTATTGGACTTTAGACTTCCGCGACTTTGACTCGGAATCACTCGTGCTTCCAGAAGCGCCGAATGCGACGAAGTCGGAAAGCCCGCAGCCGCACAACCGGTTCTGCTGGTATGCACACCCATTCCACTTCAATACAATCAACCCGACAGGCTGACGAGGGCGGCAAACCTCGCACAGCGTTGGCCGCAATGCACGGTTTTGTGAAAACTCGCTATCTATACGTTACTGGTTGTCGGCGACGGTAGTTGCAAGAAAGGCTATTTATACAAGCCTACCCAAAAATTTGCAGGAGTGCGGCCAATGGTTTCGCTTGCGGAACTGCGAGAAAAATACGAAGATTTCCTGCTTGACATCGAAGACAAGGGTTTCCCGAGCCCCGGCTTGGTCGTACCCGCGCTCGCAATACTAATTTTGGTGGCAATCGCCTTTCTTGCCCTTCCCTATATTAGTAAGCCGGCAGAGCAATTGCGCGACGTGCAAGTGTTAGTCCAGAACGCTGGCGGAGATAAAGTTTCAGGCGCCACTGCGACGCTTTTGGCTCCAGACGGCAGTACTGCAGCGCTGGCAACCACGGATAGTTCAGGAATTGCGGTTTTCAAGTCAGTGCCTCCAAAGGAAGGCTTCAGGGTAAGAGTGGAAGCAAGCGATTACAAGGCGGGCGAAGCTGCATTGGCGGCAGTCAGTTCCGTTGCAAGCCTCACGCTCGAGTCCACCGCCCCGGCAGTGCCGCCAGTCACGCGAGTGCTTTTTGCAGTAACCGACGATGGCGGTCAGGCGGTTTCCGGCGCAAGCCTTAGGCTGGTTTTTCCCGGTATTCCCGAACGCTCGGCCGTAACTGACGCTTTTGGCCAGGCCGAAATCCCTTTGCAAGGCATTCCAGGCGCGGCCAACGCGCTGGTTGCTGCGCAAGGCTTTGACGACGGCTCGCGAGTTGGAATCAGCGCGATGGAGCTCAACAACTCGCTTTTTGCCCCAATTACGATTACTTTGAGAAGGAAAGCCCAGACTATTGCAGAAAAAGGAGTGCTTCAAGTGTCAGTGCTGGGGCCGACTGCTGCTCCACTCGACGGCATAATCGTTTCGCTTACGGATGTAGTGACCGGAGCGAGTTTGCGCGAGGCTGCAGCTCTTGGCGGCAAGGCGATTTTCGATAACCTGGCAATTGGCACGCGCTTTTCGCTTCGCGCGCGCGACCCAAAGGGAATTTACGAACCTGCAACTCCCGCAGGAGACTACTCGTTCGCCAGTACGGCACAAGAAATAACCCTAGTGCTGAAGAGAAAATCTGCAGACAAACCCAATTCTATTCTTTTCACGGTTAAGGACAAGCGCGGCCAGCCAGTTACTGGTGCGGAAATAAACGTGTTCATCCAGAACTCCAACCGGCTTGTTGCCGAGGGAGTCACGGTTGACGACAACGGCGCTGCAACAATCGACGTATTGCCGGGCGAAACGTTCTACGCAACAGTATACGCCGACGGCATGCTACCGGCATTCAAGGCAGGGCTTAAAGGCGGGACTGCCCAAGAATTCGCGCTAGAACAAATTGCCGAGGGCAACAACGTGCAGGCAACCATAAAAGTTTCGCAGGATGGCGCGCCTTCTGCTGGCGCGAAAGTCGCGCTTTTCACGCGTGGAGGCAACCGGGATGGATTCTTCCTCGGAGTCCCAGTAATTACGACGGGGCCTGACGGAATTGCAAGCGCGCGCATTCCCCGCAAGCTTGACGGCGCCGACTACCGCTTTTTCGCTTATGCATCCAAGGGAGACATTACCGGCAGCAGCGACACGGTTGCAGCAATTGCCGACGCCGTATTGCAAGTTAATCTTCAGGCCGCGCCTGCCTACTTGCAGGCAAAAGTCCTCGACCGAATTACAGCACGCCCGATTTCGGGAGCGTACGTCAGCGCCCAGGCCCTAAACGCCCAGCAAATTGCCTGCAGCACCGGGACTAACGGCACGTGCATGCTTACAATTGACGCTGGCAAGGACTACGTGCTTACATTTTCAGCGCCGGGATATGTAGATTATACTACTACTCCACTAAGGTACGCACCGCAGGCGCGCGAAGGATACGCCGCAAAATTATATTCATTCAGCGCGCTTTCCGACGTTTCACTAGACTTTCTCGGCCTTTTCGACGATGCTGGCAGGAAAGTTGCCGAAATTGAAAACGCACAGGAATACACTGCAAAGT
>Ga0163199_1001105_pt1 | contig 16753 bp, 20 predicted proteins | sample PL_2010_150m_FD_113537 | JGI IMG/M metagenome (GOLD analysis project Ga0163199, IMG submission 113537) | Freshwater microbial communities from Powell Lake, British Columbia, Canada to study Microbial Dark Matter (Phase II) - PL_2010_150m | ecosystem: Environmental > Aquatic > Freshwater > Lake ... | reverse complement strand
TCGGCAGCCCCGAAGACTATCGAGATCACGCCCGTGGTACTGACCGGGAGCACGATTGACGCTGCGGTCGGGGACACGATCATCGTCAACCTCAAAGCCAACGCGACGACCGGCTTCGCATGGACATTCACCGCCGGCGACACCTTCGAGATTGTTAGCAGTAATTACGCGGCAGACCCGAATCCACCGGGTACGACTGGCGCGGGGGGCAAGCAGATCGTCACCTTGAAGGTTACCAAAATCGGCTCATCGGACCTAAGGGGCACTTACCGGCAGCCATGGAACCCGGTGCCGCCGGGCGCCAGTCCCGACTTCATCATGACTGTGCTGGCAAAGTAGCCATAGATTCCCGCGTCCAACAGCGCGACCAACCGGACGCCGGTGAAAATTTGATTAATTTTTGAGTGCTGGAAGCGGCAGCGACGGCGACAGCCCCCGGCGTCTGCGCACAGCGGCAGCAACCAGTCCCAACCCGGCCAGGAGCAGGGCGTAGGTTTCCGGCTCGGGTACCGCGGTGACCGGAGGTCCGCCAAAACCCAACTGGTAGTCTCCAATCCAGTTGGGGTTGCTTGCAGTACCGTACCAGTTGGTCACCTTCCCTGAAATGGTCAGCGTGTAAGGCGTGTTGGCACTGGCAACTTGACCATTGAGAACCCACACGGAGTTTCCTAACCAGGCTGCTGGTGCGAACACGTCAGGCAAGCCAGAAGAAAATGAAGAGCCACCGCCCGACCATTGGGCAGTCAGCCCACTGATGCCGTTATAGCCCACGATCTGTAGCCTCTCGGGCGAAGCCGTCATGATCGTGAAGGTGTCGCTGAATGTGCCATCGGTTGAGATGGAGGCGTTGTTGTGCGGGGCGTACCCAAACGCCTGGTAGCTAGTGGCATAGACCGGCAGGTCGTAGTTATTGGCAAAACTTGTACCCACACTGGCCAATGGCAAGACTGCTATGGTGAAAAGGCGATTGAACTTCATAATGATTCCCTCCGTTTTTCAATTCAAATGGCTTGCAAATGCCGTGTGAATGGATGAGTCAGCGATGGGTCAAGTGTGAAAGCCTATGGCGACGAGGGGAATGATGCCGGGGTACTTTTCTTGCTGGTAGTCTTGTGCCAGGAAAGTCCGAAGCTCAGGTAGTAGATCGGTACCAGTACATAAGTCATCGTGAGCCCGGATCAGCTTGAGCTGCGAACGGCTCCGATATCGAGGCGTCCTGCGCCTCTTGCATCAATGTTGGTGCAGCACCTGATCAGCAGCGGACTGTCGTGCTGCGCGACCGAAGCGCTCAATCCAGATGCTTGCACCTGCCGCCGCTCCGATCACCGCGGCGACGAGCGGCATGGTGAGTGAAAGATCAGATCCCGCCTGCTTATAAAGCCAGGGCAGCAGCAAGCTCGCGCACACGCCTGCGGCAAACGTGCTTGCAATGACGACAGCAAGGCTGTGACGCCGCAGCTGAACATAGCCTGACTGTAGTCGCTGGATCTCCCTTTGATGCTCAACTGCCAGGTCAAAGCGGCGTGTTTCCAGTTGAAGACCATCGTTCGAAGCGATCGCCATCAACTTTGACCTGAAACCTGGTGGCAATGAGGGCGGCACGATGATTTGGCGCAACGCGCGGTCGATGGAACCAGGGTCGCTGGAACTCGCGCTAGCGTCAACCGGCATGGAAAAGTCATTAGACATGGTTCGTCCTCCTCATGACCACAGTGTGAAATCAGCCAGGCCGTGCTGCTTCAAGGCCTGGTGCAACATGATGCGCGCGCGCCGCAGCTGGGTTTTGACCGTGCTCTCGGGTACTCCAAGCAAGTTTGCCGTCTCTGACACAGAGCACTCCTCAAAATAGTAGAGCGTCAGAGTGGTGCGATACGTTGGCGGCAAGGCATCCACAAGACTGCGAAGCCAGATCAGGGAAGCAGCATCGTTTGTGGCAGCGGGAACTGGAATCTGTGTCGCCTGTTGCCACACTTCGGACTCATCGAGCGAGACCTCGCAGGCACGCGGTTTGTTCAGGGCCGACAGACACTGGTTGCGCGTAATGGCAAAGATCCAGGTCGAAAAGGCACCAATACGGGCGTCGTAGTGGGACAGGAATCGCCAGACCCGAAGGAAGACCTCCTGGGCGATATCTTGCGCCAGCGCTGAGTCCCGCAACATGGCCATGCACAGTCGAAATACCTTCGCCTCGTACCGATCAACGAGCGCCGAAAACGCCTCTGAGGTCCGGCCTGCCTGCAGTGCTGCTTGAATATCTGCATCGCGTACAGCCGCGTCGCTTGGCGCGGGGTCCGATCTGACTGGCGAAGCGGCTTGCATACGTATTGGTACCTCAGGGACTCCAATCGGTTTCAGAAATTTGCAGAAATATTCTTTAGTCCAGCTGAAACCATCTCACTGCGCAGCGAGTATCAATGTTGATCACTCACTCCACAAGGAAATTGATATGTCTGAATTTCGTCACATTTTGCCCTTCTTCATTCCCCTGGTGGCCATCATCATGGGCATCGGCGTCGCGATGCTCGCCCTGTGGCTGGACCACCAAAAGAAGATTCACCTGTTTGAGTTGCACCATAAGGAGCGATTGATGGCAATTGAGCGGGGCATGGAACTGCCACCCTTGCCAGCAGAGTTCTTTCAGGGACGGGGAAAGCCAGAATCCTCACTCGTCAATAATTTGCGCTGGGGCTTGATCTGGCTGCTTGTGGGAATGGCCGTCGCCGCAGCGATGATCATCAATGGAGAAAGCAGCGGCGCCGCGTGGGGCTTGATCCCGATCGCAATCGGATTGGCGCAGCTGATCTTCTACTCAATCGGTCGCCGCCAGCCGCCAGCGGGCGGTGCCTCGCAGAATGGGCCGAGCACGAGTTCGCCGCCAAGGGTGTGAGCCGGCGTGGCCCCATCACGGGCTGGTAGGTCCTGACCCGGTGACTGACCCGGTGACTGGACACTTTTGCCGCGGTGCGTCAGAATCGGCGTTCTATGAACGGGAGTGAAGATTTTCATGCCAGTGATCGCGGTCGTCAATCACAAAGGTGGTAGTGGCAAAAGCACACTCGCCACCCACCTGGCAGCGTGGCTGGCCCGGCAGGGCTTGCCGGTCATGCTGGGCGATATGGATCGTCAGCAATCCGCGCGCACCTGGCTCAAGCGACGCGATCCATCGCTGCCCAACATCCTGCCATGGATCGCCGACCACAGAGGCGTGCTCAGACCGCCGGCTGGTGTAACCCACGTCGTTCTGGATACGCCGGCTGGCATGCATGGGCTTGAGCTGGCCAAGGTTGTGATGTCGGCAGACGCCATCATCATGCCGGTTTGTAATTCCATTTTTGATCGCGACTCAGCCGCGTTCTGCATCACGGAACTGATGACTTTGCCAAGGGTTGCCAGCCGGAAGTGCCGGCTGGCCGTGGTCGGAATGCGGATCGACGCGCGTACGCACTCGGCTCAGACGCTGCGTCAATGGGCTTTGTCCATGCAGGTTCTTTTTTTGGGCGTGCTGCGCCAGACACAGGTCTACGTGCGCGGTCTTGAAAGTGGCCAGACGGTGTTTGATTTGACGAGCAGCGCCGCCCAGCTCGATCTTGACCAGTGGGAGCCGATCCTGCAATGGCTCAGGCCCATAGCCCAACTGACCCCGGCCGGCGAGCAGGCCAGTCCCGACTCGCGGCCGGGAAACTTGTCGCCTGACCATCGCGACGTAGATCGCATGCCTGCTGCCCGAGCCAATGCCCTCATGCCTGCACAGGAGGCACTTGTGCACGGGGATCTGCTCTCCAGATTTGCCAAGGAACACTCCGGGCGGGACCTTATGCCCCCTCGGAGCACTGGTGCTGACTCGACCGACCCGTTCCGCTCCAAGCCCGACTATCACTCCGACGCACTGATCTGACTCGGTCTGCGGCTCATTCGCTGCCAGGCGACTCAGAAGGGAAGATAGGTTTTCTCTCGCGTGTAGTGCATGTAGCCAATGCTCGCACCGGCCCGCATCCCCACGCCAATCCGGATGGGCGCGAGTATGACGCCATCGCGTTGCTGGTAGTTGATGCCAGCGCCGCCAACGTAATAGAAGCTGCCATCGACTGCTGGAAAGCGCTGGAATAGCTTGTCGCTCGACGGGAGGTGGTAGACCAATATGAAGACCTTCTCGATAATCTTGCCAAGACCCTCGGTACTGGCGCCGAAAAACCGCTCCGCATCCTTCAGGACTGACTCCTGGTCGTAAGTGCTTTTGTCGGAATCGGTTGAGCTGCCGGCGGCATGACCGGGCATTGCAGCTACCAGTCCAGCAAACAGCACTGCCTGCAGAAGCTTCGCGACGCACGCGTGAATATTCCAACATTGATTGAAGGTGGTCATAGGTTCAGCTCATCCCATTCTCTGTAAATTTCGACGATCCCGTTTGGTAGGACGGCCATGCGCGAGGCTCAGCGCTGGTTCCGGGCTCAAGCGATGGAGCTCAATGGCCTTGGCGCTTGCTTGCAAACTCTCTGCCGTCTCCGCATAGTACTGCTGTGCCACCGAGGCCGGACCACGCTGTTCGCCAAGAACCTTCACGACCACCGTGCGCGGCATTCTGGCCTGCACCAGGGTGATCAGGTCGCCAACCCGGATTTCCTTGGACGGTTTGACGTCGTGCCCGTCCAGTTGCACGCGGCCACGGTTGATTTCATCGGTTGCCAATGAACGCGTCTTGAAGAAACGTGCGGCCCATAGCCACTTGTCGATGCGCATGCTGCTGTGGATTATGCGGGGTAAACTGGAAACGGATCAACAAAGTGGGGGATGACATGACAAAGCGCAGGGTGTTCATCTGGGCCGTGGCAGGAGCTTTGTCTATGGCAGCTGTGTGGTACGTGGTACGAACGGTTGAGGCGGACGATCGGCTGAAAAGTGAAGAACAGCAACGCGTGGCCAAAGAAGCCGCCAAGTCTATGGCGCAAATCGCGGCAGAGTCGGCAGCAATCGCTGCGTCTGATGCTGCCAGGGTCGTCGAGGAAGCGCAGTATCGGGTGATGCCAAGGTAGCGGTCCGGTGTTTCGGCAAGATCCCAAGCAGTTCAGCTATTCGTTGCCCTCAATGACCTGACTGAGGATCTTGACGCCGATTCCAAATTTTCCATCAACCTCTTCGACCCGAACGACGTTTCCTTCGCAAGACAGTTTCAACTTGCCACCTGGGGTATCGAGGTTGATCCAAAAATCGATATGTGAACCAATTTCGAGTTTGCTGCTTTGAACGATATACAGACCGCTGCGACTGATGTCACGGGTGAAGCCTTTGACGCCATTGACGGAAGTGGGCAGTCTGGAACTTATTCTCGCGCGGCGCATCTGCTTTTCGGGCACATTTTCTTGAGGCTTCTTCATGATGGTCTCAACCCTAAGGGCAGTTCCTTTTGTTTATCAAGTACATCGGCCTGACACAATCTGATCAAGCTCAGACGAAAAGCATGGCTCACCCTCCAGCAAGCATTGGCTCTGGAAATCAGTCTACCACCACTGAATGAAAATGCGAACCCGGGGTTGCCCGTCACGACGTGTCATCATGGCGAGCCCATTCCTGTCAGCTGGTTTCTGTTACATCAGCAGGTGCTCGCCCGCGTTGTCACCGCCCAGCGTGACGTAGTTGGTCTTTCGGATGTCCATCAGTTTCCTGCCGCCAGAGTAGCTGATGGAGCTTTGCACGTCCTGTTCCATTTCGATCAGGGTGTTGGCCAGGCTGCCCTTGATGGGCTCCAGAATCCTTTTGCCTTCAACGTGTTTGTATTCGCCCTTGTTGAAGTCGCTGGCTGAACCGTAGTATTCCTTGAACAGTTTGCCGTCCACTTCCACCGTCTGGCCAGGGCTGCTCTCGTGGCCTGCCAGCAGAGAACCAATCATCACCATGGTGGCACCAAAGCGGATGGATTTGGCAATGTCGCCGTGTTCGCGGATACCGCCGTCGGCAATGATGGGCTTGGTTGCGACGCGGGCGCACCACTTGACGGCGCTGAGCTGCCAGCCACCCGTGCCAAAGCCGGTCTTCAGTTTGGTGATGCAGACCTTGCCCGGGCCGATGCCAACCTTGGTCGCGTCAGCACCCCAGTTCTCCAGGTCAATCACGGCTTCGGGTGTTGCTACGTTGCCGGCAATGACGAAGGCTGCAGGCATCTTCTCTTTCAGGTAGGCAATCATGTTCTTCACGCTGTCCGAATGGCCATGGGCAATGTCGATGGTCACGTATTCAGGCGCCAGTCCGAGCGCGAGCAACTGGTCAACGGCGTCGTAGTCCGGTTGCTTCACGCCCAGCGAGATCGAGGCATACAGTCCGAGCGCCTTCATGTTTCTCACGAACTGCACATTGTCCAGGTCAAAGCGGTGCATCACGTAGAAGTAGCCGTTCTGTGCCAGCCAGATGCAGATTTCTTCATTGACCACGGTCTTCATGTTGGCCGGCACCACCGGGATGCGAAAACGTCGACCGCCCAGTTCCACGCTGGCGTCGCATTCGGATCGGCTCTCGACGCGGCATTTGCGCGGCAGCAGAAGAATGTTCTCGTAGTCAAAGATTTCCATGGTCCGTACTCCTGATGGATTGGATCCGGCAAAAAAAAACCGAACCACAATTGCTTGGGCCCGGTGCTTGATTCTATCGGAACTATTTCTTGACCACGGCGTAGCGTTGCAGCGTGCGTGCGCGCGCTTCGGCGTGGTCCACGATCGGCAGCGGGTAGTTCTGGCCCAGCACCACGCCAGCGTCTTGCAACTGGGCAGCGCTGGCGCGCCAGGGCGCGTGCAGCAACGCATTGGGCAGCTTCGCCAGTTGCGGCAGGTAGCGTCGGATGAACTTGCCCTCGCTGTCAAATCTTTCGCTCTGGCTGATCGGGTTGAAGATCCTGAACCAGGGCTGCGCGTCGCAGCCGCTCGAACTGACCCACTGCCAGCCACCATTGTTGGCCGCCAGATCAAAATCATTGAGGTGCTGGGCAAAGTAGGCCTCACCCCAGCGCCAGTCGATGCCCAGGTCCTTCACCAGAAAACTGCCAGCCACCATGCGCAGGCGGTTGTGCATATAGCCAGTCTGGTTGATCTGGGCCATCGCGGCGTCCACCAGCGGGTAGCCGGTCCGCCCTTCGCACCAGGCGGCAAACAGCGCATTGGCTGGCTTGCCGTGCTCCCATGGAATGGCGTCGTACTCGCGCCGGTAGGCTCCCTGGGCAACGTGCGGGAAGTTGGCCAGAATCGAAAAATAGAAGTCTCGCCAGATCAGCTCGCCGAGCCAGACCGCGGCGCCCCGGCTGCCCTGGCTCTGCCGCTGCAGGGCAAGGGCAGCGAGTTGACGGATCGAGATGGTGCCAAAGCGCAGGTGCACGCCGAGGTAGCTAGGACCCTTGACGGCCGGGAAATCGCGCGTTTCGTGGTAGCGGTCCATGCGTTCACCGAAATCTTCAAGCAGCTGGCGCCCACCCGACGCACCGGCGCTGATTCCGAGTTCGCCCAGATTGGTTTTCTCAAAGCCCAAGGCCGCTAGCGTTGGCACGCCTGCCGTGAAATCAACTGGCGACGGCTGCAGAGCGCTGGCGAAGGGCGCGGCGCTGTGGTTGCGCACGTGTTGCGCAGTTACGCTGGCGAGCCACTTGTTCTTGTAGGGCGTGAAGACACCGTAAGCCGTGCCGGCCTGGGTCAGCAGTTCCCGCCCCTCAAATATGACATGGTCCTTGCAGGTGTGAAAGGCAATGCCAGCAGCGGCGAGCCTGCCGCGCACCCCGGCGTCGCGCACCAGCGCCTGTGGCTCATAGTCGTGAGCGGCGAAAACCGCCTGCACGCGCAGCTGGCCTGCGAGCGCGACGACTTCGGTCGCCGCTACGCCGTGGCGCACGATCAGGGCAGTGCCAGCTTGACCGCTGAGCTTGCGCAAGTCGGCGTCGAGCTCGCACAAGGAGTCTCGAATGAACTCGACACGGCGGTCGCTGCGAGGCAGGGGATCGAGAATTTCAGTGTCAAAGACAAATGCGCAATAAAGCTTCTTGCAGGCCTGCAGCGCCAGGCACAGTGCGGCGTTGTCGCTGACGCGCAAATCGCGCCGAAACCAAATCAGACCTGCGTCAAATTGTTTGTTCATGATCACCGGTAAAATCAAAGCATGCCCGGAGATTTTGCGCCAACCAACCTGACGAATCATTTTTTGATTGCGATGCCAGGATTGCAGGACGAGGTTTTCTGCCGCAGTGTGGTTTATGTTTGTGAACACAATGAGCGCGGCGCGCTCGGTCTGGTGATCAACAAACCCTGCGAAATTGACATGAAGCGGCTGTTCCAGAAGGTCGATCTGCCGCTGCACCGCGAAGATCTTTCCAATGCCCCGGTATTTCAGGGCGGACCGGTGCAGACCGAGCGTGGATTTGTGTTGCATGAACACTGCGCTGGCGGCTCTGACAAGCCGAACGAACCCCTCTACGCCTCAACCCTGACGATACCTGGCGGACTGGAGATGACCACCTCCAAGGACGTGCTGGAAGCACTGGCCAGTGGTGCCGGACCGCGCAAGGTGCTGGTCTCGCTCGGCTACGCCGCCTGGGGTGAAGGGCAGTTGGAGTCAGAACTGTCGGACAACAGCTGGCTCACCGTGGCAGCCAGCAACAGCATTATTTTTGATACGCCGGTGGCGCAGCGCTACGACAAGGCGCTGCGCCTGCTCGGCTTTGAGTCCTGGATGCTCTCACCTGATGCGGGGCACGCATGAATCCTGGGCCAGTGTCTGTAGCGCCAACCCTGCAGACTTTTCTGGCTCTTGATTTTGGTATCAAACGCACCGGCTTTGCCGTTGGCAACCGGCTGCTGCGCACGGCGCAGCCGCAAGGCACCATTCAGGCCGAGGGCGATGCGCGCTTCGTCCAGATTGCACAGCGCATCAAGGAGTGGCAGCCCGACGCGCTGGTGCTTGGCGTACCCTTTCACCCGGACGGTGCCGAGCACGAAAACACGGTGCGCGCGCGCCGCTTCTCACGCCAGTTGCAGGGCCGCTTCAAGCTGCCGGTGTTTGAAGTGGACGAGCGCTACAGCACCACCGAAGCGCTGCAGATGGGCGCCAAGGATGCGGACGCTGCGGCGGCCTGCATCATTCTGGAACAATTTCTAAGGAGTATGGAATGAGCACATTGACGCTCGATGCAGAGGCGCTCTACGTTGAATTGCTGGCGGGCGTGCGCGCCCTGCTGCGGCCCGAGACGCGGCTGGTCGGCGTCACCTCGGGCGGTGTCTGGCTGGCCGAACGCATGCAGCGAGACCTGGGACTGAGCGGGCGCTCTGGCGTGATTTCGTCGAGCATGCACCGCGACGATTACGCCCGACGCGGCATGACGGCCGGCGCGCAGACGCAAATCGATTTCGACGTGAATGAGGCGCAGATCCTGCTGCTTGACGACGTGCTCTACACCGGGCGCACGATACGCGCCGTGATCAACGAGCTGTTTGACTTTGGCCGCCCGGCCAGCGTCAAGCTCGCCGTGCTGGTGGACCGCGGCGGGCGCGAACTGCCGATCCAGGCCGACTGCTGCGCCGCGCGCGTCAGCCTGCCGGCCACGCAGTCGCTGGCGCTGGCGCGCAGTGAGACCGGTGTTTTCAGTTTTAACTTGGAGGGCCGCTAAGCCATGCTGTACAAGCGAAATCCCCAGCTCAACAAGAACGGCGAGCTGATTCACCTGCTCTCGATCGAGGGCCTGCCCAAGAGCATCCTGACGCAGGTGCTCGACACCGCGACGAATTTTGTCAGTGTCAATGACCGCGAGGTCAAGAAGGTACCGCTGCTGCGCGGCAAGAGCGTGTTCAACCTGTTCTTCGAGAACTCGACGCGCACCCGCACCACCTTCGAGATCGCCGCCAAGCGCCTGAGCGCCGACGTCATCAACCTCGATATTGCGCGCTCCTCTGCCGCCAAGGGCGAGACGCTGCTCGACACCATCGCCAACCTGAGCGCCATGGCCGCCGATCTGTTTGTGGTGCGCCACAGCGAGTCCGGCGCACCGTACCTGATCGCACAGCATGTGGCGCCGCATGTACACGTCATCAACGCCGGTGACGGGCGCCACGCGCACCCGACGCAGGGCTTGCTCGACATGTACACGATACGCCACTACAAAAAGGATTTTTCGAATCTGACAGTGGCCATCGTCGGCGATGTGCTGCACTCGCGGGTGGCACGCTCCGACATCCATGCGCTGACCACACTCGGCTGCGCCGAGGTGCGCGTGGTGGGACCCAAGACGCTGGTGCCGTCCGACATGGCGCCCATGGGGGTGCGCGTTTGCCACACGCTCGAAGAAGGCATTCGCGGCGCCGACGTCATCATCATGCTGCGCCTGCAGAACGAACGCATGAGCGGCGCGCTGCTGCCCTCGACGCAGGAATTTTTCAAGAGCTTTGGCCTGACGCCAGAGAAACTGCAACTTGCCAAGTCGGACGCGATTGTGATGCACCCGGGGCCTATCAACCGTGGTGTCGAGATCGATTCAGCGGTGGTGGATGGCGGCCAAAGTGTGATCATGCAGCAAGTAACTTTTGGTATTGCGGTGCGCATGGCAGCGATGAGCATCGTGGCGGGGAACGAGGCCTGATATGAAGACACAAACGAAGATTCTGATCCAGGGTGGGCGCGTGATCGACCCGGCCAGCGGTTTCGATGAAATTGCCGATGTGGCGCTGGCCGATGGTGTCGTGCTGGCCATCGGGAAGATGGCGCCGGATTTTTCACCGACGCAGACCATAGCCGCCACGGGCTGCATCGTCGCGCCCGGTCTGGTCGATCTGGCGGTGCGCCTGCGCGAGCCAGGTCACGAGCACGAACGCATGCTCGAGTCTGAAATGGCGGCCGCCGTGGCTGGCGGTGTCACCAGCCTGGTCTGCCCACCCGATACCGATCCGGTGCTCGACGAGCCAGGTCTGGTTGAGATGTTGCGCTACCGCGCTGAAAAGCTGCAGCAGGCGCGTGTCTACCCGCTGGGCGCATTGACCGGCAATCTGCAGGGTGAAACCCTGACCGAGATGCTGCAACTCACCGAGGCGGGTTGCGTCGCCTTCAGCCAGGCCGACGTACCATTGGCCAACACCCAGGTGCTGCAACGTGCCTTTCAATACGCCAGCACTTTCGGCTACGCGATCTGGCTCAGACCGCAGGACTTTTACCTGGGGCAGGGCGTAGCGGCCAGTGGTGCGCTGGCCACGCGCATGGGCTTGAGCGGTGTGCCGGTCGCGGCCGAAACGATTGCCCTGCACACGATTTTTGAGCTGATGCGTTCCACCAGCGGTGTGCGGGTTCACATCTGCCGCCTCAGCAGCGCTGCCGGTGTCGAACTGGTGCGCCAGGCCAAGCTCGACGGCTTGAGCGTGACCTGCGATGTCAGCATCAACTCGCTGCATTTGACCGACGCCGACATGGGTTACTTCGACAGCCGCGCGCGCCTGAACCCGCCCTTGCGCCAGCAGCGCGACCGCGACGCCCTGCGCGCTGGTCTGCTTGATGGCACGATCGACGCCCTGGTGTCCGACCATACGCCGGTGGATGAAGACGCCAAGGACCTGCCGTTTGCCGAGAGTGAACCCGGTGCCACCGGCGTTGAACTGCTGCTGAGCCTGGCGCTCAAATGGAGCGCCGACAGTGGTGTTGACTTGCTGCGCGCGCTCGATGTTGTAAGCCGCGGCCCGGCCTCGGTGCTGGGCGCATCACTTGGCAAGCGGCAAGACCGCGTGGGGCGTCTGACGCCCGGTGGCGTGGCCGACGTGTGCGTTTTCGACCCCCGGGTCAGTTGGACAGTAGACAGCCTTGCGCTGCGCAGTCAGGGTAAGCACACGCCGTTCTCCGGCTACGAATTGCCGGGCCGGGTGCGCTGCACGATTGTCGATGGACGAGTCGCCTATCTGGTACCACCGACGGGAATCGAACCCATATCTAGCGCTTAGGAGGCGCTTGTTCTATCCATTGAACTACGGCGGCGTGCTGCCGTATTCTATTTGGTCAACAATCGCATCGCGTCTTCCAGCCCCTTGATGGTCAGCGGATACATGCGCTGACTCACGATCTGCTGGATCACGCTGATGCTCTGGCGGTACTGCCAGACGCCCTGCGGTTCCGGGTTGATCCAGGCGAACTTGGGGAAGGCCTTGGTCAGACGCTGCAGCCACTCCACGCCAGCTTCTTCGTTGTTGTATTCGACGCTGCCCCCGGGCTGCAGAATTTCATAGGGACTCATGGTCGCGTCGCCGACGAAGATCAGTTTGTAGTCCTTGTTGTACTTTCGGATGATGTCCCAGGTAGCGAATTTTTCTGCGAAGCGGCGCCGGTTGTTCTTCCACATGAAGTCATAGACGCAGTTGTGGAAGTAATAGAACTCCAGATGCTTGAATTCGGTCTTGGTGGCTGAAAAGAGCTCCTCGACCCGCGCGATGTGCTCGTCCATGGTGCCGCCGACATCCATAAACAGCAGCACCTTGACGTTGTTGTGGCGCTCCGGGATCATCTTGATGTCAAGGTAGCCGGCGTTGGCCGCAGTGGACTTGATGGTGTCGTCCAGATCGAGTTCTTCTTCGTGGCCTTCGCGCGCGAACTTGCGCAGCCGGCGCAGCGCCACCTTGATGTTGCGGGTGCCGAGTTCCTGGGTGTCGTCGTAGTCCTTGTAGGCGCGCTGGTCCCAGACCTTGACAGCGCTCTTGTTGCGACCCTTGTCCTGCCCGATGCGAATGCCCTGCGGGTTCTGACCGTAAGCGCCGAACGGGCTGGTGCCGCCTGTGCCTATCCACTTGCTGCCGCCCTCGTGGCGTTCTTTTTGCTCGGCCAGGCGCTTCTTGAGCGTCTCCATCAGCTCGTCCCAGCCCATTTTCTGGATCTGGGCGAGTTCTTCCGGGGAGAGATTGAGTTCCAGGTTTTTGCGCAGCCACTCCAGCGGGATCTCCTTGCTGAAATCGGCCACCATCTCGACGCCCTTGAAGTACGACGCAAAGGCGCGGTCGAACTTGTCGTAGTGCTTCTCGTCCTTCACCAGCGTGGTGCGACTGAGGTAATAGAAGTCATCTATTCGGTAGCCGCTGGCCTCTGACTCGTCGTCAGACTCGGGCGTGTTGGGGCCGACCACGCCTTCCTTCAGGGCTTCGAGCAGCGTCAGGTATTCCTTCACCGACACTGGCAATTTGGCCGAGCGCAGGGTGTAGAAAAAGTCGATCAGCATGCGCGCACTCCGTTCAACGTGGCTTGTCGAGCAGGTACAGCAGTTGCGCCTTGGCTTCGGGCCATTCCCCGCTGCGCATGCTGTACATGACGGTGTCGCGCACCGTGCCGTCGCGGCGCAGGGCGTGTCCGCGGATCACGCCATCCTTTTTGGCACCGAGCCGCTCGATGGCTGCCTGCGACGCAAAATTGAAGTTGTCGGTGCGCCAGCCCACCAGCTGACAGCCTAGCGTTTCGAAGGCGTGCGTCATGAGCAGCAGTTTGGCAGCCGAGTTCACATGCGTGCGCTGGCAGCGCCTTGCGTACCAGGTCCAGCCGATCTCGACGCGCCTGACCGCCGGAACAATGTCGTGATAGCTGCTGCAGCCCAGCACGGTTCCTGTTTGCGCTTCCAGCACAGCGAAGGCAAAGCGTGTGCCGGCTTCGCGCATGGCCAGCGCGTCCTCGATGTATTTGCGGGTTTGCTCCGGCTCTGGCACGGATGTGACGCGCAGCTTCCATAACTCGCCGTCGGCCGCAGCGGCGCGCAGACCCGCCTCATGGTTCAGGGCCAGCGGCTCCAGCAGGATGCCACGCCCACTCAACGTGACCGGTTCAATGTAGGCCATCGATCTGCTCCCGGGTTCAGCGGTTGTGACGTTGCATGAACACGAGTTTTTCGAACAGGGTCACATCCTGTTCGTTCTTGAGCAGTGCGCCCACCAGCGGCGGTACTGCAACCTTGTCATCCTTGGTTTGCAGCACTGACAGCGGGATGTCTTCAGCCAGCAGGAGCTTGAGCCAGTCCAGCAGTTCGCTGGTGGAAGGTTTCTTCTTCAGACCCGGCAGGTTGCGCACGTCGTAAAACGTTTTCATGGCGGCGCTCAGCAGTTCCTTCTTCAGGCCCGGGAAGTGCACATCGACGATGCTCCTCATGGTGTCAGCGTCGGGGAATTTGATGTAATGGAAGAAACAACGTCGCAAGAAGGCGTCAGGCAGTTCCTTCTCGTTGTTCGATGTGATGAAGACCAGCGGGCGGTGTTTGGCCTGAATCAGTTCCCGCGTCTCGTAGCAGTAGAACTCCATGCGGTCAATTTCACGCAGCAAGTCGTTCGGGAACTCGATGTCGGCCTTGTCAATTTCGTCGATCAGCAGGGCAACTTGATGCTCTGCGGTGAAGGCCTGCCACAAGACGCCCTTGAGGATGTAGTTGTGGATGTTCTTGACGCGCTCGCCGCCATCGATGTCGGATAACTGTGAATCGCGCAGTCGGCTCACGGCATCGTATTCGTAGAGTCCCTGCTGCGCCTTGGTGGTGGACTTGATGTGCCACTGCAGCAGCGGCATGTTCAGCGCGCCAGCTACCTCTTCGGCCAGCATGGTCTTGCCGGTGCCGGGCTCACCCTTGACCAGCAAGGGGCGCTTGAGGGTGATGGCGGCGTTGACCGACAGCATGAGGTCCTCGGTAGCGACGTAGTTTTGTGTACCTTTGAATTTCATTTTTCTGGCTTGATGGAAAAGCAGCGTTGAGTGGGTGAGAGATGGCGAAGTCGTCAGATTTTGATCTGTCGCAAATCCTGATCGATTGTCGCCCCAAAAGCGTCGGAATTCTGCTAGCAGGGTGGGGCGTTTTTGTCGCTTGCGTGACCGACGCTAGCCTCAGGCCTCCCGGCGCAGCGCCGGGAACAGGATGACATCGCGAATACTGGCGCTGTCGGTCAGCAGCATCATCAGGCGGTCCAGGCCGACGCCACAACCGCCGGTCGGAGGCATGCCGTATTCAAGGGCCCGGATGAAGTCGTGGTCGTAGTACATGGCCTCGTCGTCACCTTCGTCCTTGGCCGCCACCTGCTCCTGGAAACGCCGGGCCTGCTCCTGGGCGTCGTTGAGTTCGGAAAAGCCGTTGCCAAATTCCCGGCCCGTGATGTAGAGCTCGAAGCGTTCGGTGACACCGGGCTTGTGATCACTGGCGCGTGCCAGCGGCGAAATTTCGACCGGGTGCTCGCAGATGAAGGTTGGCTGCCACAGCATTTCTTCTACGGTTTCTTCGAAGTACATCACCTGCAGGCTGGGCAGGGAGCGAATCGACAGTTTGTTCTTTTCCTCGGTCAGGCCCAGTTTGCGCAGGGCGTTGATGAGCCAGGCCGGGTCGTCCACCTTGCGCTGGCTGCTGCCTTCCAGGCTTTGACCGGCTTCGGTGTGCTTGCAGATCGCTTCGACGATCGTCAGGCGCTCAAAGGGCTGGCTCAGGTCAACATCCCGGCCGCCATAGCTCAGCTGCAAGGTGCCTCTGGAGCGCTGCGCGGTATCACGAATCAGGGCTTCGGTGAAGGTCATCAGGTCCTGGTAGTCCCAATAGGCAGCGTAGAACTCCATCATGGTGAACTCGGGGTTGTGGCGCACCGAGATGCCTTCGTTGCGAAAACTGCGGTTGATCTCGAAGACACGCTCAAAACCGCCGACGATCAGTCGTTTGAGGTAGAGCTCTGGCGCAATGCGCAGAAACATCTGCTGGTCCAGTGCATTGTGGTGCGTCGTGAAGGGCTTGGCATTGGCACCGCCGGGGATGGGGTGCAGCATGGGCGTTTCCACTTCCAGGAAATCGTGCGCCACCATGAACTCGCGCACACCGCTCAGGGCCCGGCTGCGCGCCACAAAGCGGGCCCGCGTGGTCTCGTCTGTCATCAGATCGACATAGCGCTGCCGGTATTTGGTTTCCTGGTCGTTCATGCCGTGGAACTTGTCGGGCATCGGGCGCAGGCTCTTGGTCAGCAGGCGCAGGCTGCTCGCATGGATCGAGAGCTCGCCGGTGCGAGTCTTGAAGACCTTGCCTTCGGCAGCGACGATATCGCCCAGATCCCAGTGCTTGAAGCTGGCGTACAGGTCGGCGCCAATGTCATCGGCCTTGATGTAGATCTGGATCCGGCCGCTGCTGTCTTGCAGCGTGGCAAAGCTGGCCTTGCCCATCAGGCGCTTGAGCATCATGCGTCCGGCCACCTTGGCAACCGATCCTTGTTCGATCAGGGCTTCGGGCGTTTGGCCGGCATGCGCGGCGAACAGGTCGGCGGCATGGTCAGAGGGTTTGAAGTCGTTCGGGAAGGCCGGGCCTTTGCCCTCGGCCTCGCTCTGGCGGATCGCCTTGAGTTTTTCCTGACGTTCAAGAATAAGCTGGTTTTCGTCCTGGGGGGCTGGGGCAGTGTTGTGGTCAGACATGAGTGGCGCAAAAGGTGAGGGCAGAGCCGGATTTTAAGTCTCGCTATGATCTGCCTGGACGGACCCTCCTGATTCATGCTTTACCAAATCGTTTCTCTCCTGCTCGAAGTTGCCACCGGCGTGCTGGCTGGCGCCTGCCTGCTGCGGCTTTACATGCAGCACCAGCGCATTCCGATGTCGGTCAGGTCGGGCAACCCGCTGGGGCGTTTTGTCTTCGCCTTGACAGACTGGCTGGTGTTGCCGCTGCGACGCGTCGTGCCGGCGCTGGGGCGCTGGGACACGGCCAGCCTGTTGGCTGCTTTCCTGCTGGAACTGACGCAGTTTCTGCTACTCTGGCTGCTCGCCGGTGCGCGCGGTGGTC
>Ga0163199_1001104_pt1 | contig 16759 bp, 14 predicted proteins | sample PL_2010_150m_FD_113537 | JGI IMG/M metagenome (GOLD analysis project Ga0163199, IMG submission 113537) | Freshwater microbial communities from Powell Lake, British Columbia, Canada to study Microbial Dark Matter (Phase II) - PL_2010_150m | ecosystem: Environmental > Aquatic > Freshwater > Lake ... | reverse complement strand
TGTCAGCACTGATCGCGGGCACGGCCCGCTCCTACACAGTGACGCGGAGCATGGAAACTATAATTTCGGGACGTTATTTTTAGCCAAATCCTTAGTAACTCCCAGAAATATTTTCTATAAAAAAATAACTATGAATGAGGCTTTTACTATGAATAAGTTTTTTAAAATTTTTATACATTCTTCAATAATAAGCATAAGCATGGGATTGTGCTTACCAGCTTCGGCGCAACAGGAACAAAATGCTGTCCAAATGGCACAAATACTCAGTCCGCTAACGCGTGATATAGGCAATCATAAAATTCACGTTTTACCAAAAACAGCCATAAGAGCGGCACGGGCCGCCATGGCGCCCAAACGCATTGGGCCTTTGGTCTATGCAGCGGGCGGTTCAGTGATGACCAGCGCCGCCATTTACGCTATTTACTGGGCGCCGCCGACGCTGCAAGACGGGCACACGGCGGCTATGTCGAGTGCGTACCAAGCGCTACAGACCCGGCTTATAACGGATTATCCGGGACATGGCTTGGCCAATAACAACACGCAGTACTTTCAAAAGATCAATGGAAATATCACCTATATTTCCAGCCAAGGCAGTTTTGGCGGCGCTTATGTCGATACATCGCCTTACCCGAATACAAAATGTCGCGCTTCAACGACGCCCAATACCTGTATTACTGATGCCGACATTATGGAAGAGGTGCAGAAGGTCGTGGCCTTAAATGGCTGGCCCGGCGGACTGAATAATCTTTTCATGGTCTACACTTCAAAAGGAGAAGATGTTTGCGATGATTCCACGTCTTCCAGCAGTTGCGCCAATACAGATTATTGCGGTTATCACAGCTATATTGATCAAACCACGCCGCCGCTTATATATGCGATTATGCCTTACGGCGACCCCGCCGGCTGTGGCGGTTATAAAACACCGAACAACAATCCGGCGGCAGAAGCGGCAATGGATACCGCAAGCCATGAAATTACCGAAGCCATTACAGACCCTTTAATAGATGCCTGGATGACCGCAGGGGGCGAAGAGATTGCCGATATTTGCACGAGCTATGGCGCGCATACCTGGAATTCCGGTACGGCAAACCAAATGTGGAATGGCCACTTTTACGAACTGCAGCAAGAGTATAACAACCACACAAAGAGCTGCGCTAATATCGGCCCATAAATTGTATCCTGATTGCAAGGAACTTCGGCTCATCCCAAAAAGCCGTCGTTCCGCGGCATGGATTGCTGAAATCCAATGCAAGGGAGGTCGCACGTTGCGGACTGCGCGCTCCCGTGAAATAAGCGGGAAACCGCCCAGAAAAATTGCGTTATCCCCCGCTTGGAACCCAGCCTGTCGTCATCCCGTCTGCATCAAGCCAAACTTGCCATGTCGATAACAAACCGGTACTTCACATCGCTCTTCAACACCCGCTCATAAGCCTCATTCACCTGCTGAATCGGGATAATTTCTATATCCGACGTGATGTTATGCTCGGCGCAAAAATCGAGCATTTCCTGGGTTTCCTTCAAGCCGCCGATCAACGAGCCGGCAATACTGCGACGTTTGAAAATAAGCCGGCCTACTGCGGGCGACGGATGCGGATGATCGGGCACGCCAACCAGGCACAATATGCCGTCGCGTTTCAGCAACACCGTATAGGCATCCAGGTTATGCGGCGCGGCAACGGTATTCAAAATGAAATCGAAGCTCTCAAGATGCCTATCCATTTCTTCGGGGTTTTTCGACACAACGACTTCATCGGCCCCCAGGCGTTTAGCATCTTCGGCCTTGCCGGGCGTTGTCGTGAACATCACGACGTGTGCGCCCAGCGCATGGGCGAACTTGACGGCCATGTGACCCAATCCGCCCAAACCGACAACGCCGACTTTATCGCCTTTACCTACCTGCCAGTGCATTAGCGGCGAATACGTGGTAATGCCTGCACATAACAGCGGTGCGGCGGCGGCCAGGTCGAGCGTGTCCGGCACTTTCAGCACAAAATCCCGGTCAACGACGATACTGTTCGAATAGCCGCCGTAGTTGCTGCCGCCGGTATGTTTGTCATAGCTGTTGTAAGTAAAAACAGCCTGGCTGCAATACTGCTCCAGATTATCCCGGCAATCGGGACATTCGCCGCAGGCATCGACGAGACAGCCCACACCGACACTGTCGCCGATATTAAGGTCGGTGACTGCGCCGCCTACCTGCGTCACCTTGCCGACAATTTCATGCCCCGGCACCATAGGGAATGTCGAGCTGCCCCATTCATTGCGTGCCTGATGAATATCTGAATGGCACACTCCGCAGTAAAGTATCTCGATCTGCACATCATTCGGGGTAAGATCGCGGCGTTCAAAATTAAACGGTACGAGCGGAGAGTTGTGTGTATGCGCGGCATAGCCGATAGCTTTGTACATAAAATGCTCCTGATGAAATTAAAAAACATTACGTCAAACCAGTCTGATCCCGGTTTTATCAAGCGTGACTTTGTGGTCTTTATATAAGGCGCCAATCGCCTGCTTGAATACTTTCTTACTGACGCCGAAAGTCGCGTAAATAACGTCCGGCGGACTTTTATCGCTCAATAATAATACGCCGTCATTGGCTTTAAGTTTCTCCAAAATTCTGTCGGTCAACGACTCAACCTTGCCGTAACCCGGCTCATGCAGCGTCAAGTCGATTTTGTAATCTTCCCTTACCTGCTTGATATAACCGTCCAGCTTTTGCCCTTTGCTGACAGGCTGAAACAGCTCGTTTTGATACAATATACCCCAGTGCGTATGATTGATGATCGCTTTAGCGCCAAGCTCCGTAGTGTCCGCGATTAACAGCGACACTTTTTGCCCCGCCTTAAAATAAACCGATGTATCCTCGATAAAACGGTTTATTTTGGTTGTCGCGGCAATGCGCTTCCGGTCGTCAAGAAACAGTTTAACCAGATAATATTCACCGACTTCCATCTCATGATGCTGTTCACTGAACGGCACGAGTAAATCCTTAGGCAAGCCCCAATCCAGAAAAGCGCCGGTATAATTTATCGAAACCACTTTCAGCCAGGCAATCTCATCGACCTGGGCCAGCGGCATTTTAGTAGTTGCCGCCAGATGCCCGTCAGAGTCAGCATAAACAAAGACTTCCAGCGTATCGCCTATCCCGCAGTTTGCCGGCAATCGTTTATCGGCCAGCAGCACTTTGCCCGATGTGCCGTCATCGAGATACATATCAGCCCCTTGCAGTTTAACTATGTTCAGTATATTGATTTTGCCGATATTGATCATGGATAGGGACTCGATGAGATGTGCTATGGAATTGGTGCAGACTATAACAAAAGGTATCCTTCCGGCACAGCTTGTTGTATTCGGTGATACACTCGGCGGTTTTTTCGCGCTATTGATACCACACAGTTTCAGCGTTTGTTTTTGGACTGGATTCGGTTAAACGGATAGACGCCATGCGTGTAAAGTTTGTCGTATTGCCTCGCCGATGGATTGTTGAGCGTTCTTTTGCTTGGCAGAGAAACTCCAGGCGGCTTTCTAAAGATTATGAGCGTCTCACCAACACCGCCGAGGGGCGAGGTTGATCAACGCTGGACAGTGAGTCAGGTTACCACATCAATTCAGGCAGTCTGTATGGGTTATGGCTTTGCCTGGCTACCCGAAGAACATATTAGTAAGGAGCTGCGAACAGGGATACTGAAGACGTTACCCTTGAGGTAAGGCGGCCGGCGGATATTCTAATGGAGTCAGTAATCGCTAAAAAACGGGAGTAGGTGATGGAAATAGTGCTTGAATGACCGCTACCGGCGGTTCTGTCGCAAAATTTATTCAATTGAGCGATATTGCAATTGTTCGCTTTAAGAACTGTTTCAAGTCTATCCAGCGTTTTTTGGCGTGGCCTTCGCTTTTGCCGGCCACGTCGGTTTTGTGCCATTCGCGGGTTATGATTTCAAAACAGTTTGCTGCGTCACCTTGTTTGGCTTGCTTAACGGCTATTTTGGCCGCTGATGGGTAATTCCATTGTTCCACTGCTTTTTTTGCTTCCTCGCGCTTATTGCGGGCTTCTGCAATCGAAACATAAGGATACTTAACGGCACTACTTAGGCAATGTTTTTTTATCCGCTGTTATTTTTTACTGAAATAGTAATAGTTGCCAAATTTTCCTTTCAGGATCATATTTTTGTCGTCTTTTTCCACTACGGTAAACATGTCAAACCTGCTGCCACCGATAATCGCAACTTTTAATTTGCCGTTTTCCACTTCGTACGTTACAGGTGGTTGGTCGTAATAAATCCCGTCGCGGGGAATATGCAAGATCGTTACCTTGCCGTCTTTAAACACCCAAGTGTCTTCCCGAGCGATGGATTGTTTATCATTTAAAGAGTTTTTGCTGTATTGCAGCTTCCAGGTGCCTTGTACTTCTTCTTTAGATTGTAATGTAACGTCGGCATGAACAGAATTTCCAAATACTGACAAACCTAATAATATTGCCACGATTAGTTTCATTATCTTTTTCCCATATTATTAAATTATAAATAAAGTATTCTACTTACACGCCGAGGAGAACTAAAGCATTATTAATTTATCGATAAGTGGTCCGAATGATGCTTCTATAAGCTTAATAACGTGTGGATATTTAATCCTTCAGCGCGTGTTTTTAACGTTTTTCCTCGGCAAAAACTACTAAATTTAGGCTTGTGTTGCCGCGATAACCGTAGAAAAAATTATGGAAATAGCTCCTTTCAGGAGCCGTATCCAGCCGTAATGCTCTTATTTCGGCGTTTTCTGAACTTTTAAAACACGCTCTCAGCATCCCGATAATATTTTCAGCACCCAAAAAATAGAGCAGAAACCCTCAAAATAAGACCTTTCAACTTATGGGCGCCTCTAAAAATTGAACCCTAAAAGACCGTCTATATCCTCCCGAGGTAAAATAACCGGAGTAATCAGCTATAAAGTTGATGCAAGATGAGACAATTGGGTTTGTTTGATTTGAATGAGTGTAAAGCTGCTTAACCTTGTGTCCGGAAAAATGATTACACATCAGTTGAGAGTTGCGCATCGGGTAATAACTAATAAGCCGCCTCTCTTTAAGTCCCTGCGTTTTGCTGCCGGCTCCAGACTCTAAATAAGTTTGATGCCGAAAAGCAAAACCAGCGAGTTGAGTCGCTACGTTTTTTTTGCAACGAGAATATGAGGGAAACCGTGAACGATACCAGCAAGCTGGAAAATCCTGTTGAAATTGAAAAACAGCGATGGGAAAAAACGACCGTCGCCAAGGTTAATCAAAAATTTCCTGAGCTTAAAGCTCAATTTACCACTTCATCCGGCTTACCCGTTGATCGGCTTTATGTCCCAAAAGGAGCGGATGTCGCCGCTGCCAACGCGTACCTGAGCAAACTCGGTTTTCCTGGAGAATATCCGTTTACACGCGGTGTCCAGCCGACGATGTACCGAGGCCGCTTATGGACGATGCGGCAATATGCCGGTTTCGGTGATGCCACAGAAGCCAATCAACGTTATAAATATCTACTCGCCAAAGGTGCGACGGGGCTTTCAGTCGCATTCGACTTACCGACACAAATTGGTTATGACAGTGATGAAGCCATTGCTCGCGGTGAAGTGGGTCGAGTGGGCGTTGCTGTTTCTACGCTTTCCGATATGGAACGCCTATTCGATGGCATCCCGCTCGACAAGGTATCAACGAGCATGACCATCAATGCTACCGCGGCGATACTGCTTGCCATGTATATTGCGGTGGCGGAAAAACAAGGGCTATCACCCGCCGCTTTAACGGGGACTATTCAAAACGACATTCTAAAAGAATATTTTGCCAGAGGAACGTACCGTTTCCCGCCCAAACCGTCATTGCGACTGATCAGCGATATTTTTGCCTATTGCGTCAGCCATGTCCCAAAATGGAATACTATCTCTATCAGTGGCTATCATATCCGCGAAGCAGGTTCGACGGCTGCGCAGGAAATTGGTTTTACCTTGGCAGATGCCATTTGCTACATTGACACCGCCTTAAAAGCGGGTCTAAAGGTCGACGAATTTGCACCTCAACTGGCATTTTTCTTTGCCAGCCAGACGGATGTGCTTGAAGAGATTGCCAAGTTCCGTGCTGCACGTCGGCTTTATGCACGCATTATGAAGGAACGCTTTGGTGCTAAAGACGCCAAAAGCATGATGCTGCGTTTCCATACGCAAACCAGCGGCGTTACCTTGACCGCACAGCAGCCTGATAACAATGTGGTGCGCGTGGCCTTGCAAACCTTTGCGGCAATCTGTGGCGGAACGCAATCGCTACACACCAATTCAAAAGATGAAGCATTGGCTTTACCGACGGAAGAGTCGGTGCGACTTGCACTGCGCACCCAACAAATTGTTGCCTATGAGTCAGGTCTTATCAATACGATTGATCCGTTGGCAGGTAGCTATTATTTGGAAGATCTGACCGACCGTTTGGAAGCCGAAGCAGAAAGCATCATCAAAACCATTGATGACATGGGCGGTATGGTGGCCGCTATCGAAAAAGGCTACCCATCAAGCGAAATTGAAAAGGCTTCCTATGCATACGGCCGCTCCATTGCATCAGGCGAACGCGTCATCGTTGGTGTAAACCAGTTTACCGAGACAGAAAACACCCCGTTCAAGCTTTTTTCAGTTCCCGAAGCCGTCGAGCGTCGACAGCTCGAATCGCTGTCCGCGATAAAAGCCGCTCGTGACGGCACGAAAGTTGCCGATGCGCTCGCCGCCATAGAAAAAGCAGCCTACGGAACCGACAATCTAATGCCGGTTATCTTGGATGCCGTGCGTTTAAACGTCAGTATCGGTGAAATATGCCATACGCTTGAAAACGTATTTGGCGAATATAGCGAAACCTCCATTTAAAAAAACGATCAGGATTAATGAAATATGTCGCTTGTACTCACAGAACGTCATGAACACGTCGGTACGATAACGCTAAACTGTTACGAAAAGCGTAATGCACTCAGTACCGAATTGGTGAACTCAATTATTGATGCCATCCAGACATTTACCGAAACACAAGCACGTGCAGTGATTATCCGTGCAGCCGCCGGCGTCAAAATCTGGTCGGCAGGCCATGATGTCAAAGAGCTTCCCCATGAACATCGCGACCCTCTGGGTTGGAGCGATCCGCTCTTACGGCTTGTTCGGGCCATCAAAGAATGTCCGTTCGTCGTCATTGCAATGGTAGAAGGGGAAGTTTGGGGCGGTGCAAATGAAGTGGTCTTCTCTTGCGACATCGTCGTCGCTGATGAATCGGCAATTTTCACTTTCACACCGGCAAAAATCGGTATTCCCTACAATATGACGGGGCTACAAAATCTTATGGCCGTCATTCCTTTTCATATCCTGAAAGAAATGGTGTTTTCGGCGCAAGCACTGACTGCGGATGATGCGGAGCGTTTAGGTATCATTAATCATATCTATGGTGCCGCCGCCATTGAGCACGAAACTTACCAGCTCGCTACCGTAATAACCCAACGCGCACCCTTAGCGATTGCAGCAATGAAAGAGGCGCTCAATACCCTCGCCGGCGCCCGGGATATGCCGACGCGCACGTTCGAACGTATTCAGGGACTGCGCCGTATTGCTTATGACAGCGAAGATTATAAAGAAGGTCTGCATGCTGTTTTTGAAAAACGCCCCGCTGTTTTTACAGGAAAGTAGGAGCGGGCCATGCCCGCGATCGCGGGCATGGCCCGCTCCTACGTAAAGCTGGTACCACACCAGCTTGATCTGAACAACTATTCATTTTTGGAGATACCGTGTCATGTCGGAAGAAAATATTCCTAAGCGCATATTGATTGGCAAAGTGGGACTTGACGGCCATCACCGGGGCGCAAAATATGTTACCCATATTCTCCGAGCGGCCGGCTATGAAGTGATTTATACCGGCATTAGAAAAAGCCCTGAACAAATTGTTGCCAGCGCCATTCAAGAGGACGTTGCCTTGATCGGCCTATCTTTTCTCTCGGGTGCTCATCTGCCTTTATTTCACCAAGTCATTGATCTACTAAAAGAAAAAAATGCAGAGGATATTGTGCTGGTCGGCGGCGGCGTGATTCCACCGGATGATCTTGCCGCTTTAAAGGCAATGGGCGTTGTGGAAGTCTTTACGCCGGGTGTTTCTGATCAAGACATCATCGAGAAAATTGCTGCTTTACTGAAGGATTAACGCATGACTCAGCATCATGACATTCCGGAACTGATACACGAGGCTTGCTCAGACCACCAGGGCTGGAGCCGTGCTGCCGGACGCTTGATGTCTATTGCTGAAAATTCACCGACAGACACCGCCGTACTATTGGCTGCACTGACGACTGCGCCCGAGCCGAGGATTGTACTGGGGGTTACCGGTGCGCCCGGCTCAGGAAAAAGCTCGCTTACCAACAATCTGATCAGTGCGTTCCGCAACAAGCACCCTGATCGACGTATAGGCGTCATTGCGGTTGATCCCTCATCGCCTTTTTCCGGTGGTGCATTGCTGGGCGATCGCGTTAGGATGATGCATCATGCGGATGATCCATTTGTTTTTATCCGCTCATCGGCAACACGCGGCAACAGGGGAGGCATCACACTGGGTACGCTCGGCGTGCTCCGGGTAATGGGGCTTATCGGCTGCGATTTCGTGGTCATCGAAACTGTTGGCGTCGGGCAATCCGAATTTGAGGTCATTGAAATTGCAGATATGACGGCGGTTGTCCTCACACCGGGGCAAGGCGACACGATTCAGTTTTTAAAAGCAGGACTGATGGAAATTGGTGATTTATTCATCGTCAACAAAGCCGATTCACCCGATGCTGAAAGTTATTTTGCGGAAGTCACAGATGCCCTGCGCTATCTCGCATGCGCCAAAGGAACGCTTGAAGCGGTCAAGCCTTTTTTGGTAAGTGCGCGCTTAAACACCGGCATTCTCCCACTACTTGAGCATATTGAAATGTGTAGCGAACGAGAGCAGGCAAACTGGCTTCTCAATCGGCGTGAAAAAATGCATGCAAGGATTAAACGTGTCATTTTAGATGAAGCGCGTAAACAAGTAGAAGCGGCTTTTGATGCTATAGCACACACCAACCCCATAGAAAAGGTGATAACGGGCCAAAGCACAGTGGCGGCAATTATTGACATGCTGTTTAAACAAATATCCAGTCCAACTCATTAGTCTTTCGCTTCAAAGCATAATCTGGAAGCACTCAAGCTGCCGATCAATCAGGACAACAGTGCTTGTCGTGAAAGTGCCGGCCGAAGCGGGAGCGGACTTGTCCCGTTTCAAAAGCTGCCAAGCATTTCGCCTCGTGGTTAGGCTTGTGCCCCGGCACAAAAATATCCGGGGGCAAGATACTATCGGCGGGTACACGGCGTTAGGTGGACATATTGTTGATACAACAGAATTTATTAAAGGGCGTTGCTACGGGTCAATATCATTTTATGAGTCTGAGCCAACCCGGCAGCGTCTTTGGAAAATATTCCGGGTTGCTGTCAGGGCAAAGAGTATTTTTGTCATGGACGATGAAGGAGATTATCTTCCCATTCGCTTATCTACTGAAGGCGAATAATCATGAATTCCAAGGTCGATTTTTTGCTGATTCCCAGGCTCCGGGTCAACTGCCCGCAGCTAATAAAATAATCATTAAAATCGTTAACCTAACCTTAAAAGGTAAATAGGTTATTAAACCGGGTAGGAGCGGGCCATGCCCGCGATGGGCGATGATATTAGCACTGATCGCGGGCATGGCCCGCTCCTACGATACGCTTTATCTTATGGTAATAATGGAAGCTGGAGCTTCCAAAATAGTATTCCCAAGCCGGAGATTGGGAATGCGCAAAAACGAGAAACACAACTTCAATAGAACGGTGAATTATCATGACACAAACACATTTCACATTGTTTTACGACGGGCTATGCCCGATTTGCCAAAAAGAAGTGGCCTGGCTGTCCCGGTTTACAACCCAGAACCACCGGCGCATTGCTCTATGATGCAGACGGCAATGGCGCAGAAGCGGCGGTGCAAATCGCGACCTTGGGCATTAACCCGGCCTTAACGAACGACGATTTTGTTGTCATTTAAATGTTTCGTGCCAATCAAGCATCCCGTATGTTGGGTATTTTGCAGGTTGATGCTGACATAAGGAAACCCAACAAATTAGCCCAAGCTACGCACTAAACTTAACCTTAAATTCAAGTCGCTAATGTCGACTCCGTCAAAAAAACTTGCGGCCTAGACTGAACGCACGGCAATACCGGATATAATCGGCTTGTCATAGGCGTTATCGCGCAGCAACGCTAAGGCCCTGCTGACGCCAGTCACGGGAAACATAAAAATCTTTATCACTCAAGCAATAAGGTCACGATTATGAGCAAGAAAAATAACAGCAATGGGATGATTGATGCCGTTGCAACGGTTAGCGCGGCAGTGGGTTATGATTATGCGGCGAATACCGCGCGATGGAGCTGGCCGGCGGGAGGTGGAAGTTTAACGAACATAAAGGTTAATTCTGCGCCTGCTTTTGTAGCGGTCGGTCAAGTCACTACTGACTTCGGTCACGATGATTATGGTAACTCCGTTATCGTGCAAGCCGATGGCAAAATTCTCGTGGCAGGCTATAGCGACAATGACAATGGCAGTAGTTCTGACTTTGCCCTGGTGCGCTACAACACAGACGGCTCGCTGGATACCGGTTTTGATGGCGATGGCAAAGTCACTACTGACTTCGGTCACGATGATTATGGTAACTCCGTTACCGTGCAAGCCGATGGCAAAATTCTCGTGGCAGGCTATAGCGGTAATTATCCTAACGGTGACTTTGCCTTGGTGCGTTACAACACAGACGGCTCGCTGGATACCAGTTTTGATGGCGATGGCAAAGTCACTACCGACTTCTTCGGTCACGATGATGATGGTAACTCCGTCACCGTGCAAGCCGACGGCAAAATTCTCGTGGCAGGCAAGAGCTTCCACAATGGCAAAAATGATGACGACTTTGCCTTAGTGCGTTACAACACCGACGGCTCGCTGGATACCGGCTTTGATGGCGATGGCAAAGTCACTACCGACGTCCGTTCTGATGATTATGGCTGCTCCGTTACCGTGCAAACCGACGGCAAAATTCTCGTGGCAGGCTATACCTACAATGCCTATAATACTGACTTTGCCCTGGCGCGTTACAACACAGACGGCTCGCTGGATACCGGCTTTGATGGCGATGGCAAAGTCACTACCGACTTCGGTTATTATGATTATGGTAACTCCGTTACCGTGCAAGCCGACGGCAAAATTCTCGTAGCAGGCCAGGCAGTCGATAGCGACAATCGCAGTTATTATGGCTTTGCCTTGATGCGTTACAACAACGACGGTTCTTTGGATACCGGCTTTGATGGCGATGGCAAAGTCACTACCTACTTCGGTCACGGTCACGATGATTATGGTAGCTCCGTCACCGTGCAAGCCGACGGCAAAATTCTCGTGGCAGGCAGTAGCTACAATGGCAAAAATTATGACTTTGCCTTGGTGCGTTACAACACAGACGGCTCCCTGGATACCGGCTTTGATGGCGATGGCAACGTCACTACTGATTTCGGTCCTTACGATAGGGGTTACTCCGTTACCGTGCAGGCCGATGGCAAAATTCTCGTGGCAGGCACTAGCTACAATGACAGCGGTAATGGTGACTTTGCCTTGGTGCGTTACAATGCCGACGGCAGTTTGGACAACACTTTCGGTACTGTCAATACGCTTAATGGCACAGCCAGTTACACCGAAAGCGGCGTAGCGGTAGCGCTGGACCGAACTGTACAAATCTACGATGCCGAATTGGTCGCCCTGGGTAATTACACCGGCGCATCCATTACCTTGGCACGGCATGGCGGCGCGAATAGTGAGGATGTGTTTTCCGGCAGTGACCGCTTAAATATCAGCGGTAGTAATGCGCTGTTTTCACATGTGAACATCGGCACCGTCAGCAACAGCCACGGCACACTGAAGATTACTTTTAACAGCAACGCCACCCAAGCGCGAGTCAATACCGCCTTATCGTCATTAGCCTACAGCAACACGTCTGACCTCCCGCCCGCCTCGGTAACAATCGACTGGACATTCAACGATGGCAATACCGGCGCACAAGGCGCCGGCGGGGCGTTAACGGCTTCAGGATCAACTACTGTCAACATCACCCCAATCAATCATGCGCCGGTTCTCACCGTTCCCGCCGTTATCCACTATGTCGATACCGCTTTCGATGACAGTTTTCTATCGGCATCCGGCGCATTGACCGCAAGCGATGTCGACAGCAGCTCATTAACGTATGGCATTGCGGGCGGTAAAGACAATGGCGATGGTACGGTCAGCAAGATTACTGCCTATGGCACATTGACCGTCACCCAATCGACGGGAGCTTACAGCTTTATTCCTAAAGATCATGCTATTGAGAGATTAAACGCCGATGGCTCCAGAAGTTTTACCGTGACAGTGTCGGATGGGCTAACGAGTGACAGCAAGCCCCTTATCATCAACATCACGCAAAGCGGCAGCACGGAATCAACGGGTAATGACACGCTCACCGGCACGGCGGGCAATAACGTCATCAGAGGACTCGCAGGTGATGATGCGCTGTCGGGTAAAGGCGGCAATGATGCTTTGTACGGTGGCGAGGGCCATGATGTCTTGTCCGGCGCTAATGGCAATGATGTCTTGCATGGTCGCGATGGCGATGACACGTTAACCGGCGGTGCAGGCAATGACAGGTTAAACGGCGGCAAAGGCAATGACATGTTGGAAGGCGGGGCGGGCAAAGATATATTTAGCTTTAACAGTCCGCTCACGGCAAATATCGATAACATCACCGACTTCAAACCGGTTGATGACACTATTCGATTAGAAAACGGGATTTTTACCCGCTTAACGACGACCGGCGTGTTAAAAGCCGATAATTTTGTCATTGCTGCCACGGCGGTTGATAGTAACGACTATCTGGTTTACAACCAGGCCAGCGGCGCATTGCTCTATGATGCAGACGGCAATGGCGCAGAAGCGGCGGTGCAAATCGCGGTCTTGGGCGTGAACCTGGCCTTAACGAACGACGATTTTGTTGTCATTTAAACGTTTCATGCCAATCAGGCAGCGCGACTCAAGCTGCTTGATTGCGCGCCATGCCGGATAGGTAAAGGCATAAAAGATACGAGCTATACACAACACCGGCCAAACCGACGACTAAATATTTTTTGCATGCTCAAGCTAAACGGTTAAAGTTACGCTAGTCTTTTAATTCTAATACCTCACACTTATGTCGCAACAATCCCCAAACCGCCTGATCCTGGTTGACGGCTCGTCTTTTTTATTCCGGGCCTACCATGCCGTGCCGCCGCTGACGAGTCCCTCGGGCGAACCTACCAACGCCATTCACGGCGTCACCAATATGCTGCGCAAATTGATTGCCGAGTATCACAGCGACTACATCACCGTCGTCTTCGATGCACCGGGCAAAACCTTTCGCAACGATCTTTATGACCAATACAAGGCGCACCGCCCGCCGATGCCCGATGATCTTCGCGTACAAATAGAACCGTTGCACAGCCTGATTCGTGCAATGGGTTTGCCGTTGATTATCGAACCCGGCATAGAAGCGGACGATGTGCTGGGCGTACTGGCCAAGCATGCGGCCCAGCAAGGCTACAGCGTGATCATTTCGACCGGCGATAAGGACATGGCGCAACTGGTCAACGAACAAATTATCTTGGAAAACACGATGTCGGATACGCGCATGGATGTCCAGGGCGTTATCGACAAATTCGGCGTCCGGCCCGACCAGATTATCGATTACCTGGCATTGATAGGCGATACCGTCGACAACATTCCCGGCATACCGAAGGTTGGCCCGAAAACGGCGGCAAAGTGGCTGGAACAATACGGCACGCTGGAAAACCTGGTTGCCCATGCCGATCAGATCAAAGGCAAGATAGGCGACAATCTGCGCGCCGGCATCGCCCAGCTGCCGTTATCGAAGCAGCTCACGACGATACAATGCGACCTGGATTTGCCCTACGACATGGAAGACCTGAAACAGCAGCCTGCCGACAAGGCGGAACTGCGGAGCCTGTTGACCGAGCTGGGTTTTTCATCCTGGCTGAAAGCGCTGGATAACCTGGCTGAACCTGAACCCGCCGTGGTTGCACAGAAACCTGCCGTTATTGAACCCAAATATGAAACCATACTGACCGAACAGCTCTTCAACGACTGGCTTCAGCGACTTGACAACGCCGAGCTGTTTGCGTTCGATACGGAAACGACGAGCCTCGATTACAGCAAGGCGCAGATCGTCGGCGTGTCCTTCGCCGTGGAAGCCGGTCATGCCGCTTACCTGCCGTTGGCGCACGACTATCCCGGCGCGCCGACTCAACTCGACCGCACTGAAATACTCGAAAAACTGCGCCCCTTGCTGGAAAACCCGGATAAGGCGAAGCTCGGGCAAAACCTCAAGTACGACAGCCATGTGCTGGCGAACCACGGCATCACACTGCGCGGCATTGCCCATGACACGATGCTGGCGTCATACATACTGAACAGCACCGCGACCAAACACAATATGGATGACCTCGCCAAGGAATATCTGGGGGTAAGAACCATCCATTACGAGGATGTCGCCGGCAAAGGCGCAAAACAGATCGGTTTTGACGAAGTGCCGCTGGAGCAGGCGACGCCATACTCCGCAGAAGACGCGGATATTACCCTGCAACTGCATCAGGTGTTGCAGGCAAAGCTCAGACAACATCCAAAGCTGTATCAATTGTATGCGGAGCTGGAAATTCCGCTGGTCAGCGTGCTGGTCCGCATCGAGCGCAACGGCGTGCTGATCGATACGGCCATGCTGGCGCAGCAAAGCCTGGAGCTCGCCGGCCATATTATTGCGGTTGAACAACAGGCCCACGATCTTGCCGGACACACGTTCAACCTGGGTTCGCCGAAGCAGATTCAGGACATACTCTATGACCGGCTGAAACTGCCGGTGCTGAAAAAAACGCCGAAAGGCCAGCCGTCCACCGAAGAATCGGTCTTGCAGGAATTGGCGCTGGACTATCCGTTGCCTAAGCTGATACTGGAATACCGCAGTTTAAGCAAACTTAAATCGACGTATACCGATAAACTGCCGCAGCAGGTCGACAGCAAAACCGGGCGCATCCATACCTCATACCACCAGGCCGTCGCCGCAACGGGCCGCTTGTCGTCATCGGACCCCAATCTGCAAAACATCCCGATACGCAGCGAAGAAGGCCGCAAAATCAGGCAGGCGTTCATCGCCCCGCCCGGCTATAAACTTGTCGCCGCCGATTATTCGCAGATTGAATTGCGCATCATGGCGCATTTATCGGCCGATAGCGGTTTGCTGAAAGCGTTCGGCGAAGGCCTGGATGTGCATAGAGCGACGGCGGCGGAAGTATTCGGCGTCGCGCCCGATAAGGTCACCAACGATTTGCGCCGTTCCGCGAAAGCCATCAATTTCGGCTTGATTTACGGCATGTCGTCGTTCGGTCTCGCGCAGCAACTGGGTATAACACGCAACCAGGCGCAGGCGTATATTGATTTGTATTTTGCCCGTTATCCCGGCGTTAAAAATTACATGGACAGTATCCGCGAACTGGCCCGCGAGCAGGGTTATGTCGAGACGCTGTTCGGCCGCAGACTGTATTTGCCGGAAATCAAATCCCGCAATGCCGCGATGCGCCAGTACGCCGAACGCACCGCGATCAATGCGCCTATGCAGGGCACGGCGGCCGATATTATCAAACGTGCGATGATCGCTACCGATCACTGGCTAAGCTACGAACGGCCGGACGCGAAAATGATCATGCAGGTGCATGACGAGCTGGTGTTTGAAATCGCCGAAACCCGGCTGGATGACTGCACGGCGGTAATCAGGCGCTTGATGTGTTCCGCCGCGACGCTGGACGTGCCGCTGATTGTTGATATAGGTGTCGGCAATAATTGGGACGAGGCGCATTAAGCTTAACGGCAAGCGGGGTTACTGCGCCAGACAATCCAAAACCGACTGCCTGCAAACCTCACCGCCCCGCCCCTGGTTTTGGTTTTGGCTTTGCCAGGCCCGATAGGCGCTGTCAAACGATTCAGGATAAACAGCGCCTTTGCCAAGCGGCTTTAAAACACTCGCCGCCAGCGCCGCTTGGGTAATCGCTAAATGCTTGGCCAAATGCTGTATCTTCCAGGCCGGGTCGCGTACGCCACGGCCAATCACTTCAATATGGTAGATGCCGGTGGTTTTTGCTTCGACCAGATTATGGATAATGATCCACCTGTTTTGTTTTTTCGTTCCTAAAACAGACCAAATACCCGGTTTATGCTGCTGTATATCTATACCCGCACTTAATGCAGGCCTCGCAAGCAATAATACAAGCAGTGTGACGACTATTTTTATCATAGGAAACAATCCTCTGGTGTTAAAATAAAAAAAGACAAACCCTTACCTTCATCCCGCTCAACCTGTTTAGCCAAGGAGTCCGCTATGCGCCGTTTAACTGTTTTTTTATTGATTTCCATACTTTCGCTATTTAACCGGCCTGCGATCAGCGCAACCCTGCCCGCTATTGTAGAGCTGCAAACCAATGTCGGCACCCTAACTTTCCAGCTCGATTTCACGAAGGCGCCAATCAGTTCAAACAATTTCATTAATTACGTCAAAAGCGGCTTTTACAAGAATACGCTGATACATCGCGCCATTAAAGGGTTTGTTGTAC
>Ga0163199_1001103_pt1 | contig 16767 bp, 9 predicted proteins | sample PL_2010_150m_FD_113537 | JGI IMG/M metagenome (GOLD analysis project Ga0163199, IMG submission 113537) | Freshwater microbial communities from Powell Lake, British Columbia, Canada to study Microbial Dark Matter (Phase II) - PL_2010_150m | ecosystem: Environmental > Aquatic > Freshwater > Lake ... | reverse complement strand
GGTAGGTGATCTCCCAATCACTGCCGCTGGTGTTCAGAACGAGTCCCAGGGTTGCAGTGGTGGCACCGTGGATCACTTTGGCGGAGTGATTGTCGTCGCGGTTTGGATTTCCGGACTCGCCGCGGAGGTTGACCTGGCCTCTTCCATCGCGGCGGAGCAGCAGGCTGCACGCCGAGGAGAGGGGGAGGAGACCTTTGCCGGGCTTGTCGCTGAGTCCGATGGCCGCCCAGTCCGTGGAGTCTTTGCTGCTGTCATCCAGCGGGTTGCTGATCTCCAGTTTGAGGGTGCAGGTGTAGATGTGTCCCGGCTCAGGGGTGAAGGGAAGATAGGCATTGCGCGTATGTCCCTTTCCCACGCCGAACTTCCCGTCTGCCAGGATCGATTCATGGGCATACGCCCAGCCGCTGGAGTCCTTTGAACTGTCCACCGGTGAGTCGCTCAATGCGGCATCCGGCGAGCCGCCGAATGAATGTTGGATTATGACCGATTCTTCGGCGGATGCACAGGGAACGGGAAGCAGGCAGGCAACGGCGAGGATAGAGAGGAGAATTCGCATAAGGGGATAATTTGACGCAGCCGCATTTATTCATGGGCCGCTATCACTCTGTTGTCCATTGCACATTTTGATTTTCCTATTTGTAGAAAATGACCAAAATTTCATTCATGCTAAAGCGTTCCCGCAGGCCTCCTCCGCACGCCGTGCACGTGCGCTATCTGCCGGGCTACATCGAAGGCGGACCGTGGCAGATGGCGGTGATCAATTGCGGCAACGAAGTCGTTCCCGCCGGGTATGAGGAATACCCCTATCGCGAGGACGAGGCCATGCATCCGTCCGGATACTTTTACACTTGGGACAAAGGGAGGGTGCTCGATGACTACCAGATTTTGATGGCTACGGAGGGGAGGGGAGTGATCGAGACCCGGTCGGCCGGGCGTTTGCGGATCCGGAAGGGTGACGCCATCATCCTTTTTCCCGGCGAATGGCACCGCTACCGGCCGGATAAAAAGGCAGGATGGACGGTTTGGTGGATCGGTCTGAAGGGGGACCATGCGCTGCGGTTGATGAACGCTTTTTTTTCTCTCGAGCACCCCGTATTTTCGCTCAAGGATCCCGTCCGGATTCTGGGCGACTATCAGGAGATAGAAAAGATGGTCAACCGTGATCCCGAGCGGTTCGCCGGCCGGATCGCCGCGCTTGTGACCGGTCTCATCGACGAAATCCGCCTCGCGGCCAGGCACTGGCGGGCGACCGCCCGGGAGGATTTGCTCAACAAGGCCAAGCTGACGCTCCTGGCCCGCTCGCAGGAAGAGGTGGATTTGGCCGCTATGGCAAAAGACCTCGGGCTAAGTTATTCGTCATTCCGCCGGGCGTTCCGGGCCTCCACCGGCCAGCCCCCGAGGCAATACCTCCTCGCCATCCGCATCAACCGCGCAAAGGCGCTGCTGCAGGAGAGTGGACGGAAAATCGGCGCGATTGCCTCTGCGGTGGGATTTTCCTCGGTGCACTACTTCTCAAGGTATTTTCGGGAAGTCACGGGAATGACTCCACTTGAATACCGGAAGAAGAGCGCAGGAATGGCATTCCGGTCTCGAAATCCTTCTTCCCCGGGGTGAATGCAGGGGGCAACGCATGTTTTCACTTGAATCAAATCATCGTGACGAGAAAATCCTCCCTCCCTCCCGGAAAAACGCTTTGAAACTTCCTCTCCTATTAGCCGTCGCGCTGATTGCGGCGTCCCCCCTTGGCGCTGTGATTGCGATCAAGAATGCCGGGGAATTCACATACAGCTACAATGCCGCATCAGGCCCCATTCCTGAAACGGCGGACAACAACAACCTGTCCATCCAGACCGGTGTTCCGGGGCTGAGCAATACCGTGGCAAATACGCCGCAGGACATCGTCTGGCATTTCAAGGTTGAGCCGGGGCTGGTCTTCGGGAGCGATTTTGAGATTCAGGCCGGTGGGGTGGCTCAGGATGGAACTCTCACCGGCCAATACAGCACCACCGGACTCGAGGGTTCCTACACGGAATTCTTCACGAACGATCACGGTGGAGACAAGCCGTGTGTTAAGCTGGCAGTTCCCGGAATCGCGGGTGCCACGGATCTTTATGTGAAGTTCACGGCCACGACCGAGAATTTGAAAGGCCGCATCACGTCGCTTTTTTGGGGAGATCATCCGACCGATCGGATTTTTAAATTATCCGGAACGGTCGAGGGGCCGCCCGATCCAGCTGGGCTGGATACCTCGGCTGCGTCCATTGAATCGAAAGTCGAAAAAATATTCAGCCAGATGACATTGGAGGAAAAGGTGCGCCTCTGTGTCGGGGGAGGAGACATGGAACTCGGTGGCGTGCCGCGGCTGGGGGTTCCCGGCATGAAATGCAGCGATGGTCCGCGCGGCCCGCATGTTGATGGGATGACCGCATTTCCCGCCGGCCCAGGGCAGAGCGCGGCCTGGAATCCCGCACTCATGGAGCAAATGGGACGGGTCTGGGCGATGGAGGCGCGTTCAGGAAAAGTGAATATTCTGCTGGGGCCGGGCATTAATATCCTGCGCGATCCGCTCTGCGGTCGCTGGTTTGAGTATTTCAGCGAAGACCCCTATCTGAGCGGTGCCCTGACCGTGCCGGTGGTCAAGGGAACCCAGGCGAACGGGGTTGCGGTTTGTTTGAAGCACTTTGCCGCGAATAACCGGGAGGACAACCGGAATGAATATATGTCCAATGTGGATGAGCAGACCCTTCAGGAGATCTATCTGCCAGCCTTTCGCATGGGGGTCGAGGCAGGTGCTCTGGCGGTGATGACCGCCGCGAACGGAGTCAACGGCGATTACGCCAGCGACAGCCACCACCTGCTTGGCGATATCTTGAAAGGTTCGTGGGGTTTCGAAGGGTTGGTGATGACCGACTGGCTTGGCACGCGTTCCTGCGAAAAGGCCGCTCTGGCCGGGCTCGATGTGTCCATGCCCGGGACCAGTGACGAGCAAAAATATCTCAAACACCTTTTCGGCGGGACACTGCTGAAAGCGGTTCAGGACGGGAAGGTGCCGGTGGAATGTGTGGAGGATAAGGCTAAGCGGATCCTGAGGGTTGAGGCAAGGCTCGGGCTCCTTGACCGCACTTCGAAGAAGGGGGGAGCAGTGAACACGAATGAGCACCATGATCTCGCGCGGGAGATGTCCGAGGAATCCATGGTTCTCTTGAAAAACACGCCGCCGCTTTTGCCGTTGGACCGGAAAACCGTGAAGAGCGTTCTGGTGCTTGGTCCCAATGCCGACCGCCGATTCTGCCTGCCCGGGCTTGGCGGGAGCAGCTGGATGGCCAGTCCCTACGAGGTCACCGCTCTGGCCGGCATTCGAAAGGCCGCGGGCGAAGCGGTCGATGTGGAATATCTGGACGTCAGTGAGCTGATGGGATTCCGGCCCATCACAGCCAAAGATCTCGCTCCCGGTGAGAGCGGGTTCAAGGCCACCTATTTCAAGCAGGGCGGAAAAGATCCGGCGCTATCCAGAAGCGAGGAGAAAATCGACTTTCAGTGGGAAATGCGATCGCCCGATGTGAATCTGCTGGGGACCGATCATTTTCGGGCGACTTTTGCCGGACGCCTGCTTCCGAAAGCGACCGGATTTTATACCCTCAGGATCAGTGCGAACGACGGGGCCGGGATCTTCACCGATCCTGTCGGGGGTGCTCCCCTGGCGGTTTGCGATTCGGAAAACAGCGCGACGGCGGAGGTTTTCATGGAGGCTGGCAAGCCGTTTTTCATCCGCGTGGATTACCGCGAGGGAGAAGGGGACGCTTTCTGCCGTCTCGAGTGGGCGCCGCCAGCGAGTGGAGATTCGACAGCCCTTGCAAAAGTCACAGCCCGCGCAAAAGCGGCGGGTGCGGTCGTTTTTGTCGGAGGTCTCGATCACGGGGTGGACACCGAGGGGCGGGATCGTCCCAACCTTGCGTTCCCCACCGCTCAGACCCGCCTCATTCTCGAACTGGCCAAGGCCAATCCCCGTCTGGCAGTTGTTCTCATCAACGGTTCGCCCCTGGAACTCGGGGAATGGATCTTGCGGGTGCCTGCCGTCCTCGAAGCCTGGTATGGCGGCATGGAGGCAGGGACCGCCATCGGGAAAATTCTCTTTGGTGATGTCAATCCCAGCGGAAAACTTCCCTTCACATGGCCAAAAACGCTCGCGGAATCTCCGGCTCATGCGGTGGGGAAACAGGATCGGGCGCGCATTGACTACAAGGAGGGCCTCCTGCTCGGCTACCGGTACTACGACAAGAAGAAGCTCACCCCGCAGTTTGCTTTCGGTTTCGGTCTGAGCTACACGACTTTTGCTTACGAAAAACTGGCGGTCGTTCCCGGGACCGATCCAAAATTTCCATTCATCGCACAGGTGACGCTCCGAAACAGCGGGAAAGTCACCGGGAAGGAAATCGTGCAGGTCTATGCGCAGGACAGCGCGTCTGCTGTCGAACAGCCGGTCAAGGAATTGGCCGGATTTTCCAAGGTGGAACTTGCCCCCGGGGAGGCGAAAACCGTTTCTATCCCGCTGTATTGGACCGCGTTTCAATACTATGATCCCGCCAAGAAGTCCTGGGTTGCCGAGCCGGGGAGCTTCGTCATTCTTGTGGGAGCTTCGGCCATGGACCTGAAACTCCAGCAGACCGTCGCGTTGCCAAAACGTCCTTAGCGATTCCAGCAACAACTCAGGGTGCGGGCGAAGAAATGGTTGCGGTGGCGCGCAGGTCCTTGAAGGCGACGGCGGCGTCGTTGAGTCCGGGGATTTCCCAGCCCATCACGAGGCTGCCGATGCGGTAGTCGGAAAGATTTTGCGACGCAGGGAGGTAGCCGCGCTTCCATGCCTCCCGCAGCCCGTCGAGGATATGCGGGAGGATGTCCCCGCGGATGTTCACCCACCGGCCATCCGCGACCACTTTGCTTGTGAACGGCTTGACCCCGACGTTGTAGATCAGTTTGTCGGTGCCCTTCTTTTTCGGGGAGCCCTTGTCCTGCATGGCATGCAGGAAGGTGACCGGTTCGCGGTCGTCGTAGAGGGCGATGCCGAACCAATAATAGTCTCCGTGCCCTTCCGACTGGCGGTTGAGGTTCTGGATAGTGAAAAACAGGATGAACTGCGCGGCGTGCACCGAGCGGATCCGGCCCTCCTTCGGGTTTGCCCGGTCGTAGAGCAGCTTCACGCTCATGGAAAAATCGATGGCTTTCATGTCGGCGAGAGTGGGGGCATCCGCTCCGAGATGGCCGGAAGCATCGCTGATCCTCTGCGTCAGATAGACATGCGGCCAGGGATCACCTTTCTGCCGGTAGATGCCTCCGTATTCCTTGTCCGCGTTCAGGCCGAGAACCACGTCCGCATCACCGCTTACTGGATGGACGTCGAGCAGGGTGAACCCATCGTTGAATGTCAGGCCGTTCTGGCGGAATTGAAAATGCTCCCGGTTGTCGAACGAGCTTTTGCTGTGGTGGTGGGTGAGTGTCCAGACCGGGTTACCGACCTCCTTCCACCTGACCGGCGGGCTCCCGGGCTTGTTGTCCTCCCTGACAGAAAATCCGAGTTCAAATTTTGTGTCCCCGATCAGTTCGACCGTGGAGTCCGCAGGCACGGCGGACGGGAGAAGGAAGCCCAATGCGGCGAGGAGCGCGGCGAAATGACGGCGGGAGGGATCGGACATGGGTTTCCGTGATTCTCTCCGGGCTCGGGAAATTTGCAAAACTTAGGATTATTGTGTTTTGGCCGTGAGATACCTGTGCATGCCCTCGACAGCGCTCCGGGCATCGCGCACGGCATGCACGACAAGCGAGGGACCGCGCACGGAATCTCCGCCGGAGAAAACCCCCGGCACGCTGGTCATCTGGTTTTCGTCTACCACCATGCCGCCCCACTTGTTGCACTGGATCCGTCCCAGATCACTCTCCGGCGGGAATGGGACGGGATCGAATCCATAGGCGCCGATAACGATGTCCGCAGGCACGGTGAATTCGGAACCCGGGACCGGCGCTGGCTTGCGGCGCCCTCCGGCATCCGGCGCTCCGAGTTCCATGCGGACGCAGCGGATACGCGCAATTTCGCCGCGTTCATCCGGTTCGATCGCGGTCGGATTGGTGAGGAATTGGAAGCGGGCCCCCTCTTCGAGAGCGTTGGAATATTCTTTCCGGCTGCCCGGCATGTTGGCGAGATCGCGCCGGTAGAGGCAGACCGCCTCGCTCGCCCCGCAGCGCAGCGCTGTGCGCAGGCAGTCCATCGCCGTGTCGCCGCCGCCGAGCACCGCGACGCGTTTGTCCTTCACATCGATTGGAGGGATGTCGAGCACCGGGAAATCCACATTCTTCTGGATCAGGAATGGCAGCGCGGGCAACACGCCCGGAAGATTCTCCCCCGGGATGCCGAGCGGTTTGGCCTGCTGGGCGCCGACCGCAAGGAACACCGCCGAAAAATCCCGCAGCAGCTCCGCGAGCGAGAGATCCTTCCCCAGCGTCACGCCGAGGCGGAATGTGACGCCGCGATCCTTCAGCATCGCAATGCGCCGCCCCACGATCGTTTTTTCCAGCTTGAACGAGGGGATGCCGTTGACCAGGAGTCCACCGGGCAGGGGCTGCGATTCAAAAACCGTCACCTCGTATCCGAGTGCGCACAACTGGTCGGCCGCGGCGATGCCGGCGGGCCCGGAGCCGATGACTGCGGTCTTCAGGCCGTTGTGCGGTGCCTGTGCGGTCTCGACGGCATTTTGCCGGAACGCATATTCATTGATGAAGCGCTCGATCGCGCCGATCGAAACCGGTTCGGTTTTCCCGTTCAGGATGCATGAACCTTCGCACAGGCGCTCCTGCGGGCAGACGCGCGAGCAGATCTCCGGCATGTTGCTGGTCGATCGGGAGATTGCCGCCGCTTCGAGAAATCGGCCTTCCGCCGTGAGGGCGAGCCATTCCGGAATCCGGTTGTGAAGCGGGCAGCCGTCAACGCAGGTCGGATACGGGCAGGAAATGCAGCGGCTCGCCTGCTCTCGCGCGGTCTCCTCATCGTAGTGGGAATAGATTTCGAGCATGTCCGCGACACGCTCCGCAGCGGCCCGCTTCGGCGGTTCCGCCCGGTCGATGATTTCCCAGGCATGGGTGGAGTCCGGTTGCATGATGTGGGGGCATCACGCGGTCACTTCCGCCATGGGCGCGGATCGTTGGCAGTCAGTGCCCGCTTTTGATGTCAGGAAATTCTAACCCAGTTTGGAGACGAACTAAAGCAAAACAAGCCGCCTATTCGTCCGCCTGCGGTTTTCCCTTTCCCTTTTTTTCGGGTGGATAGGGTTTGACGTGGGCGCGTTCCGCCCAAGCTTCCCATTTGGCTTCGAGTTCCTTTGCCTTTTCGGGATCCTGAGCGGCGAGGTCGTGGAGTTCCGGTCGGTCGGTCTTCACGTTGTAGAGTTCCCATGCACCGTCGCGTCCGCGCCGGACCAGTTTCCAGTCACCGGAGCGCACCGCCGCGTTGCCCTCGTGCTCCCAGAAAAGCGCATCCCGCTCGATGGCCTTGTCCGCGAACGCGGGCACGAGACTTTTGCCCTCCATCGGGAGGATGGGATTGCCTTTGAATTCCGAAGGATATTTTGTTCCGGACACATCCATGCAGGTGGCCATGATGTCAATGAGATGACCGGGCTGTGTGCGGAGCTCGCCCTTCGAGGTTATGCCCTTCGGCCAGTGGACGATGAGAGGGGTCGAGATGCCTCCCTCATGGTTGAAATGCTTGTAGAGCCGGAACGGCGTGTTCTCGAGGTTCGCCCAGGACTCGCCGCAGGAGACTTTCGACTCCGCGGAACCGATCGTGCCGCCCACCGTTTTTCCATCAGGCCCGCCTTCGGCATTCCCCCCGTTGTCGCTCATGAAAAAGATGAGCGTGTTGTCCAGAATCCCTTTTTTCCGCAGGTCCTCGACGAGTCGGCCCACCGCCTGATCCATCCGGTCCACCATCGCGGCATAGACCGACATGATCTGGTCGAAGCGGTCTTGTTCCTCCGGGGTCAGGCTTTCCCATGCCTTGATCGTTTCGGTGCGGGGCGAGAGGGCGCTGTCCGTGATGCCGAGCGCGGCCTGCTTGGCATGGCGCTGATCGCGGAGCTTGTCCCAGCCCTCCTTGTATTTCCCGCGGTATTTCGCGATGTCCTCCGGCGGGGCCATCAGTGGAAAATGCGGCGCGTTGAATGCCAGGTAGAGGAAGAACGGTTTGTCCTTCGGGCCTTCGCTGATGAACTTGATGGCATTGTCCATGAAGGCGTCCGTCGTATAAAAATTGTCGCCCGGCGGCGGGAGCATGGTGTTGTCCGAGGTGAGGGTCTCCGGGTGAAAATAATTTGCGGCGCCGGCGATGATGCCGAAGTAGCGGTCGAACCCGCGCTGGAGCGGCCAGTTGAATTTCCGATCCTCCGGCGTGTCCGCATGCTGGAATTTAGTGACGTGCCACTTGCCGATTCCGTAGGTCGAGTAGCCGCCCGCCTTGAGGGCTTCGGCGAGAGTCACGCACTGGTTGTTCAGGTCGCCGCGATAGGCATCCAGACCCGAGTCACGGGTCATGTGCCCCATTCCGGCCTGGTGCGAATAGAGGCCGGTGAGCAGCGAGGCGCGCGTGGGGCAGCAGCGGCCGGTATTGTAGAACTGCGTGAAGCGCAGGCCGTCGGCGGCCAGTTTGTCGAGGTTCGGCGTCTTGATTTCCGAACCGTAGCAACCGAGATCGGAGAACCCCATGTCATCCACAAGGATGACAACGATGTTTGGTTTATCAGGGGCTACCGGGGCGGCTGAAGCCACGCCGGAGAGAAGCGTGATGAGACAGACGGTGATCAGGTTGTTTTTCATGTGGGTTGGAAAATCAGGAGTGCGCGGTTTGGAGGAGGCGGGCCATGGATCGGCGAACGGTTTCCAGATCCCCCACGATGACAAACATCCGGAAGGAAAACCTTCCGGTGCCGATTTTCGGCTTTTCTGTGGTTCGGAAAACGCAGTTCCACTTCACCACTTTTTGAGGGACAAACCGGCCGCGTCCATAGGTTGGTCCAGTCGTATGGGGCAGCCTCTGGGCCGGGGCGTAAATCCCCATCGCGTGTGAGCCGTCCGGCGTCGCGAAGACGATCGGCAGGGGTTGCTCCCCAGGGCTGTCATCCAGCGGGGCCAATTTCTTCGTTGCGGGGTTGAAGGTGTAAAAATTCTGGAACTCCTCCGGCATATATCCAGTCAGCGCCTCGAAGACTGCCTGCGTGTGGCGTTCGCCCAGCGGCAGAGTGAAGGTGACATCGTAGGAGATCACGTTCGGCATGTCTTTGTAGCCGATCTTCACGCGTTTGGAGAGTTCGTGATTGGAAAGGACCGTCGCGTTTTTCGCCGGATTGGCCCCGGATTTCATCCCGGGTTCCAGCCAGAAAGCCATCTTCGAGGATGTCGTCAGCTCGTTCCCGGAGGCGCGGATTTCCAGTAGTTCGCTTGAGGACGTGTCGCCGGCGCCGTCCCTGACCGAGCCTGCCTCGGTGGGGTTGAATGTTTCGGCGGTGATCGGAGTTTCGCAGTCGAGATTCGATGCGGACTGGAGCTGGCGGCCGTGGTCGGCCGAATCGATGAATTCCTTCCCGTTCCATGTCAGTGAATCGATCGCACCGGCGAGACGCCCGGTTGTCTTGATCACGATCTCCGAAGGTCCGGCCGGAGCCGAAATCGTGGTATTTCCGTCGGAATTTGCAGCGCTGGCCGTATGAAAAAGCGGGATGATGAGCGCGCAAATCAGCGAGGTGGGGAGGAGGCGGGAGATGTGAGGGTGCATGGAAAAATCACTGGTCCTGGAACTCGCTGTGGAGTGCGGACATGGAACTGAGCACGGTCTCGAGATCGCCGACGACCACGAACATGCGAAAGGTGTGCTCGCCGGGCCCGATGCCGCTGTCGTTGTCCGTGCGGAATACACAGTTCCATTTCACCACTTTGGCCTCCGCAAACCGGAAGCGTCCGTAAGTCGGCCCGGTGGTGTCCGGAGCTGGCTGGGGCGGTGCAAAGATCCCCATGGCATGGGTGCCGTCCGGCACGCTGAGGACGACCGGGTTTGGACCCTCGCCCGGCCCATCGGACAGAGGTTCCAGCGTTCCCGACTTCGGATTGAACTGCAGGAACTGTTCGAATTCCGGCGGCATATACCCGGTGAGGGCCTCGAAAACCGCATTGGTATGGTGTTCGCCCGGCGGGAGCGTGAAGGTGACATCGTAAGAAATGACATTCGGCATGTCCTTGTAGCCGATCTTCACATTCTTCTTGAGTCCGTGATCGGAAAGGACCGTCGTGTTCTTCGCGAGGTTGGCTCCGGATTTCAGTCCGGGTGCGAGCCAGAAGGCCATCTTGCTCGAAGTCGTCAGCTCGTTCCCGGCAGCACGGATTTCGAGCAGCTCGCTCGAGGATTTGTTGCCGGCGCCATCCATGCGCGATCCTGCCTCTGTGGGGTTGAAGGTTTCGGCAGTAATCGGAGTTCCGCAATTGAGGTTGGATGCAGACTGGAGCTGTCGCCCGTGGTCGGCTGAATCGATAAACTCCTTTCCGTTCCATGTCAGCGAATCAATCGCGCCAGCCAGTCTTTCCGTCGTCTTGATCATGATCTCCGAGGGGCCGGCTGTGGCGCGGATCGTGGTATTGCCGTCGGAATTTGCCGCAATTGCTGAAGCAAAAGCCGGAATGGTGAGCGCCGCAACGGCGCAGGCGCGGGGGATAAAAAACTTCACGGAGATTACGATATCATTCCGAAGCACCCGGTCAACGGCCTGATTCGCCATCCTTGCGCGACCTTGCAAGGAGCACAGCCGTTGCTTCAGGGCGGGCGCCGGGGAATCCGTGCGGCCTTCAGCGTCACCGCTACTGCGAACAGCAGAACGAGGGCGAAGGTTGATGGCTCCGGGACCGTTTGAGATTGCCAGGCGAGGCCGTAGGATTCTCCGGTGGTCGTCCCGTAAACAAGTCCGTTGAACGTGATCCGGATGCCGTAACTTCCCGTCGGAAGGTTGATGCGGAGGAATTCGGTGTTGTTATAGACCGACCGCGAGTCGGCGAGCATTGTCAGGAACTGGCCGTTGAGGACCTGCCAGACCTCGAGGTTCAGATCGGCGAAGCTCAAATCCTCTCCGATGGATGTCTGGCTGTCGAACGACCTTCCCGCAAACCAGTTCAGGGAAACTGTCAGTTCCACCGGCGTGTTAAACGGGTTATCGAAAGTGTAGTCGTTTGCCCCGCCCAGCTGGAGGTTAGCAAAATCCCAGCCAGAAACGGAGATGGCGCCCCCGGTGGTTCCGGCGACATCACGTGTCCCGGCGAGCAGGTAAATGCCGGCCGTGCGATCCAGATTGAGTGCACCCGCGCCCGTCCGGTCATCCAGCGACCGGCTTGTTTCAACGACCCCATGGGCATTTGTCGCCTGCCCGTTGTCCCAGCCCTCGGTCCTGGTTGCTCCGGCCATCAGAACTGATTTGATCACCCGGGTGTCGGTGGCTGCAGGAACATCGTTGAGATTGTTAAAGAGATCGTTGGCGGCCACATCCTTCAGCAGAGCGATCCCGCCGGACACCATGGGCGCGGCGAAGCTCGTCCCGCTCTGGTTCAAAAAATACAAATCGGTTGGAGCCGGGTCCTGCACGAACCCGGCGATCACGGGGTCCGTCGAGGCGCCGAGCGATCCCGTCGGACCAAGGTAGGCGGCCAGCACGAAATTTTCTCCCGGGGCGGAGATGTCCACCGCCGACCGCACGCCGGTGATGGTCTGTCCGGTTTTCGGATTATAAAAATCCACGGCTCCGCTTGAACTGAACTCCGAGGGGGTGAGGAACGAGGCTCCTCCGAGTGAGCCGACCGTGATGCCGTTATAGACCGATCCGGGAGCGGACACGGGAGACCCCGCATCGTTGCCGGCCGACGCCACGAATGCGACGGTGGAGTTTTGACGGGCGAGCCCGTCGATGGCGAGTGACTCGGGGAGCTCCGCTGCGGGGTCGGATCCGCCCCAGCTGCTGTTGATCGCGTCCGGCTTGATCCCTCCGATTCCCTCGAAAAAGCTTTGGTAGACCGAAACCGTCGAGTTCACGGTGGTGGAGAAGGAACCGGTCTGTGTCGGGGAGAATTCGGTTGCGATCCCGCCGGACCATATTTGGGCAAGAGGCGCCATGCCGAGCCCGATGTAGGTGAGTTGACCGCCGCCGATTCCTGCCACATATCCCGTCCCTGCCAGCACCTGCCCGACCATGGTTGCATGAAAGTCCGCCTCCGAAAGCGCGCCGGTTCCCGAAAGGGTCAGGGCGACCGCGGGCGGTGCGCCATCCGGCCGGAGGAACGCCTCATGGCCGTCCCATACCAGTCCGGCCTCGACGTTCGCGATCACTCGGCCATACCCGAAATATCCCGCGTTGAAAAACGTGTCCCACCCCACGACCGAATTCACAAACGTGAGCGACTGGAATGAGCCGTTCTCATAGACCCCGGTATAAATATCGGGAGCAGCCTCCACTGCGGGAGAACCGGCCCGGGCGGTTGCCAGGAGAAACAGGCCTGCGGCTGCACTAATCCACGGTTTCATGAGCTGGGTCAAAATCAGGGGAAAGCATTCCCGAAGTTCGGAATATTTCCAGCAAAAGATCAGCGAACGAGACGCGCTTACTCTCCAGACAATCGTGTCCGGATGGTCACCGGGCCGATGAGACCCGACGGGAGAAGCGGATCGTCTTTTTTCCAGGTGTTATACGTTGCAAAGGTGATCCGTCCAGATGTGCGGGGGGTGTTCTTTAGAAGCCAGTCCGGCAGCGATTTCAAGGCTCCCTTGGCGTCCCGCTCGTAATCGGCCGGCAACTGCTCGTCTCCGATCAGGCGGTTTGGCCAGAGGTTGACCACTTCGATTTCCAAGGCATTGTCCTTCTGCTTCACGTCCTTCGTGATTTCTAGCGACCACGGCGCGCACCAGACGGCACCGAGATCGCGGCCGTTCAGCTTGACGGATGCGAGGTTCTGAACTTTTCCAAGATCCAGAAAAATCCGCTGCCCTGAGCCCGCAGCCGGGCAGTCGAACGATTTCCGATACGTTGCCGGACCGCTGTAGTATTTGATTCCGGGCTCCGGGCGTGAGGTCCAATCCTGAAGGCTGTCAAAGGTCACCGGATCCGGAGGTCCGCCGAGTTTCGGGTCGAACGCGACCTTCCATGGACCGGTGATTTCCTGGACGGTTTTTGATTCCGGAAAGTTCATCCCATGTTTTCCTGCAACGCCCGCCGGCTTGCGGAAAACGACGAAGTAGCTTTCGCGGGGTTCAAAATGCAGCGGCGCTTTTGTAGATCCGTCTTCGTTCTGGAAATCCGGCAGCTCGCGCATCTCCCCGGTCAGGGGATTCCACAATTCCGGTTGTTTGCCGGCGGTGCGGAATTTGCAATCCACGGCCTGTGCGTCCGTGGACTGGTTCGAGACGAAATAGATGTCCCCGCCTTCGTCCAGCTGCCGGTGGATGTAGATCAACGGTGTGTTGGGCGGCGTGGTCAGGTCGGGTTTGATTCCGAGTTCGGCGAGAACCTTTTTGAGTTCCCGTCCCCAGATGACACGTCCCTGGCCGAACGCGTGTTCACCCGCCGGGCCGGGATCTCCGGAGCCCCAGATTTCATCGGATAGTTTGCGGATTTCGTCATTGGCTTCCGGAAAACCCACCAGGCCATTTGCGCGGGACGGTTTGGGGCCGATGACCGTCGCCCCGGCCTCGACGAGCGAGCGGATTTTGCGCAGAAGTTCGGGAGTCATCGTGTCGCCCTCCGGCAGGACCAGCACGCGGTAGCTCATGCCGTCCGGCAGCACGAGGCGTCCATCTTTGACGGCAAGCCTCGTGAGGATGACGTTCGGGTCGCAGACATCGTAGTCGTAACCTTTCGGCATCTTCATCAGTCCCTCGGGTGCGATGCTTTTCGACGGGGAATTTTCGCCGCACGAATACAGGACATCTGCCATGAATTTCCCCTGGGCCAGCAAATGTTGGCAGCGCGCCAGATAGGTCGTCCAGCCTCCCGCCCTGCTCCACCAGGTGTTTCCCCGATCAAAGTGCTGCCCGCACGGTCCGATCGTCATGCCCGGTGCGACATTTTCCCACGGTTGGAGCGCGCTTACGTGCATGACGATCCGGTTGATCCCGCCGCACAGCATGAAGTCGCCGCGCGACTTGAGATCCCAGGGTGACTTCGACCAGTTGCCTCCGTCCGGAAGATTGAGGTTCGATGTGAACGATTCGCACTGCACGATTTTCTTGCCATACACATGCGCCGGAGAGGCTCCGAGCTTCGTCCAGAACGGGCTTGGCACGTTTTCTCCCATCCAGATTTCCGCCATGGGAACATCGGCGATGCCGCCGACAGTGACCGAGTCGAACTGCTCCTGATGATACGGCTCGATCGTGAATTGCTTGCCGCTCTGGTGGCAGAGGTCGCGCAGGTGTCCGAAATAGTTGTCCGCGATCAACCCGCTGATCACGTGCCGCAGGTCCCACAGGAAGCGCTCCGACTGGTCGAGGTTCTCGACGACACGTCCTGTCATCGCGGGCAGCCAGGTGGTCAGGTCATACCCGCGTCGGTCCTTGAATTGAGCGGGAAAATTGTTCGACCAGTTCTGTGCGCCCATTTCGTAGCTGTCGCTGTGGACGTATTGGACATGCTCATCGATCTCCTTGTCGTCCCAGAACGGCTGAAGCGAATTCTTCCAACTCACATCCACCGCCTCCTTGCTGAACTTGTCGCCTTCGAGTCCCGCGCCGCCCGCGGCGGGGGTGGTTCCTGTAATCTGGCCTGTCAGGGTGTATCCGAATCGGAGGACCGTCCAGTCGCCGGGAGGAGCGTTCCAATCCAAAGTTCCGTCCGGCTTGAGGCGGCTTGTGAGATCGATGATCTTCCCGCGCGGGATCACGCAGTCCGCGGGTGCCGTGGCGTCTGCCGCCGGCGGTTGCGGCCTGTCGATCCCGATCCAGTCGAAAACCGCCATGCCGGTCCAGTCCTCAATCCGGTAGCCGGGCAGCAGCCGGGCTTCTGTCAATTGGATCGGCGCAGCCCCGCCCTTCACGGCGAAATCGATTTTCCAGAACCGGGCGGGCGCGGCCTCGAACGGAGCGGAAACCGGCATCTCGTTCCTGACTTCAAAATCCCGCACCTTCCGCCAGTCCATTCCGTCGTCCGAGGAAAAGAGCGTCCCTCCCTGCACGGCCGCCCCGCCGCGCTTGAAGCGCAGTTCGAGCGTGTGGCCGGGAAATGGTTTTGCGAACTCGAACCGCAGGGATGCCGGCCGGCCATTCAATCCGGCCACGGTCGTCTCGTCGTGGTCGATCAGCGCTGCCACCTTGCATTCCGGATCGCTGGCGGTGACGGAAGCGGCGTCCGGATTTTCTTTTTCGGCCTCCGGCGTGGGAAATGCCAGCACGGCGATGTCGCGGTAGAAATCGAGTTTTTTCGCGGGCTCGAAAAATTCCGGTTTGTATTCCGTGATGGAGGGCGGTGCGGGCAATGCCTCCGCGACATGCCTTCCTCCCTGGATGCGCGTTTCGCTCCAGGTCAGTTTCTTCATCGCGAGATCCGGCGTGATCCATGGTCCGCCGCTGCCCGACCAGCCTGCCGACGAGTTGTTGAGGTTGACCTCCATGCCCAGCCGCGCGGACTCCCGGATGGCGTGCTTCATCATCTCCCGCCATTCCGGCGTGGTGCACCGGACCGGGCCCGCGGGAAAGGTTTTGCCGATGTTGAAGATCATCACTCCGCCGAGGCCGGCCTGCTTCATTCCCTCAAGGTCGGCCGAGATCCCCTCGCGGGTGATGTGTCCGTTCACCCAATACCAAAATGCATACGGCCGGGCGGAATCCGGAGGATTTTCAAATGCCTGCTTCAGGTCATCCGCCGCGAATGCCGGGGCGGCGAGAAGCAGGCACGAAATGAGCGCCAGTCTGCTGTATTGCAAAGCCAAGCTCCCTTATTCCGCGCTGTCCGATTTCCCGGCTTTCTTCCCTTTGTTTTTTTCCGGCGCGCTGTCGCCGGCGTCCTTCGTGAAGCTGTCCTGGAGCTCCTGCCATTTGGCGGCCATCGTGGCGACGCGGTCGGGCTGCTCCGCCGAGAGGTTTTTCATTTCACAGCGGTCGGTTGCCAGATCGTAGAGACTCCAGCCTCCCGGTTTTTTCACCGAGGACACGATTTTATAATCTCCCATGCGCAGCGCCTGGTTGCCGCTGTGGTTGAAGAACACATAGTCGCGCGGGGCGCTCCCATCCTTCGCAAGCGCGGGAGCCAGGCTGCGGCCGGGGAACGCAGGAGCACCAGCGGGGGTCTCGGGTTTCACGCCCGCGAGTTCGAGGAGCGTCGGCACGATGTCCACGACGTGTCCGACATCATGCCGGAGTTCGCCCTTCGCGGAGATCCCCTTCGGCCAGTGGACGACGAGCGGAGTCGAGACGCCGCCCTCGTTTGTCCAGATCTTGTGGAGGCGGAACGGGGAATTCCCCGCGCTCGACCATCCGGGCCCGAGGCACAGAAACGACCCGGCGGATCCCGGCGCTGCCGACATGTCGTTGCCGTCGCCCCGCACGATCAGTTCGGCGCTCGTGCCGTTGTCGGAGAGGAAAAGGATGATCGTGTTGTCCCATGCGCCCATCGCCCGCACCTGGTCGAGCACGCGTCCGATCTCGTGGTCCATGCGATCAATCATTGCGGCGTGGATGGCCATCTTGGTGGCCTGAAACTTCTTTTG
>Ga0163199_1001101_pt1 | contig 16779 bp, 16 predicted proteins | sample PL_2010_150m_FD_113537 | JGI IMG/M metagenome (GOLD analysis project Ga0163199, IMG submission 113537) | Freshwater microbial communities from Powell Lake, British Columbia, Canada to study Microbial Dark Matter (Phase II) - PL_2010_150m | ecosystem: Environmental > Aquatic > Freshwater > Lake ... | reverse complement strand
TTGGCGCCGGCGGCCTGGGTTCACCGGTTGCACTTTATCTCGGTTCGGCTGGCGTGGGCCATATCACGGTGGTCGATCACGACGTGGTGGACCTGACCAATCTGCAGCGCCAGATTGCCCACCAGATGGCCAACATGGGCCAGCCCAAGGTGACATCGATCCAGAGCGCCATTGCTGCCATCAACCCGGAGGTGCAAGTCGAAGTCGTGCAGGCACGGGCCGATGCCGCCCTGCTGGACACCCTGGTGGCACAAGCGGATGTGGTGCTCGACTGCTGCGACAACTTTGCCACGCGCCAAGCCATCAACGCAGCCTGCTTCAGCCACCGCAAACCCCTGGTATCGGGTGCGGCGATCCGCTTCGACGGGCAAATCAGCGTTTACGACGCACGCAGCAGCAATTCACCCTGCTATGCCTGCATTTTTTCGCCCAGCACGACCTTTGAGGAAACGCGCTGCGCCACCATGGGTGTCTTCGCGCCGCTGGTGGGCATCATTGGATCCATGCAAGCCGCCGAGGCGCTCAAACTGCTGAGCACAACGGGGCAGTCACTGGCGGGTCGCTTGCTGATGCTCGACGGCCGCAGCATGGAATTCAGTGAGGTTCGCATCGCGCGTCAGAGCGATTGCCCGGTCTGCGGCACGCCGCACTGAGGACTACTTCCTGTCGGGATGACACGATCCGTGTCGTTTGCGAAAGGCGCGTGGCGACTCGGGACTGGCCGCTGCAAAGACGCCGCTGCGTGACTGGCGTGCCTGGGTTTCCTGCGCCGCGTACAAACCCGGCCTGCCACGCCAGCCATAAGACCAGGCCTGACCCGCGCGCACCATCCTGGCACCCAGGTCCTGACCATCGAGCGCAACGGTAGCCAGTCCGCGGCCATAGCGGTCGTAGTAGCTGACCTTCACCGTGACACGCCGCTGCAAAGCGAGTTGCGCCAGCATGTCACGCGCCTCCTTGCCACCACTCTGGCAGATCTCCGGCGCGTCCACTCCCAGCAGGCGCAGCTTGCGTGGCTCCCCGCCCGAGTCCGGCTGCACCCAAAGCGTGTCGCCATCGGTGACGTAGCTCACTTGCCCGACGAAGGTCTCACGCGCCTGCGCGCTGCTGCCCAGCAGCAGCAAGAGCAGCAGCAAGCATCTGAAATTCATGGTCCGTGACATCCTGGATTGCCGCGTCGCTGACGCGCCTCGCAATGACGAAAAGTGTACTTATGCCTCAGTCTCCCATCACCACGCCCTCGCGGCGCGGATCAGCAGCGCCAAACCAGCCCCTTGGGGTGCGTTCAATGGCCTGCAAACCACTGGGCAAAGGTATCTCGTTGACGCTGTGGCCCCGTTGTCGCAGCGCCTCAACCGTGCCCGCCGGGAAACGGCCGGCCTCAAGCAAGGTCGGTCCGTTGTAGGTTCCGAAATTCGGCAGGTCAATGGCCTGCTGGGCGTTCAGGCCCCATTGCTGGGTCGCGATCAGTGTCTTGGCGGTGTAGTTGATGATGGCGGCACCGCCGGGTGAACCCACGGTCATGCGCACGCGCCCATCGCGGCGATCGAACACAAGAGACGGACTCATGCTCGAGCGGGGCCGCTTTCCAGGCTGCACGCGGTTGGCGATCGGGCGGCCCTGGGCGTCACTTGGCAACATCGAGAAATCGGTCAACTCGTTGTTCAGGACAAATCCGCCGGCCAGACCGGTGCCACCATCAGACATCAGGCGCGAGCCCCAAACCGCCTCAATGGTGGTGGTCATCGCCAGAACCCGGCCCTGCGCATCAACGATGCTGATATGGCTGGTACCGTACTCGGGCTGCTCGGCTTGCGCTGCATGACTGATGCGAACAGCGCCCGGGTTGCCGGCGCTGGCCTGCTTCATGCTGTTCGAGCCAATCAGTGCGGCGCGCGCTCGCAGATAGTCCGTCGCCAGCAGACTGTTCCAATCACCCGCAGGAGCAGGCACAAAAGCCGGATCGCCGACAAATTGTGCACGGTCCGCGAAGGCCAGACGCGATGCCTCGGTGTACTGGTGCAGCCACTGCGGCCCCGGCAGCCCCTGCTGCAAGGGCTGTTCAATGGCCGGCGTGTGCTCAAGTATCCCGAGCATCTGCATCACCGCCAGGTGGCCCGATGAGGGCGGCGGGAAGCCACAGACGCGCCAGTACTGCTGCCAGTGGGTGCACATGGCCTCGCGCTGTACCGGCTGGTAACTGGCCAGATCCGCCTCACTGAGGCGCCCCGGGTTACTGGGGTGACCCTGGACACGCCGGACGATGTCACGTGCGACCGCGCCGCGGTAAAAAGCATCGGCACCAGACTGCGCAATCTGACGCAGCACCTGCGCCATGGCAGGGTTCTTGAGCCGGTATCCGACGGGTTGCGCCGAGCCATCGGCCTGATAGAAGAATGGCCGTGCGATCGGATCGTCGATCAGCTGCTTCTCCTCCTTCAGCTGAATGTGCAGTCGGGGGCTGACGGCAAAGCCCTGCTCGGCCAGTGCGATGGCCGGCTCAAACAAGCTGGCCCAGGGCAACTGCCCATAGGTCTTGTGCGCCTGCTCAAGCATACGCAAGACACCGGGAACACCCACCGACAGCCCGCCAACCACCGCTCGCTGGAACGGCATCGGTTTGCCATCTTTTTGCAGAAACAGTCTTTCGTCGGCTGCCGCTGGCGCCGTCTCCCGCCCGTCCAGCGCCACCAGTTTCACGCCGTCCCAATGCAGCAGGAAAGCGCCACCGGCCAGGCCGCTGGACTGCGGCTCCACCAGCCCAAGCACCATCTGCACGGCGATGGCAGCATCCACCGCGGATCCGCCGGCTTTGAGAATCTGGTAGCCCGCATCGGTCGCCAGTGGATTGGCAGCAGCCACAGCGAACTGCGCCGCAGACCAACCCGGCTTGACGCCCACAGGCGCTGCGATCATCCCTTGCGCTGGCATGGCATAGCTAAAGCGTAAAGCCGTGCCGCCTGGCAATGCGCCGCAAGCGCTGATCGCCGCGACTGAAATCGTCAATATCAAGAAGCGATGAAAGATCGGTATTTGCATGGCTGTCTCCTGTGAATCCTCGTATTCTGCACAATGGGCGTCCGGCGGCATCCTTGGCAAATGCCGCCCATTCACTTTTCTTGCCCGGCATTCCAACTGGCAATGCGAGGAAAAAGACCACCGGGAAGCATTCCAGGCAGAGCCCTCCTGGATCATTTTTGACACCCAGGTACTACCTGGTGGCAAGCCAAACTACTGTTCTTCATCCGGGAACGACCAGTAGTCAGCTACCGACAAAAGGGTAGCACCGCTTCATTGGCAGGCAGCCTCAACTCGCGGAAACTGGCTCCAACACAAACCACCAAGAGCTACTGCCATGCGAACCCTTCATGCCCTTTGGATAGCCCTGCTGATCTCTGTCCTGCCCAGTCTGGCCGCAGCCCAGACGGCAAGCTATTCTCTGAACTCGACTGGCGTCAGCGAATTCGGCACCGGCCCCTATGGATCGGTCACCTTGACCCAGAGCTTTAGTGACGTGGTGGTCAATGTTGTCTTGCGCAACGATCTGAATTTTCTTAGCACCGGCAACCAAAACTCGCATTCCATATTCACTTTCAACGTCAGTGGTGCTACTGCGGGCGATGTAACTGACATTTCCTTCGCTAATGGACTCAATGGCAACTTTGGCGTCGCCAGCCCTGCCGGTAATTCGCCCTTCGGCAACTTTACCTTTGGAATCCTCTGCACCAGTTCATGCACCTCCGGCGGCTCCGGGGGTGGCTATGTCGACCCGCTGAGCTTCACCGTCCACAACGCAACCATTTCCGAATTCAACCATCTTTCCAGCGGCGGCACGGGGGCCTACTTCGCTGCCGATGTATTGAATCTCAGCGGCAAGACCGGTGCCATTGGCGCAACCGTTGCAGCCGTCCCGGAACCTGAGAGCTACGCGATGCTGCTGTCTGGTTTGGGTCTGATCGGTTTCATTGCGCGTCGTCGCCAGCAGCCAACAAGCAGAGTCTGATGCTCGCGTGTTGACCCAAAGGGGCCCATCGCTGCAACGCAAACCAGTCCGTCACTGCCGGATCACATCCGCTCCCGCCGGCGCCTTGAACTCGAAGGCCTTGACCGGCAGCACCGGATTGAGCTCAAAGTGGGTAAAAGTCAACACGGATCGCTGACCAAAACTATCGAGAATTTCCAGTACGGCCAGTTCACCACCACGCAATCCGACACGGATATTCTGCAAGGCGCTGTCTCGGGCTCTTGGGGTGGCAAGAACCCATTCGATGCCGTCCTTGGCGCTCGCATCGGTCAGTGCAAAATCCGTCTGCAAGGCCCGCAACTCGGGCGCCGAGGCGATCAGGGCCGCTGGCGTCGAGGCCAGCACCTGCGACTGTTTGCGCGCAGTCACCTGATTCAGGTCAACGTCATACAACCACAAGGTCTGGCCGTCGGCAACAATGCTCTGCTCAAACGGCTTCCTGTAAATGAACTTGAAACGGTTCGGTCTGGAAAACTCGAAACTGCCGCTCGATGTTTTGCTGCGCGGTGCCTCTGCGTCTTTGGCCGGTGCCGTCACCACTTGAACGAAGTCAGCGCGTCCGCTTCTGGCCGTCTTGATGAAGGCCTCCAGACTTTCCAGCCCCGTCGCCGAAGCGGACAAGGCGGCCATGGCCAGCCAGGCGCCGAGCAGTCTTTTCACGCGCAGCATCAGTCGGCTCGCGCTGGCACCAGAATGTCACGCTGGCCGCTGTTGCTCATGGCGCTGACGAGGCCGGCTTTCTCCATATCCTCCACCAGTCTGGCGGCGCGGTTATAACCGATCTTGAGGTGGCGCTGCACCAGCGAGATACTGGCTTTGCGGTTCTTCAGCACCACTTCCACCGCCTGGTCGTACATCGGGTCCTTTTCCCCGGCGTTGCCGCCCTCGCCGAGCGCGTCGCCGTCGCCGTCGGCGCTGCCGCCTTCAAGCACACCCTCGATGTAGTTCGGCTCGCCCTGCGACTTCAGGTAGTTCACGACCCGATGCACCTCGTCGTCGCTGACAAAGGCGCCGTGCACGCGAATCGGCATGCCGGTGCCGCTGGGCATGTAGAGCATGTCCCCCATGCCCAGCAGGGCTTCGGCGCCCATCTGGTCCAGGATGGTGCGGCTGTCGATCTTGCTGCTGACCTGAAAGGCGATGCGCGTCGGTATGTTGGCCTTGATCAGGCCGGTAATCACATCGACGCTGGGACGCTGCGTCGCCAGAATCAGGTGAATGCCCGCCGCGCGCGCCTTTTGCGCCAGCCGGGCAATCAATTCCTCGATCTTCTTGCCCACCACCATCATCAGGTCGGCCAGTTCGTCAATCACGACCACGATGTGCGGCAAGCGTCCCAGCGGTTCGGGCGAGTCGGGCGTCAGGCTGAACGGGTTGTAGATAAACTCGCTGTGCGCCTTGGCGTCGTCAATCTTCGCGTTGTAGCCGGCCAGGTTGCGCACACCCAGCTTGCTCAGCAGCTTGTAACGTCGCTCCATCTCGGCAACGCACCAGCTCAGGCCGTAGGCGGCCTGTTTCATGTCGGTCACCACCGGCGCGAGCAGGTGCGGAATGCCTTCGTAGAACGACATCTCCAGCATCTTGGGGTCTATCATCAAGAAGCGCACATCGCTGGCTTCGGCCTTGTACAGCAGACTCAGAATCATGGCGTTGATTCCGACCGACTTGCCGGAGCCGGTGGTACCCGCCACCAGCACGTGCGGCATCTTGGCCAGATCCGCAACAATCGGGTTGCCGACAATGTCCTTGCCCAGGCCCACGGTCAGCAGGGACTTGGCTTCGTTGTAAATCCGCGAGCCCAGAATTTCGGAGAGCTTGATCGATTGCCGCTTGGCATTGGGCAGTTCAAGCGCCATGTGATTCTTGCCCGGAATGGTCTCCACCACGCGGATCGACACCAGACTCAGAGAACGCGCCAGATCCTTGGCCAGGCCAACGATCTGCGAGCCCTTGACACCAACCGCCGGCTCGATCTCGTAGCGCGTAATCACCGGCCCCGGCTGTGCCAGCACGACCCGCACCTCGACCCCGAAATCCTTCAGTCTCTTTTCGATCATGCGGCTGGTCATCTCCAGCGTCTCGGCCGGGACGGTCTCCTGGCGCAGCAAAGCCCCGTCGAGCAGATCAACCTGCGGCAAGCGGCTGTCAGGCAACTCGACAAACAGGGGTTTCTGCCGCTCCTTGGCGACCCGCTCACTCTTGGGTACCTCGGCCAGCACGGGCTCGATCCGCAGCGGCAAGGCATGGTGCTCGACCTGTTCCTCGTGCTCCTCGATGACGACCTCCTCGCGCTCGCGCATGGCCTGCTGCCCGAGCGCAATGTCCTGCTCCAGTTCCCGCTTTTCGCGCCGCGACTCAATCTGAAAATAGAGCCAAGCGCCCAGACGCTCTGCTACTTGGGCCCAAGAGAAGCGAAAGACCAGCGCAGCGCCCACCAGGGCCACGGCAATGGTGACCAACGCCGAGCCGACAAAACCCAACAGGCGAACGCTCAGCGGGCCAAAAAAATAGCCCAAAACACCGCCCCCGTGCCCCGGCAAGAGTGCTTCCAGGCTGTACAGACGCGCCCATTCGAGCCCTGCGCTGGCGCAAAGCAACAAAACCAGACCACACCAGAACGCCACTCGCCTGGAGCCCAGTCGGGAGGCCTGCTGCCCCGCCGGGGCGGCCGGCGTGGTCAGCAAATCATGGCCCCGCAGCCATCGCGCCAAACCCGAAAGCCAGACGCGCAAACCGGCTGCAACAAGCCACCAGGTCGAAAAACCGAATAAAAAGTAGCTGCCATCAGCCAACCAGGCGCCAAGCAAGCCGCCCCGGTTCTGGATCACGGCTGCGGCGCCCGAAGTTGACCAGGCCACATCCTGTGCCGAGTAAGTGAGCAGCGCGAGCACCCAGAAAATCAGCAGAACCAGGCCCGCCGTCAGGCCAAATTCGTCGGCAAAGCGACGCCAGCCGGAGCGCTCGGGTGAGTCCGCTGACTGGGAAGAAGTTAAAGTATTGAGTGAATAGGTCATACTACGCCCAACTGTACACGGGCCCTGCCACTTTATCCAAGAAAGCCTTCACAATGTCAAACACCCGACATGCCCAAGTCCTGATTCTCGGTTCCGGCCCTGCCGGCTATACGGCGGCCATTTATGCGGCACGCGCCAACCTCAAGCCGCTTCTGATTACCGGCATTGCCCAGGGCGGTCAACTCATGACCACCACCGAAGTCGATAACTGGCCGGCCGACGTCGACGGCGTGCAAGGCCCCGACCTGATGCAGCGCTTTCTGGCACACGCCGAGCGCTTCAAGACCGAGATCGTCTTTGATCATATCCATACGGTGGATTTCCAGAAGCGACCCTTTACCTTGCAGGGCGACAGTGGCAGCTACACCTGCGACGCGCTCATTCTGGCCACCGGTGCGTCGGCCAAATACCTGGGACTGCCATCCGAGGCGGCCTTCATGGGACGCGGCGTCTCGGGTTGTGCCACCTGCGACGGCTTCTTCTACCGCGATCAGGTCTGCTGCGTGGTCGGTGGCGGCAATACCGCCGTCGAAGAGGCGCTTTACCTGTCCAACATCGCCGCCAAGGTGATCCTGATTCACCGGCGCGACAAATTCAAGGCCGAGCCCATCATGATCGACAAACTGATGGAAAAAGTCAGCGCTGGCAAGATTGAACTGAAGACTTTTTGCACACTCGATGAAGTGCTGGGTGACGCCAGCGGTGTGACCGGCGTACGACTGAAGAATGTGCAGACGGGCCAGACCGAAGACCTGCAGTTGCAGGGTTGCTTTATTGCGATCGGCCACGCCCCCAATACCGAGATCTTCCAGGGCCAGCTGAACATGGCGGGCGGCTACATCGTGACCCAGGGCGGCTCCAGCGGCTTTGCCACCATGACCAGCGTACCCGGTATCTTTGGTGCAGGCGACGTGCAGGACCACATCTATCGCCAGGCTATCACCAGTGCCGGCACGGGCTGCATGGCGGCGCTGGATGCCCAGCGTTTTCTGGAACAGGGCTGAAGCCGCTATAATCCGTCTCGTTTCCGGTCTTGCCCACGCCCAGTCCATGCCGGGCTTGGGGTGACCGGAAAATCTCTTTACCGCCACGCAGCAGTGTGGCGAGGTGCGGCGAAAGCTGTTAATTTTTCTCTGGAGTGTCCACATGGCACGTGTATGTGAAGTCACGGGCAAAGGCCCGATGGTAGGGAACAAGGTTTCCCACGCCAACAACAAAACCAAGCGCCGGTTCCTGCCGAACCTGCAATACCGCCGATTCTGGGTCGAGTCTGAAAGTCGCTGGGTGCGCCTGCGGATTTCCAACGCAGGACTGCGTTTGATCGACAAGAACGGCATCGACTCCGTGCTCGCAGATCTGCGTTCACGTGGTCAGGCCTGAGACCTTGCGGGACAGACCTTTAGCTCTGTCCTCAACTGATTAAAAAGGAACACATCATGGCAACCAAAGGCGCACGCGAAAAAATCAAGCTTGAATCGACTGCTGGAACCGGTCACTTCTACACCACCAGCAAAAACAAAAAGCTCATGCCCGAGAAGATGCTGATCAAAAAATTTGATCCAAAAGCTCGCAAGCACGTCGATTACAAAGAAATGAAACTGAAGTAAATCAGGACTTGCATAAAAAAACCCGGCTTGGTAGCCGGGTTTTTTTTCGTCCAGGGGTTGGAGTCATTGCAAGCCAGCACGGTTGCTTGCCGATGGCACTGGGGTGGATGGTGCAGCGAAGTAAAGGAGGAGCAGAGGGCGCGGCCCTCTGCGGGGGACATGAGCGGAATCATCTTCCCCGGTGTCGTCGGCACACCCAACCCACCCGGAATCAGGCCAGATCTTTGGTCGCCACAATGATCTGGAAGTTACCGAAGAACACCGTGCGGCGTTCGCAGGTGAAGCCGCCCATGGCCTCGAGTTGCATGAGTGGATCATGGGTATCCCAGAGCGCCAGTCCGAGCGGCTCGAAGACCTTGAAATAGGTCCAGCTCAGGGCGCGCAGCACCCACAGGTCGGGACGGTGAAACTCAGCCAGATACAGTTTGCCGCCCGGCTCCAACACGCGCCCTGCTTCTTTCAAGGCCTGACCCTTCAGATGGTGCGGCAGTTCGTGCAACAGAAAAAAGATCACGTTGGCAGAAACCGAGTTGTCGGCCTGCTTCATGGCAATGGCGTTTTCTTGCAGGAATTCGATCTTGCCGGCGTGTGTGAGCAACTTGCCCTGGGCATGGTCAAGTTCATTCTTGATGATGTCGGCAATCAGGACGCGGCGCGCACCGGTGTCGAGTGCTGCGTTCACAACACGCGGAATCACGTTGCCAAAGGCGCAGGACGTGATCAGCACATTCTTGCCGCGCAAGTTCATGTGCTGCAGGCCATGCGTGATGGCCGACACCAGACGGTCATACTGAAAAAGCAAAATGGCGGCAATGATGGGTTGGAAATCGATCAGTCGGATCAGTCGCAGATTGGAGTAGATCGGATAGACGTGATCTGCGTCATTGGTCGGGCCGGGCATGACACCGCGTATCAAAAGAGCGCCCCGGGTCACGGTGAAGAAGAAGAGTGCAGTCGCGGCAAGAACGAAAAACAATGAAACAACGGTATACAGCAACCAGGTGGGCATAGTTTTCCTTTGGGATTCAAAAAGGCACGCGACGTCAGCGCGCCCTAAGACTGCCGAATATCACACAGCCGGTATTATCGCCGCGCTCGTCCTGAAAACTTAAGGCAAAACCTTGATTCAGGACAATACTTGGGGCCAGTGAAGCCAACATCGCGGACTAAGCCTTGTCTGGTGTCTGGCCCAAGACCGTCTGACCGCCAAGGTAGTTCTGCAGGACCTGCGGCACGCTGATGGAGCCATCGGCATTCTGGTAGTTCTCCAGCACCGCCACCAAGGTTCGGCCGACCGCCAAACCAGAGCCATTGAGGGTATGAACCAGCTCGTTCTTGCCCAGCGCGTTCTTGAAGCGCGCCTGCAGCCGGCGTGCCTGAAAAGCTTCGCAGTTGGAGACCGAACTGATCTCGCGAAAGGTATTTTGCGCCGGCAGCCAGACCTCCAGATCGTAGGTCTTGCTGGCACCAAAACCCATGTCGCCGGTACACAGCGACATCACCCGATACGGCAAGCAGAGTTTTTGCAAAATCGCTTCAGCATGGCCTGTCATTTCTTCCAGCGCCGCATAGCTCTTCTCCGGATGAACGATCTGCACCATCTCGACTTTGTCGAACTGATGCTGGCGGATCAGGCCGCGGGTATCGCGCCCGGCGCTACCGGCCTCGGAACGGAAGCACGGCGTATGCGCTGTCAACCGGATCGGCAAAGCCGTCTCGGCGACCACTTCGTCCCGTACAAAATTGGTGAGCGGAACTTCGCTGGTTGGAATCAGGTACAGGGCGGAATCTTCAAGCCCCTCCTCCCCGTCCTGACCACCCTTTTTGGCAGCAAACAGATCAGCCTCGAACTTGGGCAACTGGCCGGTGCCACGCAGCGTCTCGGCGTTCACGATGTAGGGCGTGTAGCACTCGGTGTAACCGTGCTCCTGGGTCTGCACGTCGAGCATGAATTGCGCCAAAGCCCGGTGCAAGCGGGCCAGCGGACCCTTCATGACAGCAAAGCGGGCACCCGAGAGCTTGACCCCCATCTCAAAATCCAGGCCCAGTGGCTCGCCCAGATCCACGTGATCTTTCACCGGGAAGCTGAACGCCTTGGGAACACCCCAGCTGCGCACCACGACATTGGCGTGCTCGTCTGCACCGACCGGCACACTCTCGTGGGGCAAATTCGGTACCGCCAGCAGCAGCAGTTGCATGTCGGCCTGGATCACTTCAAGCCGCGCTGCTGACGCTTCCAGTTCGGCTTTCAAGCCGGCCACCTCGATCATCACAGCATCGCACTGCGCCTGCCCTGCCGCACCCTTGGCCTTGAGCTGACCGATCTGTTTGCTCAGGCTGTTGCGCCGGCTCTGCAGTTCCTCGGTCCGGATCTGGATCGTCTTGCGCTCGGCCTCCAGCGTCTTGAAACCGTCCACGTTGAGAAAGCTCTGGGGATTCTTGCGCGTTTGCAGGCGCTCAACCACCCAGGCGAGGTCTTTTCGGAGAAGCGTAATGTCTAGCATGGTGAGATTGTAATTTTTGAAATGATGGGTATACAGTTATTGAGCATCCGTCTTTGTCATTGCCCCTGGCTGTCATTGCGGAAAGCTTGTTGTCATTGCGGACTCGATCCGCAATCCAGTCGCGGCGTAGCACTGGATCCCGGATCAGGTCCGGGATGACAGCCTTGGAGTCCGGGATGACAGCCTTGGGGTCCGGGATGACAGCCTTGGGGTCCGGGATGACCATACCCAGCCAGGCTGGTCGGGTCCAGATTGGCGCCGCACAGTATCAGGCAAACCCGCTCCTGCGCCTGCGGCCGGTAAGCGCCACTTTGCAAGGCCGCCAGACCCAGCGCGGCAGCGGGCTCTACGGCGAGTTTGAGTTCGTTCCAGAGCCACAGCTGCGCATCGCGTATCACCTCGTCGCTGAGCAGCAGCGCATCCTTCACATAGCGCTGGCTGACATTCCATGCAATTTCGCCAATGCGTTTGGCGCCCAGCGAGTCGGCTGCAATGCCGCTGACCGACACATCGACCGGCTGCCCGGCCTGGCGCGCCTGAAACAGGGTGGGTGCCAGGGTCGGCTCCAGCGCCACAACGCGCGCGCGGTTCTCAAACCAGGCCGCCACACCGCCGATCAGGCCACCGCCGCCCACGCTCACGAGCACACTGTCGGGCAACCCTGCCGCAGCTTCAATTTCAGCGGCCAGCGTAGCGGCACCCGCCACCACTTCCACCTGGTCGTAGGCGTGCAGCAGCAAGGCACCGCTGGCGCGCTGGCGCAGCAGACAGGCCTCCAGCGCCTCGGAATAGGCAGCGCCAGTGACCACCACGCTGGCGCCGAGCTGGCGCAACCTGTCGCGCTTGGCTTGACTCGCCAGCAGCGGCACGAAGACTTCGCAGGGCACCGCCAGCGCCTGCGCCGCCGCGGCCGCTGCAATACCGGCATTGCCACCCGATGCAATGATCACACCGCTGGCCGGTATCTCGTTGGCAAGCATGCGACTCAACATGCCGCGCGCCTTGAAACTGCCACCAAGCTGCAACTGTTCCAGTTTGAGCCAGACTTCCGCGCAGTCCAAACCGAATTGCCTGCCTGGCAATTTCATCAGCGGCGTTCTACGCAGCAATTGCGGCTGCCGGGCAGCCAGCCGACGCAGGGCGTTCTCGATGTCAGAGCGGGCAATGTCCAGGCTGATCATGGCTGGTGCTCCCCCAGCTTCAAGCCCTTGGGCAGCGGAAACTTGATGGTCTCTTCGATGCCCTTCATCTTGCGCACCGACACCGCACCCAGCGCCTTGACGCGCTGCATGACCTGGTTCACCAGAATCTCGGGTGCCGAGGCACCTGCGGTCAATCCGACGCGCTGACGTCCTTCAAACCACTGCGCCTGAATTTCGTCGGCGCTATCGACCATGTAACTGGTGGTTCCAAGTTTGCGCGCCAACTCGGCCAGCCGGTTGCTGTTGGAACTGGTCGGGCTACCAACCACGATCAGCAGATCGACCTGCGGACTCATGATCTTGACGGCGTCCTGCCGGTTCTGCGTGGCATAGCAGATGTCCTGCTGCTTGGGTTCGCGCACCGCCGGAAAGCGTGCCTTGACCGCCGCCGCAATCTCCGCGGCATCATCGACGCTGAGCGTGGTCTGCGTTACCAGCGCCAGCTGCTCGGTCTGAGCCGGCCGCAAATTCGCCACGTCGGCCACGTCTTCGACCAGATGCATGCCGCCATCAAGCTGCCCCATGGTGCCCTCAACTTCGGGGTGCCCCTTGTGGCCGATCATGATGAACTCAAAGCCTTCGCGGCGCAGCTTGGCCACCTCCACGTGCACCTTGGTCACCAACGGACAGGTGGCGTCAAAGATCTGGAAGCCCCGCGCCGCCGCTTCCTCCTGCACGGCGCGGCTGACACCGTGCGCCGAAAAAATCAGGGTTGCACCGGCGGGCACATCGTCGAGTTCCTCGATAAAGATGGCGCCTTTGCCTTTCAGATCATTGACGACATAGGTGTTGTGAACAATCTCGTGGCGCACATAGATCGGCGCGCCAAATTTCGCCAGTGCGCGTTCGACGATTTCAATGGCCCTGTCAACGCCGGCACAAAAACCCCTGGGTTCCGCCAGCAAAATTTCAAGATTCTTGTTCACAGGACACCAATCACTTGTACTTCAAAGGTCACCGGCTGCCCAGCCAGCGGATGATTGAAGTCAAACAACACGGCCGCGCCCTCGGCGTCCGTCCTGAAGCGCTGCACCGAACCAGCAAACCGCCCCTGGCCGTCGGCCGCCGGAAACTGCACCACATCCCCCAGGGCGTACTGCTGATCAGCTTCACTGATGGCATCAAGCAGCGGCCGCGCCAGCCACTGCAATTTATCCGGGTGGCGCTCGCCAAACGCGGCGCCGGCTGGTAACTCAAAAGTCGCGCGTGACCCTTCCGGCAAACCCAGCAGGCGCGCCTCCAGCGCCGGCGACAGTTCCCCCGTGCCCAGCGTCAGCGTGGCCGGCTTGTCGCCAAAGGTATTGATCAGATCGCCCGCCGGCCCGGCCATGCGGTAGTGCAGCGTGAGAAAAGAGCCTGGCTGAACGCAAGCCGTGTTGGTGGTCATGAAGAAGTCCCGGATAAACTGGGCTCATTGTAAAAGCCCGACCCATGCCCCTGAAAGACCTGCCCCTGGACGCTCAACCGCGTGAAAAGCTGCTCGCCCGCGGAGCGGCCGCCCTGAGCGATGCCGAACTGCTGGCCTTGCTGCTGCGCACCGGCATCAAGGGCAAGGGCGTGCTGCAGATGGCAGACGAACTACTGCACCTCAAGTCTTCGGCCGGCGACCCTGACGAGGGCTTCGACGGCATTGCCGGCCTGCTCCATGCCAGCGCGGATGACCTCAAGCGTGTCAAGGGACTGGGCCCGGCCAAGCGCGCAGAACTGGTGGCGGTGCTGGAGTTGGCGCGCCGCGCGCTGGCGCAGCAGCTCAAGGCCCGCACCGTGTTTGCCACGCCCGACGCCGTCAAGCACTATCTTCAGCTGCAACTGGCGGCCAAAGGGCATGAAGTCTTCGCCGTCCTTTTCCTTGATGTGCAAAACCGGCTGCTGGCGATGGAAGAATTGTTTCGCGGCACTTTGACCCAAACCAGCGTTTATCCGCGTGAAGTGGTCTTGCGCGCGCTGCACCATCAGGCCGCTGCCGTGGTGCTGGCACACAACCACCCGAGCGGCACCGTGCAGCCGTCCCGCGCCGACGAAGCACTGACGCAAACCCTCAAGACGGCGCTGGCACTGATCGATGTGCGGGTGCTGGATCACGTGATCGTCGCGCCGGGTGAAGCCCTGTCGATGGCCGAGCGGGGCTTGCTGTGAGCGCCAAGCCGGTCAAGGTCGGCTCGCTGGCCGAACTCAAGCTGGTCAAGCGTGAAATCGAGGCGCAAGCCCTGCAGCGCGAGCAGCAGGCGGCCGAAGCGGAGCGCCAGAAGCGCCAGTCCGCCCTCGAGAGCAATCTGTTCCTGCAGGCCGCAGGCGTGGTTCAGCCCCTACCCGACAAGAACCGCACCCACTTCAAGAAGGCCGTGACTGCGATGCCCGTCATGCAATACCAGCGTGATGAAAAAGCGGTGCTGAAAGAAGCCATCAGCGACGAATTTGACAGCGGCACCCTGCTTGACAGCGACGACCAACTGAGCTTTCGTCGCCCCGGCATTGGCGCCGACATCACGCGCAAGCTGCGCCGCGGCGACTGGAGCATTCAGCGCCAGATCGACCTGCACGGCTTGCGCCGCGACGAGGCCAGAGAGCACCTGAGTTTCTTCATCCGCGAGGCGCACAAACAAGGCATACGCTGCGTGCGCGTGGTGCACGGCAAGGGCCTGGGCTCGCCGGGCAAGGCGCCGGTTCTGAAAAGCCGGGTGCACAGCTGGCTGGTGCAGAAAAACGAAGTGCTGGCCTTTGTGCAGGCCAAACCGGCCGATGGCGGCGCTGGCGCGTTGCTCGTGTTGCTGGCGCCGGTCAGGAATTGAAGGCGGCGCGCCGCAAGGTATCGACCACGGGCCGGCGCAGCACTTCGCGCAGACCCCACCAGCCCGCCAGCAAGGCCAGCGCAGCGCCACTCAAGGCGCCCCAGAGCAGAACCCAGAGTGAAGCGTTCCATTCAAATTCAAAGACAAAGCGGGCCAGCGCCCAGCCCACCAGCGTCGCCAGCACGGACGCCAGAAAGCCGGCGAGCAGCCCCACCGCAGCCAACTCGGCGCGCTGCACCTGGCGCAGCAGACTGCTCCTGGCGCCCAGCGCGCGCATGATGGCGAACTCGCGGGCGCGTTCCTCCCGCGTCGCACTCACCGCAGCAAACAGCACGACCAGGCCGGCGGCCAGCGCAAAGCCGAACAGGAACTCCACCGCACCAATCACCTGATCGAGCACACGTTGCACCTGGGCAATGGTGCTGCTCATGTCCACACTGGTGATGTTGGGAAAGCTGCGCACCAGCGCATTGTCAAAGTGGGCGGCTGATGGCGCCTTGAAGGCAGTCATGTAGGTGGCCGGCACCTTGGGCAGCTTGCTGACCGGGTACATGGCAAAGAAATTGGCGCGCATGGAGCCCCAGTCCACTTTGCGCAGCGATGTAATTTTGGACACGGTCTGCACGCCACCCACCTCGAAACTGAGCACATCACCGAGCTTGAGGCCGAGGTTGGCGGCCAGCCCCTCCTCCACGCTGATGGCATCCTGCTCCTCTGGCGTCCAGCGTCCCGCTACCATCTTGTTCTGCGAGGGCTGGGTAGCGCTGTGCGAGAGGTTGAACTCGCGCTCCACCAGACGCTTGGCACGATCGTCGGCGTAGTCATCTGGCGTGACTGGTTTGGCGTTGATGGCAATCAGGCGACCCCGGATCATCGGATACCAGTCGAACTTGCTGACGCCAGCGTCAAGCAGGGCCTGCCGGAAAGCATCGCCCTGCTCGGGCATGATGTTGATGACAAAGCGGTTCGGCACATCCGGCGGCGTGGCCTGGCGCCAGCTGCTGACCAGATCGGTTCGCAGCAAAACCAGCAGAATCAGCGCCAGCAAACCGACTGCCAACGCACTGACCTGCAATACGGCAAAAGCAGGACGCGCCGCGAGCTGGCGGGTCGCAAGTACCAGCCAGCGCGGCGCCGTGCTCTCGCTCACCGCGCGGCGCAGCGCCTTGACGGCGAGCCAGCTCAACGCTGCAAAAACCAGTGCCGCTGCAGCGAAACCGCCAACCGCGATCAGACCCAGTTTCAGGTCGCTGCTGGCGGCCAGCAGCAAGGCGGCAAAGCCGGCGATGCCCAACAGCAACACACCGATCGAGGCCGGCTTGAGGTTGCCCAGGTCACGCCGGATGACACGCAGCGCCGGCACCTGCGAGAGCTGCAGCACCGGTGGCAGTCCAAAGGCCAGCAACAGGGTCATGCCCACCCCCATGCCAAACATCAGGGGCCACCAGCCAGCCGACGGCAGGGCCGTGTCCACCAGACCTGCCAGTAACAAGACAAAAACATGGTGTAGCGCATAACCCAGCAACAAGCCCAAAGCGCTGGCCAGGAGACCGATCAGGCCGAATTCAAAGACATAGGCCAAAGCGATGCGACGCTGACTCAATCCCAGCACCCGCAGCATGGCGCAGTCGTCCAGGTG
>Ga0163199_1001100_pt1 | contig 16787 bp, 15 predicted proteins | sample PL_2010_150m_FD_113537 | JGI IMG/M metagenome (GOLD analysis project Ga0163199, IMG submission 113537) | Freshwater microbial communities from Powell Lake, British Columbia, Canada to study Microbial Dark Matter (Phase II) - PL_2010_150m | ecosystem: Environmental > Aquatic > Freshwater > Lake ... | reverse complement strand
GATGCTGTTGCGTGCCTCTTCGGCCGTCCAGCGTTCGATCCATGTACCCCACGCGCCGTCGCGTCCCATAGAGATTGCAATCTCGGTGTGGTAACTCGGCAAGTTGTCTTCAGTCAAAAGGTTAAGAACTAGAGAGTCTTGAGCCACGGCAGTTAAACGCGAATCTTTCGCCTCCCACGCATCACCATTGAGCGGCCCGGCAAAATCGCGACCTTCCGACCATGGGACATACTCGTGTGGATACCAATTCTTTTGTACCGCTAAATGTCGCTCGAGTTCAACGGCGACAACTGGCTCGAGGTCGCGAATTAACCGTGCCTGAACCGACTCTGCATCACTCGTCATGGGGTGTAGGTTACGGCAGAACTGCTATTACTAGCGAGTTACACATTCTTTTCGGCACGGATTATGGCTTGAGCAGCACGCCATTTCGCAATTTCACCGTGATTTCCGCTCAATAAGATCTCCGGAACTGCGATATCGCGCCATACAGAGGGCTTAGTAAAATTTGGATACTCAAGATAGCCATCCTCATTATGTGACTCTTCACTCAATGATTCAGGGTTGCCAAGGACTCCTGGTAATAATCTAGTAATCGCTTCAATCATTACAAGAGATGCAACTTCTCCCCCACCTAAAACATAATCTCCGATTGAAACTTCATGTACGCGGATGTTTTTGGATGCATACTGCTCAGACTCATAGTGTTGACGAACGCGGTCATCAATTCCCTCGTATCGGCCGCATGCAAAGACAATGTGGTTAGCCTTTGAAAACCGTGCGGCCAGAGGCTGATCAAAGCGTTTGCCAGCAGGCGTCAAAACTATTAAATCAGTATCAGGGACCATCAATGGATCAAGGGCTAAGCCCCAAATTTCTGGAAGCATGACCATTCCTGCGCCTCCACCATAGGGCGTGTCATCGACTGCATGATGGTTATTAGTAGCAAAGCTTCGTAAATCATGAATTTCAAAGTTAACGATTCCTGCCTCGCTAGCTTTGCCAAGCAGTGATAATTTCAAAGGCTGGAAATAATCGGGAAATATCGTAACTACATCGATTTTCATTCGGATACTCCATTCATATCTGGAGGAATCACGACGATGCGCTTAGCCACTACATCTACGACCGGTACTAGTTGATGGACAAATGGAATCAACGTCTCACGTGTTGAAGTCTTAATCGCTAGCAAGTCCTGCCCGGGCAGATTAACGACATCGGTGACCTCGCCAAATAGCACACCGGTTTCAAGAAAAGCCTGACACCCAATGAGTTGTAGGACGTGGTAATCATCGGCATCTTCGCGCGCTTCATCGATATCGACGTCCGCATACAACATTGTGTTGCGTAGTTTTTCAATCTGATTACGGTCGCTGTAGCCGGCAAAACCAAGTAACAAAATTCCATTATGAACACGCCCTGAAGTAATGGTCAAAATGCCATGCTCATCTGTCTGTAGTTTTTGACCAACAGCAAAACGAGTATCTGCATCATCAGTGCGCACTTCAATCGTGGCCTCACCGAGGATTCCATGGGCTCGACCAATGCGCCCTACGAGTAAACGCATGGCTATGTGGACCGTTACTTAGTTAGGTTCGTCGGTCTCGACAAGATCTACACGTACTGTGCGACCTGCGAGCGCGCTAACAACGGTACGCAACGCCTTAGCGGTGCGACCATTGCGTCCAATAACTTTTCCAATATCTTCAGGATTCACGCGAACTTCAAGCGTTGTTCCACGACGATGAGTCTTCTCAGTAACGACAACATCATTGGGGTTATCAACGATCCCCTTTACTAAATGCTCGAGGGCCTCATCCATCATGATTATTCGGCAACCGTTTCTGTTGCTGCTTCAGCTTCGGTTTCAACCACTACGTCTGTAGTTGTCTCTTGAGCTGGAACCAGTGCCTCATCTAGATTTGCAGTTGGTTCGGACACTGCTACTGGCTCGGACACCACTGGAGCTTCTGTAACGGCTTCAACTACTGGTGCCTCTACGACAGCCTCTACAGGATTAGCCTTTGCAGCTAACTTCTCTTGTGCCTTCTTCTTCAATGTAGTTGCGCCCTCTTTAGGCTCATCCATTGCATTCTTAACAGCTGCCTCGTATGCAACATGCTTTCCTACGCGAGGGGCGGCAACGCGAAGAGTGCCTTCAGTTCCTGGAAGACCCTTGTGCTTCTGCCAATCTCCAGTCACCTTCAGAAGCGCCTCTACAGCCTCTGATGGTTGTGCGCCTACTCCGAGCCAGTACAGAGCACGCTCTGAGTTGATCTCGATAAGTGATGGCTCTTGTCCTGGAACATAGCGACCAATCTCTTCAATTGAGAGACCGTTACGTGCTTTGCGTGAGTCGGTAACGACGACGCGGAAAAATGGTGTGCGGATCTTGCCCATGCGCATTAAACGAATTTTTGTAGCCAAGAAAGGTATCTCCTGTTTATGTGTGTCATATCTTTTCTCCACAGCGGGGTGCGTGGTGAAAGCGATGTAACTATCGGTCTTATGGATGTTGTTAGGGGATAGAGGGCCCCTTCAACAGGTTGCTTATTCTGCCACCTTCAGGCTGGATACGCGAAATCGCCTACTGGGACTCCTCTAGCGCCCGCTTGGCGGGATTACCTGATTTGGACTTCTTCTTAGGCGCTATCGCAGGCTTGGATGGGGCCATCGCAGGCATTCCCATTCCAGCCATCCCTGCGGGCATTCCACCATTTCGAACCTGCCTCATCATCTTTTGTGCCGTCGAGAAGCGATCAACGAGGTTATTTACATCAGATACTTTTCGCCCAGATCCAAGGGCTATTCGAGCCCGGCGCGAGCCGTTTAATACCTTGGGATCACGGCGTTCAACTGGAGTCATTGATTGCACGATGGCCTTAGTCCGAACGATCTCACCTTCATCAAAGTTACCATTCTTACCTAGCTGCTTCATCGCCCCCGAACCAGGGAGCATCCCAAGGATCTTAGACATCGAGCCCATCTTGGACATGGCACTTAACTGCTCGAGGAAATCCTCTAAAGTAAAATCCTCCCCGCTTGCAAACTTCGCCTCAAGCTTTGCCGACGTATCTCCATCAAAGGCCTTCTTTGCCGCCTCGGCCAACGTTGCAACATCGCCCATTCCCAAAATTCGAGATGCCATGCGATCGGGATAAAAAATATCAAAATCAGCAAGTTTTTCACCGGTAGATACAAACATGATGGGACGTTGAGTCAGAGACGTGATTGAAAGCGCGGCTCCGCCACGTGCATCACCGTCAAGCTTCGTTAAGACAACTCCATCAAAGCCCACGCCATCTAAAAATGCCTGCGACGTACGCACTGCATCTTGTCCGGTCATCGCATCGACAACAAATAAAATCTCATCTGGTTTAACAGCATCTCGAATATCACTTGCCTGTTTCATTAGATCGGCATCGACGCCTAAACGTCCGGCAGTATCGACAATGACCATGTTGTACTGCTTGGCCTTAGCAAATTCGATTCCGGCCTTAGCTACCTTTACGGGATCGCCGACGCCATTGCCAGGCTCTGGGGCAAAGACCGGGACACCAATACTCTCACCGACGACTTGAAGTTGGGTTACCGCATTGGGACGTTGTAAATCCGAGGCCACCAGCAGTGGAGTGTTACCTTGATCTGCATAGAACTTTGCCAGCTTGCCAGCAAGTGTCGTCTTACCCGCGCCTTGCAGACCGGCCAACATAATTACCGTTGGTGGGTTTTTTGAAAAGCGAACTCTGCGTGCCTGGCCACCAAGAATCTCTGCCAGTGACGTGTTAACGATTTCAAAGATTGCATTAGCTTGATTTGTGCCTGACTGCATCGTGGCAAGGGCGGCCTCCGATTTTTCCGCTATTTGCGCAACAAAGGATTCGACAACTTCGAGCGCGACATCGGACTCAAGCAAGGCCTGGCGTATCTCGGCGCATGTGGCATCGATGTCGCCTTTGGAAATCTTTCCCCTAGAGCGCAGTGAAGTAAAGACGGTGCTAAATCGCGAAGTTAATGAATCAAACATAATGGGCTAAGACTACTTCAGAGCAAGGCGCAGTTGCGACGTCACTTCCTGTGCCCGAATATCACTTAATGGTCCCCCGTTTAATTCGGTGACATACAAAGTATCGATTGCTTCGGCCCCCAGGGTCGTAACAATCGCTGAGCGAATATCGACCTTAGCGTGGGTAATCGCCGAACCAATTCGAAATAGCAATCCTGGGCGGTCATGGCTGCGCACTTCAATGACGGTGGCATCGGTAGCTGCATCGTTAAAGAAAACTACTTCCGGATCTGGCACGGGAATACTAGGGATGGATGCATAAGCCTTGGCTCTGGCTAACAACTTCTCTTCAATGAGTGTTGAATCCTCAAAGGCCTTGACAATCTCATTTCTAAGTCCAACTTGGGTGATCTCAGGTGCATGTGGCTCTGGAGAGACGATCCAGTACATGACTGCAGATGGCCCGTGGCTTTTGGTGCGCGCAGATTTAACATCCAATCGAGATGTATTTAAGACTCCGGCAACGAGTGAAAGAAGACCGGGTTTATCGGGAGAAACAATTTCAATCGAATATCCGCTGGTGTGCTTTTCGAGCACTACGGTAAGAATCCCGCTTTGTGCTTGAACCAGTTGTTCATCTGTTAACGCTGGCTGCTCGGCTATCATCGAACCTGACATTGTGCGGCGCACACGTTGGACTAAATCATTGACGAGTGATGCCTTCCAATCACTCCATCCAGCACTACCCGTAGCTTCTCCATCGGCGACGCTGAGCGCGTGTAAAAGTTCGAGAGTATTGAGATCAGGGATGACATCGATGATCGATGCAATCGTTGCCGGATCATCTAAATCGCGCCTCGTAGCTGTTGCCGATAGCAAGAGATGATGTTTAACAAGAATCTGCAAAGTAATGACATCGGGCGCTGAAAAACCTATGCGCTCTGCAAGGGGCGCGATTAATCGCTCACCACGATCTGAGTGGTCCTCATCGCTACCTTTGCCGATGTCATGAAAGAGCGCTGCAAAGAGAAGTAAATCTGGGCGATGCACTTTCCGAGTTAACTTCGCCGCACACACGGCAGTTTCAACCATGTGTCGATCAACAGTATGACGATGCAGGGCATTGCGTTGGGCAAGTGAGCGGAGTGGGCGCCATTCAGGAATCCACGAAAAGATAATCTCCTCTTGATCTAGAGTCTCAAAGATTCGAACCATCGACTCTCCGGCACCAATGAGGGAAGTGAGATTTTCACGCGCCTCACGTGGCCAAGGTGTAGGCAGTACTCCTGTGCCATTAATAAGCGATTCTGTGATCAAAGCGCAGCTTTCAAGGGCAATCGGCAGGCCTAGCTGGGCCGCAGTTGCCGCTGCTCGTAAACCAATGAGCGGATCCTTTTCAAAAGAGACGGGCGGATCGATGGATATTTCATTGCTAATGACACTAATGCCTTGGGCAACAGAAACTCTTCGTGGTTTGCGAAAAAACCGCATCAGACCATCTCTACCTTTGTGATCCAACAGATGCCATGTGTATTCAAGAAGATAATCAACTAGCCGAGCCGCTTGCGCTACCTCGCTCATCATCGCATCGGCATCGGCATAGCCAAGAGCTCGTGCGACCTTATCCTGCTCTTGAAAGAGCAAGCGATCTTTATTTCTTCCCGTTACAGAGTGCAAGGCTTCGCGCAGATTATTAAGCGTTGATTCGGCCCAGCTGATTCGTTCAAGTGGAACGGGCACCGTTCCCGATAGTGCTATCGCTCGCAGCGCAGTGATATCGCGCAAACCCCCACGGGCCTCTTTAATATCGGGCTCGAGCAGGTATGCCAACTCCCCTGCACGCTCATATCTAGCCGACATCGATGCCCGAAGTTCGGGCAATCGTGCTCTTGAATTTTTATGCCAACTCTCTACGCTATCTCGGGCAACGCTGGCAACTAAATCTGCATCTCCGGCCACACAGCGGATATCTAATAATCCTAATGCGACCTTTAAATCACTCGCCGAAGTTTTAGCGCTCTCATTTCGCGTTCGCACTGAGTGGTCCACTGTGTTTGTGTCCCAGAGTGGATATAGAACTGCATTAACAAAGGCTCCAAGTTTTTCTGTATCGAACTGTCCTTGATGAAGGATAAGAATATCTAGATCAGAACCAGGTGATAATTCACCGCGGCCATATCCTCCAACTGCAGCAAGAGCTACACCTTTGTCTCCTTTTACACCGAGAAACTCGAATGCGGCGTTATAAAAAAGTGTGAGAAGAGAGCGATCGCTCTCGTTCGACCGCTCTCTTCTCTCACGAGTACCCATATGACTATCTTAGATTGCGTCGGATCCGCGCTCCCCTGTTCTTACGCGAACTACTTGATCCACTGGTGTTGTCCAAACCTTTCCATCACCAATAGATCCCGTTGACGCAGCCTTCACGATTACATCAACAACTGAGTCTGCATCGGCATCATCGGCTAATACTTCAAGGCGAACCTTAGGAACTAGATCGACCGTGTACTCAGCGCCTCGATAGACCTCGGTATGGCCCTTTTGTCTCCCGAAGCCGCTTGCCTCCGAAACGGTCATGCCTGTTACGCCATGAGCCTGCAAAGCATTTTTAACATCTTCTAACTTGAATGGCTTTAAGATCGCAGTGATAAGTTTCATTAGAACGAACCTCCTCGTGAAGAGCTAGACATTTCATATGCACTTTCTGCGTGCTCGTTCAAATCGATACCTTCGATTTCCTTATCCACATTGACGCGGAAGCCAATTGTTTTTTCGATAACAAATCCAAGTATTAATGTAACAACAAAGGAGTAGAGCGCAACCATTCCAACTCCCAAAGCCTGCTTGCCTAGTAGCGCAGTTCCGCCTCCATAGAAGAGACCATCCAGGCCAAGGTTGTTAACAACGCTGGTGCCAAAGAGGCCGATTGCAAGTGAGCCCCAAATTCCACCAACTAGGTGAACACCAACGACATCGAGTGAATCATCAAATCCGAATTTGTATTTGAGTCCGACAGCAAGTGCGCAGAAAATGCCTGCAAATAAACCGATGACAACTGCAGCCCATGGAGCTACAAATGCGCACGCTGGAGTAATTGCAACTAAGCCCGATACCGCGCCAGAGGCTGCGCCAAGTGAGGTTGCATGTCCATTGCGGATCTTTTCAACCAGCAGCCAACCAATGAGTGCACCGGCAGTGGCAACCTGAGTATTCATAAATGCCAAACCTGCTATTCCATTTGCAGCTAGTGCCGATCCAGCATTAAAGCCAAACCAACCAAACCACAAGAGACCTGATCCAAGAAGAACAAGCGGCAGAGAGTGTGGTCGCATCGACTCTTTGCGCCAACCAATGCGCTTGCCTAAGACAATGGCAAGGGCAAGACCCGCAGCTCCTGCATTTATGTGTACCGCAGTGCCGCCAGCGAAATCTTCAAGACCCTTTCCGGCAAGAAAACCTGTTCCAGTGACGGTATCGCCCACTTTATTTCCGAAGGCAAATACCCAGTGCGCAACTGGGAAGTAAACAATTGTTGTCCAGATGGTGACAAAGACGGCCCATGAAACAAACTTAGTTCGATCGGCAATCGCTCCAGATATAAGTGCTGGAGTAATAATTGCAAACATTAATTGGAAAGCTGCAAAGACCAAGACTGGAATTGGGTAAATTCCACCATTGTTTGTGAACTCATTGACCATGCCGCCAAGACCAGAGAATGAAATATTTCCATACCAGGGTGAATCGGCTTTATAACCAAAGGCTAATTCAAAGCCATAGATAACCCACAAGATACTTACGATGCCTATAGTGATAAAAGACATCATCATCATATTAAGAACGCTTTTAGTGCGAACCATTCCACCATAGAAAAACGCCAGTCCAGGTGTCATAAGTAAAACTAGAGCCGTGCTTGCCAACATCCACGCTGTATCGCCTGAGTTCAAAACTGTTTCAGTCATCAGTGCCATCTTTCAAGTAATAACTACAAGAGATCTCGCCTTTGAGGTGGGATAAAGATGGCTTTAATGAGTTACAGGTGATGCTCGATAACGTTTCAGGCGCGTTGCAAATCGCGCTTTTATGTTACATCTACGTTACGCGAGTATCCCAAGAATGTAGGTTTGCGGGTCGAATGGGGAGATATCACCTTGGGACTCCCCCGTTCCTATCCACTTGATAGGGATTTCAAGCTCACTCTCGATAGCTAGCGCGATGCCACCTCGTGCGCTTCCATCAAGTTTGGTAAGAATTATGCCGGTGACTCCTACTGCGGCTGCGAAAATCTTTGCCTGCTCCAAACCGTTTTGGCCAGTTGTGGCATCAATCGTTAATAGAACTTCGTTTATAGGCGATATCTTTTCAACGACTCGTTTTACCTTTTCTAACTCATTCATCAAATCACTCTTGTTGTGCAAACGTCCTGCGGTATCTATGACTAAATATTTTGAATTCTTTTCTCTTGCCTGTTTAATGCCATCAAAGGCTACCGATGCAGGATCACCTTGTGCTTTGCCAGAGATTACTTCTACGCCAATGCGAGCTCCCCAGGTCTGTAACTGTTCAACTGCGGCTGCGCGGAACGTGTCACCTGCTGCCACAATCACGGATGCTCCAGAGCCTTTGATGTGCCCTGCGAGTTTTGCAACAGAGGTTGTCTTGCCAGTGCCGTTTACTCCGACCACCATGATCACTGTTGTGCCAACTGGGTTGGTGATTGGAAGCCGTGATTTAGTAGAAAGATGAGAAGTAAGAGTTGCGATCAATGCCTCTTCGGCATTCTCGCTCTTTACTTTTCGCGCACTCTCTAGAAGCTCTCTCGTAAGAGTAGGGCCGATATCTGATGCTAAAAGTTCGCTCTCTAGCTCTTGCCAATCAGCTGGTGCGAAAGAGTTCTCCCCTTTAATTTTCGCAATGAACTTACTAAAAAGACCCATACGTAAACCGCTTAACTTACGTCGGATTCACGCAACCGCTGTGAAATAACCTCAGTCACACCATCTCCGCGCATTGTCACGCCGTAAAGCGCATCGGCAATCTCCATTGTGCGCTTTTGGTGAGTAATAATAATTAGCTGCGAACTAGCGCGAAGCTCTTCAAGCACACCTAGTAATCGTCCTAGGTTGACATCATCAAGGGCCGCTTCAACCTCATCGAGAACATAGAAAGGACTTGGGCGGGCTTTAAAGATAGCCACCAACATCGCAACGGCAGTCAACGATTTCTCACCACCTGATAGAAGTGAGAGTCGCTTAATGCGCTTGCCGGGTGGACGGGCTTCAACATCGACGCCACTAGTCAACGGGTTATCTGGATCGACCAAGATTAAGCGTCCATCTCCTCCAGGGAACAAGCGCGCAAAAATCTCCTCGAAGTGGCGAGCAGTATCTTCAAAGGCCTCCATAAATATTGTTTGAACACGATCATCTACCTCTTTAATAATATCGAGCAGATCCTTCTTTGTATTTTTCAGATCTTCTAACTGATCAGCTAAGAACTTAAGGCGCTCTTCAAGAGATGAGAACTCTTCAAGGGCTAGTGGGTTTATTTTGCCGAGTAAGTTAAGTGATCGCTCAGCAGAGGCCAAACGCTTTTCTTGTTGATCTCGGCGATATGGAATCAATTCGGTCGTGACAATCTCTCCATCTTCGTTTTCGAAGAATGTCGGTACATCATTTTCCGGTCCATACTCAGCCACAAGTGTTTGCGTATCGATAGCGAACTCTTCTGAAGTTTTATTCTCGAGAGATTCAATACGCATTCTTTGTTCGGCGCGTGCAATCTCATCGCGGTGTACGCTTGATGTCAGAGCTTCAAGCTCACTAGCCAACTCTCGTCCACGAGTTCGAACGGTTAGAGTCTCGCCCTCTCGAAGCACTCGGGACTCCTCTAATCGCGCACGCTCAATTGCCGCCTTTGAAATAGAGCGTTCGATATGAATGAGCGCCTCATAGGCCGCTTCGGCGATAGCCTGTGAAATCACGGCCGCACGTGCTCGAGCGCTTCTTCGTATAACCGCGCGCTGTGAAGCCTCTCGCTCATTACGAGCAGACTCTTCAAGTGCTAACGCCCTGGCGGCAACAGATGTAACACGCTCTTCAATTGTTCGAACCGCTAAACGTGCCTCAACTTCTGCGGTGCGGGCAATTGAAACTGAGTTACGAAGATCTTCAGTAAAACTGTGATCGGGCTCTGCAACAGTGCCCTGCTGGTGAAGTTGGTTCTGAGCAATTACTAACTCGCCCTCATCGCGAGTTTTAGCGCTTCCTGCTTCGTTAATGTTGGCATTCAACCGTTCAACTTCGGCCATCGCAGACTTCATATTCTGGCCAGAGACGGCTAACTGCTCAGTTAGAGCGCCGATTCGTGCATCAGATTCATTGAGCTTTGATAATGCAAGGTCGTACTCACTTTGCTTACCCTCAACTTCGCCCTTACTAGTTGAAATATCAAACTTTAAACGCTCGCAAGTGTGCGTAATTTCGGAGAGCTTAATTTCCAGGCCAGCGATGAGTGCGTTAATTTCAATAAGTGAAGAGGAGGATTTAGATCCACCGCGAGCACGAGCGCGTGTCACTACATCGCCATCGCGCGTAACGACAGTAACTGAAGGATTCGATCGAAGGATTGCTTCGGCATCGCGCGCCGAATCGGCTACGACGATATTGGCAAGAAGTGATGAGACAAGTGCTCCGATTGAATGCGAGCGAACATGTGATGCAAGAGAGGTTAAGCCGGCTGGAATCGAGGAGCTAGATGTAGCACCTTCTTCGTAGACCAAAACATCGGCCTGTCCTAGATTTTCACTTCTTAAAGTAGTTAGGGCGGTAACTGCCGATGCTAGGTCTTTAACTACGACGGCATCTGCAAGTGCCCCAAGGGCTGCGGCTGTAGCAGTTTCCCAACCAGAGTCGATCTCAATAAGGCTAGAAATCGATCCCAGAATATGAACACCGCGTGAATCATGGAGTAATGCTGAAGCGCCATCACGATTCTGCGAAGTCAACTTCATCGCCTCAATTTTGGACTCAATTGCATTACGTTCGCGATCTGCTAAACGTTCATCCTCGATGAGTCCATTTAACTTATTCTTGGCAGCCTCTAGAACTGACTTTGTATTTTCAAACTGTGAATCAAGACCCTTTTCGCCAGTATCGGCACTTGCGATCTCTAACTCATAGGTCGAGTACTCGCGTTGGGCCGTATCTACACGGTTTTGTGCCTCATCGCGCGAACGCGTCAACCGCTCGATCTCCTCAGAGATCGCTTCGAGACGAGCTTGCAGAGATTTTATGTGACCCTCTTGTCGCGCCGTACCTTCGCGTGCATCAGCGATAGCGCGCATCGCTGCAGCGATTTTATCTTCATCAATTTTTAATTCGTGCTCACTTTGCACAAGCTTTGATGAAGCCGCAACGAGTGCTTGCTGCGAAGTTGAAACACTGGCGCGTAAAGAGCCCTCTTCTTGACGCAAGAGCTCTGCATCTCTATCGATTGCATCGGGATCACGACCTGAAGTACGTGCCTCTTCCGCCTCCTCATTGAGAAAACGTGAGCGCTCTTGAGCAAGTGATTGTGTACCTCTAAATTTTTCGCGAAGAGAATTCAATTGATAATAAGTCTCTTGCGCTTTAACCAATTGTGGTCCTTCAACGGAGGCTTGATAATCTAGAGCCTCTTCGCGCTTACGGATCGAATCAACTTCTGCCTCAACGATTCCACGTCGCTCACGTAAGGCCGTCTCATCTGCAACTTCTGCATCGAGAGTTTTTGAAAGAGAAATGAAATCATCGGCGAGCAATCGAAGTTTGGCATCTCGAAGATCGGCCTGAATAGTCGCGGCTTTCTTTGCGACCTCTGCCTGCTTACCTAAAGGTCGAAGTTGTCGGCGCAGTTCTACAGTTAAATCCTGCACACGCGCTAAATTTGTCTGCATTGAATCTAATTTGCGTAGAGCTTTCTCTTTACGTTTGCGATGCTTGAGAACGCCGGCCGCCTCTTCGATAAATCCGCGCCGCTCTTCTGGTGTTGCCATCAAGATTGCATCAAGTTGGCCTTGGCCAACTATTACGTGCATCTCTCGGCCGATTCCAGAATCACTTAAGAGCTCTTGAATGTCGAGCAAGCGCGATGCTTCGCCGTTTATCTGGTACTCACTGTGCCCATTACGGAAAAGTATTCGCGAAATTGTTACTTCGCTGTATTCGATTGGGAGTGCGCCGTCGGCATTATCGATAGTGAGAGAAACTTCTGCGCGGCCAAGTGGAGCACGCCCGCTAGTTCCTGCGAAGATAACATCTTCCATCTTGCCACCGCGTAAAGATTTCGCGCCTTGTTCACCCATCACCCAAGTCAGAGCATCAACAACGTTACTTTTTCCAGAACCGTTTGGCCCAACCACGCATGTGATTCCTGGCTCCAGGCGCAAAGTGGTAGAGGATGCAAAGGACTTAAAGCCCTTGAGGGTGATGCTCTTCAAATACACGCGGCAAACCTATCGCCAATTGAGAGCATTTTTAACGGTTTTAAGGCTGAGGTAGCTCGTGTTTTAAGGATTCATAGGCAATACGCGCGGCAATCTGTTCGGCTTCGCGCTTACTCTTGCCAATACCTTGACTGATTCCAACGCCTGCGACCATAGCAACGGCGGTGAAATTCTTATCGTGATCAGGACCCTCTTCAGTAACAACATATTCGGGTACGCCTTTATTCAGGGCTGCTACTAACTCTTGGAGCGCCGTCTTGCCATCTAAGCCAGCCCCACGAGCAACTGCTGAATCCATTGTTGATGATATTAAGCGACGAACAATTTCAGTACAGATTTCAAAACCGAACTGCATATAGATCGCGCCTATTACAGCTTCAAGGGCATCGGCAAGAAGGGAGTTTTTATCTCTTCCCCCGGTGACTTCTTCGCCTTTGCCGAGGCGAATGTATTTTCCTAAATCTAACTCGCGCGCGATATCTGCAAGCGCGCGCATGTTGACCACGCCGGAACGAAGTGGTGAGAGACGACTTTCATCAAACTCTGGATAACGTTTGTAGAGCTCTTCAGTAACGATTAAACCTAAAACTGAATCACCTAAAAACTCAAGGCGCTCATTAGTCTCTTTACTTCCAGATTCATATGCAAATGAACGGTGAGTAAAAGCTAACTCGAGAAGTGAGGGTTCAATAACAACCCCCAACTGCTCATTGAGCAACTGGCTCAGATCAGACCTCTAATACCTGGCGACGGTTATATGTACCGCAGGTTGGGCAGGCAGTGTGTTGCAGCTTTGGCTGTTGGCACTGTGGGCATGTTGCAAGAGAGGCAGCAGTTGTCTTCCACTGGCTTCGGCGTGAGCGCGTCTTAGAACGCGAGGTCTTCCGCTTTGGTACTGGCACTTTTCTAACCTCTTCTTCTTTTCCTTACGCAACGGTGGTTGCAGGGCGTAAGTATCCCTTAAAAACCCTATTTCTTGAAATCGGGGCCATCTATGTTCAGAGCCGCAAGCCCTGCCCATCTAGCATCGATAACCTCGTGAGCGTGATCCTGGGGCAGTTCGGCCCATTTTCCGCCACATTCTTGGCACAAACCCTGGCAATCATCGCTGCATAGTGGGTTGCCGGGCAGTGAGAGCACAATAGCATCGCGGATAGGAGTCTGAAGATCCATGATGTCGCCATCCATGAGCAGTTCATCATCGATCTCAAACCCATCGACAATCGCTGCACGTTTTTTCCGCTCTATCTTCTTCTCATATAGATAGAGCTCTTGGACTCTCTTTTCAATAATAATTTCAACTGGCTCTAGGCAGCGGCCACACTCACCCTTGGCAACGGCATAGATTTCTGCGCTTAACAGCACGCCCTCGGTCACTGACTCAAGTCGAGCATCAACTTCAATAACTCCGCCGACAGGAACAGCGATGAGTTCAACTCCGACTTTTTCTGGGACCTCAATATCTAATTCATACTCCTTCATCTCGCCAGCGCGGCGCGGAAGTTCGTATGTATTGAGTTTATAAACCTCTGGAAGTTTTGACATCACTTTTAATCTGCATCAGAGAGTTGTGCGAGTGCATCTTTATCGCCTGCGCCAGCTAAACGCTCACGACCACGTGCAACTGCATCTTGAGTCTTATTCAAAATTACTTCAAGAGTTGCAAGGCGACCATCAATGTACTCTTCGACCTCGGCCTTTTCCTGTAAACCTTTATCGCGAGCATCGGCAATAATTTTGCGCGCTTCATCTCGCGCGTTCTGTACGATTGAAGTCTGCTCAACCATTCGTGCCACATCTTCGCGCGCCATTGAAATCATTTGCTCAGCGCTCAGGCGACCCTCTTCGATAATCGCATCGCGCGCGGAAATAACTTTTTGTGCCGATTCAAAATCTACAGGTAGCGCAGACTTGGCCTCATCAAGAAGTTCGAGCATTTCGCCACGGTGCACAACACAACTTGCAGAAAGTGGAACTCCACGTGCCTCTTCAACTAACGTAATTGCCGATGCTAGTTTTTCAATTGAATCCATGAGTTATTTCCCGCCTACTCTAAGTTTTATTGCAGCATTAACATTTGGAGGAATCATTGTCGAGACATCTCCCCCATAGTGCGCCAGCTCTTTCACGATTGATGAGGAAAGAAATGAGTACGCCGGGGCAGTTGCCATCAACATGGTTTCGACTCCTGAGGCTTGAAGATTTAACTGAGCCATCTGTAGCTCATAATCAAAGTCAGTCACGGCTCGAAGTCCCTTTACGATGGTTGTAATGGAGTTGCTCTTGCAAAAATCAACTAATAAACCGCTCCAAGAATCGACAATAACATTTGGTAGGTCGGCGACAGATTCTCGGATCATGTCTATCCGCTCAGGGACGGTGAAAAGTGAGGACTTTGTTCGATTCTCTAAAACTGCCACGACAACCTGATCGAAGTGAGCGCTGGCGCGTTTGATGATATCTAGATGCCCGAGAGTGATGGGATCAAAGGAGCCTGGACATACCGCGCGTTTCATGGCTCAAACGCTAGCAAGAGATGGCGTACTTATCCATTCTTAGAGTGTGTTATTTCCGTAGAAGATAGTGACTGCGCCATATTTCCGCTCACGTGCGGCCACAATGCCATCTGGCCAGGTAAATTTTGATCCCTTAGCAGTGCGCTCTACCGCTATCAATGCATCATCTTTGAGGAACTCACCACTTTTAAGTTTGCTGACGATATCTTCTACCTCTGCATCAGTGAAATCAAATGGCGGATCAATGTAGATAATGTGATATTTCTCTTTAGGCGGATCGCTTACAAAACGCTGGGCCGACATTGAGTAGAGATGAAATTTTCCTACTGGAAGATTTTTCTTTAATAATTCATGATTATTTTCAATAGTCTTTTGCGCATCTGCATCTCTCTCGACTGCATGGACAATAGATGCCCCGCGCGATAATGCCTCAAGTCCGATAGCACCAGAGCCAGCAAATAGATCTAAAACGTTAAGGCCTAAAAAATCGCCGAACTCGGAAGTCAGTGAAGAAAACAAACCTTCGCGTGCACGATCAGATGTTGGGCGAGTAGCCCCCGCAACCGTACCTAATGTGCGTCCCTTTGCTACACCTGCAATGATTCTCAAGGCTTTAACCCTTATCTAAATAATCTATAGAGGCATCTCTTGCCATAAGTGCAACCTCTGCACTAAGTGCAGGATAACTTGATAAATCAGCCGATGCTGCAATTACACCTTGTGCATCAGCACGCGCGCTTTCAATGAGCTCCTCATCTCGCAAAACTCGAAGCAGGCGAAGGTGTGACTGCGTTCCAGACTGGCTAGCGCCCAATACATCGCCTTCGCGCCGCTGCTCAAGATCGATTCGGGAAAGCTCGAAGCCATCAAGGGTCAGAGCAACGGCATCTAACCGTGTCCTCGCTGGAGTTTCTGTAGCCGCACTAGTGACCAAAAGACATAGCCCCGGCGAAGTTCCTCGCCCTACTCGACCGCGAAGTTGATGAAGTTGAGATACACCGAAGCGATCGGCATCCATAATGACCATTACTGTTGCATTTGCTACGTCGACACCGACTTCAATCACGGTCGTTGAAACAAGTACGTCGATTTCGCCATGGGCAAATGCGCGCATAATGGCATCTTTTGTTTCGCTGCTCTGGCGTCCATGCAGTTCGGCCACGCGCAGGCCCGCAAGCGGCCCAGTAGCTAGCTGCGGTGCCAGTTGCATGACGGATGCAATATCAGGTGACTCCAAGCCAAATAAGAACTCCGTATCAGAGCTCTCATCGCTGCCAGCCTCGATGCGAGGAGCAACCACGTATGCCTGGTGCCCGGCGGCAACCTCCTCGCGGATTCGCTCCCATGCACGGGCTACATAGGTTGGCTTTTCAAGAACTGAAACCACATGCGTTGTAATTGGCTGTCGCCCAAGTGGTAGCTCACGCAATGTTGAGACATCGAGATCGCCAAAGACTGTCATCGCAACGGTACGAGGAATCGGTGTAGCCGTCATCACTAATAAATGCGGAGGCTTCTGCGCCTTTACTTTAAGTGCATCGCGTTGCTCAACGCCAAATCTATGTTGCTCATCGACAACGATTAAGCCCAAATCATTAAACTCAACTTTTTCACCGAGAAGTGCGTGTGTGCCAATAATTATTCCAGCCGCGCCAGTTGCCGCTAACGAGAGAGCCTCTTTGCGTGCGGGTGCACTTTGCGAACCCGTAATAAGAGTTAATCGAGTTGCCTTTTCAGCACTTCCAAGAGTTCCGCCAAGTGCTAACGGACCTAATAGTTTTTC